>Ga0123357_10013085_pt1 | contig 10737 bp, 14 predicted proteins | sample TergutEmb28metaG_FD_89873 | JGI IMG/M metagenome (GOLD analysis project Ga0123357, IMG submission 89873) | Embiratermes neotenicus P4 segment gut microbial communities from Petit-Saut dam, French Guiana - Emb289 P4 | ecosystem: Host-associated > Arthropoda: Insects > Digestive system > Gut ...
ATTCACCATAGCTTGGCTATATGAAATTTATTTTCCAGTTGTGTGCCCGGGATCCGGGATACAAATGCAAGAATTCGATATTGATCAAAAAGGGGGCCGAACAACCTTACATTCAAAGGCGGAATTGCTTTAATGTTTGAGGCATATCCGGCGTTCATGTGGAAGATACTTGGCGTGAACACTATCTACATCGACATACCGAACACAGTGAAGAACAGACTCATTGAATTGGCAGGAGACGGAGAGAAAGCGGTCACGTTCAAGGACCTCATGAAAAGATCGGAAGTGATGTTCCTTCTTAACGGCGAGACAGAAGAGAACTCATTCTTCATAACAGTGCCAGATGACCTTACCCCCGGGGATATACAGATCATGGCCGATGTCGTTTTGGAAACGGCTAAAACAATCGAATTCCCGTTCGTTGAGGTCGAAGGTATCGACCAGAGGTACCAGGTCATCATAACGAATAACAAAGAACCTGAGCTGATCGGATTGAACAAGACCCCCGGAATGTCATCCGTTGAGGTGTTCAAACCTATAATCAAATCACTGGATTCCAAAGGCAGGCTGAACCCCGAGTTCAACAGCCGTTTCGATTAAGTGTACTTTTGCTGTCAAGAGGATTTTGACAGCGAAGAAGTGTTCATTTATCCTCTGGGAGCGTAAGCTTCCCAAAATCAGACTTATCCCTTCTCGGCGTCCCCGGCAGATCATCCCATGACTGCCTTTTCTCATCGGCCTCCAACCCGACGAACACGGGTACAGGCCTGAACATCTTCCATTTTGAAACGATATCGTTGATCGCAGCCGCTTCGAACACCCAGAAATACAATATCGAGACCAATGTCAGAATCACGACTATCATGACCGCTGAGAGGAGGATATAGAATGCGACCGTCCAGATGTCCGATGAGTCTATGGCCACCAGCACGAAGAACAGCGCAGCCACGACCGGCACCGCCATCCTTTGAAGCGTGGCTCTTATCCCGTTGTATACTTTGAAATCCCGATATTTGGTCTCGATCCTTACATTGAGAGATCTGAAAATAGACCACGGCATCACAATGACCGGTATGTACAGTATCAGCGTGAACATCAGAAGAGGCGTTGACGTCTCTATGCTGAGGTCCGCGAAAGTGGGGTTCATTGAAATGTATATCCAAAGGAACATCCCCACCATTAGACCAAGCGATATAGAATTCCAGACCTCTTTCCATGGGATCTTAGTTCTGCTGAGCTCATAATCCATTGTTATGTTCCTGGTGTCCAGATCCTCCGGGATATTGAACATGAATGCCACGAGCTTGTCCTTCGCGGCGAGTTTTTTCTTGACGTTGAGGTATTCTATCCTGCGGAGCACCCGATAGAATATCGCTCTCTGAAACGCATCGACCAGTGCCACGACTCCTGATGCACCTATTATCAGGAACAGCAACAGATATATCAGCGTCAGCGGAATGCTTACGAACCAAAGGATCGCAGCCGCCGCGGCAAGCACCAAAAGTATCCAGTATTTTGATTTGATGTAGAACATCACGCCGCAAACGAAGAAAGGGATCGCAAGCAGCGGCATCAGATCATGCATCAGATAGTTTCCTGACATCTCCCTAAAAAGGACATATGCCAGAGATATCAGAAAGGATATGATGAAAACAGCCATGATCCATTTGTCAAATCCCCTCACCAATGATATCCCATCAGGCAGCTGGTCCGTCCAGAAGTCCCTATTCCTTCCTTTCTCTATGTGGAGGCTCATGACCTCTCCATCCATATTTCTACGCTGACCGTTGCTTTATCTCCTTTGTAAACGCCTATGATGACTCCCATTTCTTTGTTGTCATCTGTCGGTATCGGGCCTATCGTTCCTTCTTTGACAGCTTGTTTGTAACTTACCGATGAACCCTTTTCATTTGCTACAGCTATGTCCACTGGAGCATCGGATGAAACGATTATTCGGATCACTCTTCTCTTTTTGACTTTGAAAGGGAATGTTTGAACATTCTTGTAGAAACCGTCGACGGATGGGTCGAACTCACCCAACACCAATCCCTCGGTTTTGAAGAGTTGTTCCCTTTCACTGAACATTGCCATCATATGGAGAATGCCTTGACCATTAATAGGTATTCTCATACTGTGCCGGCAACAAAAATGTGGTGGGTGTATTGCGGGTGCGGCCCGAAACCATCTTACTATTCGAAACCTTTAGAAATTGTTAGTTTTGTTCCCACTGTGCCGGATAATCCATTTTGACTTGTTTTTAGACTGGATGTGACAGGATACGATCACGGGGATGACGTAAGTAATGATATGGAAGTTGTCCGGTTTTCGCCTTAACATTTAGAATCAAGTAGGAGAGTGGCTAATTAATGACCTATCTCCTACTCGATCGGCCGCTGTTTCCTCTCGATGTCACGCTTTCTTCCTGAAGAACGCCCAGTATAGAGCGAGACTGGCTCCGATTATGAACACTGCCCCGGCGGCAAATGGATCGCTGGCGAAAGTCACGGATCCATATCCCTGAAACACGCTGCCGAGTTAGCGGGCCTCGGCATCATAGGCAGAAACTATCTGCTCATAAATCCGGAATACGGCACTCTTCTTTGGTTCAGCGCCGTCCTTACCGATGCCGATCTGATTCCTGATGAAAAAGCCGATTATGCATTTTGTAACGGCTGCAACATGTGCGTCGGGGCGTGTCCGTCGAAGGCGTTGGACGATCCGGATTCTTTCAGGAGGAAGGATTGTTCCGGGCGGATGTTCAAGATGGAAGACGGCAAATGGGAGATCGAGTGCTTTTTGTGCCGCAAGGTGTGCCCTTATTGTTTTGGCATTCCCAGATAATATACTGGGGATCAATCCGCATCGATCGGGATATCAGTCTGCATCTCTTCAATATCCGTCGAGAATCTCCACATCTTCGGATAATGGCCTCTGTCCATGAAGACCCTCTCCACATCCACTGCCTTCCCCTGATCGATGGACATTATCTTTGAAGAGGACATCACCATTTTACCAAGCGCGATCAATTCGCCCCTTGCCGTCATAAGCGCAACGAGGGCATTTTTTCTGATGTCTTCGTCAAGCATGTGTATCCCTTTTATGTTTAGATCGGCGCCGTGGCAGACCGCATCAACAGCGGTGGGTTTCACTATTACTTTAGGGAGAGGCTCTACGAGTATCTCCATCGGCATCAGCATGCTTCTCAGCCACTTCTCCTTGCCCATCTGCTGCCAGAATATGTACGCATCCGTCATGTCCTGCAGGGTTGCCGCGGAACTTTCTTTCATTATTCCGGAGCGCGTGCGTCTGAGTTCCACCATGTTCGCTCCGCATCCCAATGCTTCTCCGACATCCACGCACAATGTCCGAATATATGTGCCGGCATCGCAGGATACTCTAAAGAGAACTTCACGCCCCCTGATCTCAAGGATCTCCAATTCGTTTATCGTCCTTATCCTCAGCTGCCTCTTCACCGCTGACCTCACCGGCGGCATCTGATATATCTTGCCGACGAACTTTCCCATCGTTTTGATTATCCTCTTTTCTTCAATGTCCTTGTGGAGCCTCATCAGACAGACATATTCCTTGTCTGAAGATAGGACGACGTCTGTCAGCCTGACCGCCTTTCCAAGACAGATCGGAAGGACACCGCTCACATACGGATCGAGCGTTCCTCCGTGGCTTATGCTCTCCGCGTGGAGAGCGTTCCTTGCCCATGCGGTGACCTGATGCGATGTCGGGCCCGGAGGCTTGTCCAAAGCTACCACTCCGGCATTGAGAAGTTCGCCAACTGAACGGTCGGATGGCCTCTTACCCCATCTGTCCGGTAATGTGTTCGGGTCCTTTACTAACATTCCTTTATTCCTTCGAGGATCTTATCCACGACCTGGTCCGGTTCCATATCGTCCGTGTCGATTATCAGGTCATAGACGCTCTTGTCCTCTATGTCGATATCGTAGTACATCTTGTAACGTTTTGCCTCGGAGGATTGTCTTTCAAGCGTGTGGCGGTATACATTCTCATATGATTCGCCTTCTCTTACGCCAACTCTTTTTATCCTTACCTCCGGGCTTGCTCCGAGGTATACTCTGAACGCGGGGATGTTGTTCTTTGTCAGCATGTATGCCGATAATCTGGATTCCAAAATTATGTCGGGGTTCTCCTTTGCAACGGCCAGGATCATGCCGTCGATGGTCTCATCGATAGATGGGTCGCGTTCGGCGAGTTCGCCGAACTCGGCAAGGGTCATCCCCCTTTCTTTTGCGAGATTTCGAAAGAACTCTCCGAACACCACGGCTTTTATCTCGAGTTCTTCGGAGAGCTTTTTGCATGCGGTCGTTTTACCGGACCCTGGAGGTCCGCTTATCGTGATCCTCATATCAATTTCAACTTCTTATGCTCAATGCCATCCAATTCTCTCAGGCGTCTCTTGAGGAGGAAGTATCTGACGATCCTTGTCTCAAGCTGACCTATTGGCAGGCTTATCATGGTGTAGATGATGATCCACATGGGGAGGATCCACACAGAGTCCATCAGGTTCACGTGTGCGAACGGCAGCGCAACCTGGGTCAGTTCCGGAGTTACAGCGTTGACCTGAGCGAGGAAATACCACACCCATGCATATATCGGCATAACGATGATCATCGTTATCGGCATGAGCTTCATCATCTGAGTGCTGGATGCCATTGAGTTCGCCGTTATCTTTGGCTGCTCTTCCTGAAGCTTCTTCAGTTTGTAGAGATTATTCTCCAGTCTTGCCTGGCGCATCTCTTTTTGGAAATCGCTTGATATCTTCTGGTTCCTGGCCTGGGTCACGAAATCTGTCATATATGTCCTTATGACCGTGCTTAGGGTGATCATGATCAGGCCGGCGATTATGAGGGTGACGACCGGCCATTGGTCGTTGAAACCTATGATCGGGTTGAACGCAAAGTTCAGCGCTTGACCTATCTGCGTCCTGAGCGACATCACCGCGAACATTATGATCAATACCGCGAACATGCCGATCATCGTGTTCTTCGACATCGGCATTGGAGGCGGTGCGTTCTTTTGCGCCTGCTGCATCGCCTGCGGGCTTCCTGGGTTGGGCATTATTCCTCCCTTCCGAAGAATCCTCTCATGATGGGGTTCATCTCCATCATCTGTTCGCGCCCGATCGCTTCATAGAAGTGGATCAGTATACCCACCGACAGCAACAGACCTGTACCTGTAGCATGGCCTGTAGTACCGATCATGTCCGCTCCGGCGGCCAATGCGCCTATCAGAGCTCCTGACATTATCGTTATTGTCGGAATATATCTTTCGAGCACTCTTTTCAGTACTCTCGGATCTCTTCTGAATCCCGGTATCTGCATACCGCTCTTCTGGATCTGCCGCGCAACGGCGTCAGGTCCCAGATTCGTGGTCTGCACCCAGAATTTCGCGAACATTATCGCACCCATGATCATCACAGTCCCGAACACAAGCACGTGTCCTACGTTCTGTAATATCGTATGTCCATTGCCGTAGCTGGCTGGATTCAGGATGGGCATCAGCCAACCCGTAACGCCTGACGGCGTCGACAGATACCATGCTATGCCTCCGGCCGCGGTGGTGCTTCCGCTTTGGAAATAACCGATCGTGCTGTTCCCGCCGATGAATGGGATGTGGCCGAGGAAATTGTTGCTGTACAGCAGCAAAGCTATCATGCTCACATTCGCCAGAAGGGCGGACATCAATATCACGGGGATATTGCTTGAGTACATCAGTTTGATCGGATACCGGCCTCTCGCTCCTCTTACATTACCGTGTGATAACGGCAATTCTATACGAGTGGATTCCAGATATACCACTATCAGGAATATCAGCAGCGTCCCTATCAGCGCTATCATAGGATTGGGTTCCCCCAAGAATATCAATTCATAGCCGCCGTTGGTCATCTGCGAGGAGCTCGTATGCGTCAATACGTAGATCGCTTTGGGTATCGTGCCTGCCGGAGGATTGGAGAGGCTCATGGCCTGCCCCGCCGTTACAGGGTACCAGTTCAGAGCCCCTGTGAAAACGGCCTGCGCCACTCCGGCCGCGATGAACAGCGATATACCGCTGCCGATACCCCACTTGGATATCACTTCATCGAACAGGAATACCAGATATGATCCGACGCATAACTGCAATATTATCAGCAGTTTGGCGCCTACCGGACCCCATGTGGCCTCGAATGATGCCGACGGGACCAGGAAACCGAATACCTGAGGTATCGCCTCCACGATGATCATCACTATGACCAGCAGTTTAAGGACCGACTGGTAGCATCCTTTGTCCTTATTGCTGGTAAGATCGAGTTTGATTATTTTCGCACCGACGAAAAGCTGCATTATGATGGAAGCAGTGACTATCGGTCCGATACCTAACTGTAATATGGTTCCCGACGCTCCCGCCATTATGGTCCTGTACTGTGCGAACAGGTCCAGGGATTTGGTCTGATCCAGGCCGTAGATGTACACATTGGTCATCACGAAATAGAGGACCAATATGACCACGACCCACATCATCTTGGTCCTGAAGTGCACGTGGCCTTCAGGACGTTTGACCGCAGGGAGCTTGTCGCTTATCGGTTTTACTTTATACAACAAGCTTGGCTGTTCTTCCATCCCTATCTTCTCCTCGGTGTTATCATCACTCTGCTATGCTTCCGCCCGAAGCCTCTACCTTTTCACGGGCCTTGGCTGAAACTTGGGAGACGGTCACCTTGACTGGTATCTCGATGTTACCGTTCCCTAGCAGCTTGTCTATACCCGCATTAGTGAGGTTGATATTATACATATCCCCTTCTTTGGCCGCGACACCCATCGATATGAACCTCTCGATGTTCTCCTCGAGCTCGCTCACGTTGATGGTGCTGTTCGCGTGTACCACGCACTGAGGCCTCTTGAACCCGTGCCTTCCGAAGTGGTCCCTGTCATACCTCAGCATGTATATCTTGCCGGTCTTTGAAAGACCTGCCTGCCCGTGCCCGCCGATAAGACCGGCACCGCGGCCTGCTTTCTTCCCACGTCCGTGGGTCCTTGATCCTCTCATCTTCCTTGTTCTGCTTGGCATATCTCCACCTCACAGCATCCTGTTGATGAGGTCGTTGATCTCTTTGCCCCTGTAGCCGAGCGCTCCGCCGTTCCTGAAAGAACGTTTGTTGCCCTCATAGCCTTTTATCGGGGGGTGTAAGCGGAAGACGGGTTTTGCGTCCTCCATGTCCCTCATCCTGTAGTCGTTCTCGATCATAGCGCTGGCAAGCTCTTCGACACTTCCGAAGCCTGTCTTGTCTTTGAGGTACGATTCGTCGATGTCCTTGTCGCCGGTTATCCTGCCGCGCGTCTTTATCATCGCCGAAAGGGTCTCCTCATCGATCTCGCCCCATGTGCAGTAGTCCTTCACTATCTGCAGCATGCCTTTTATTGATGAACTCTCGGGGAGCACAACGCAATGGTTGACCCTGGTAAGACCCAGCAGCCCCATTGTGTATCTTATGTCCTTGTTGACATCTGCCTGCCCGCGTACGCGTATCACTGCATATGCCATCTTCATTCCTCCCTTGGGCCGATATCGGTCTCGGATATCCTTATCCCGACCGGTCCCGGAACGATATTGAGTCTTGAGGCCTGCTCTTCGGTGACCCTCATGCGGGCGGTCATCTTAAGCGCCTCGAATGTTGCCATCGCGTAGTTGACCTTGGTCTTGGTGTTGCCTCTGGCAAATCCCCACGCGTCGTTCACGCCAGCAAGCGTCAGGAGCTTCTTCGCAACGTCCCCGACCGCGAGCGATATGCCGCGCGGCGCGGGTTTCAGGTATACTGAGACAGACCCTGTGCATCCGACCACCTCGAAAGGCAGCGTGTGGGGCTGGCCGCAGCCGCACTCCCACGATCCGCATCCTCTCTTTACTTCGATGATGTTCAGCTTCGCGTTGTCGATCGCCTTTTTTATGGCAGGTCCTACCTCTTTGCCTTTGGCCCTTCCGATGCCAATGAATCCATCGCCGTTGCCGACGATGCATGTCACTGCGAACCTGACCCTCCTTCCGGAGTCGGTCATCCTCTGGACCATGTTGATGTCTATAACCTCATCTTGAAGGTCGGGCAGGAGTATGTCCACGATCTCGGCCTCACGGAGGGGCAGTCTTGATTCCAATGCGGCGCTCATGGTTGTGATCTCGCCGTTGAGGACCATCTGTCCCAATCTTGTCTTCGGGATCCAATCCATCTTACTCAGCCTCCATCTTCTTCTTCATGCTGCCAAGTGCAGCCTCTATGCCGGCGTCGATATGCTTTCCTTTTATCCTGTCCGCGGCGGGAACGACCTTCTCACTGTGTGGAACTTCCAATCCTGCGTCGGCCATGCCCTTCACGGTGGCGAACAATACGCCGCCGTGCTTCGGGTTCTGCATACCTATGTCCAGAACGGCATACTCGATGCCGTCTTTCAGCGCTCTCTTGCCTGCAAGGTAACCTACCAGGTACGCTGCGGGTATCGATGAGCAGGAGTATTCCCATCCCATCTTGCGCAGGTCCTTGGTCGTTGCCGCGGCTCTGACAGTGTCTCCTTCCATTCCGAAATCAACGAATTGGACGGTAACGTTCTTGTTGGACCTCCTTACTACAGCCCTGGGCTCCCCGCTTCTGAGAAGCTTTTTCCTGGCGTAATAGTCGGTACGGTATTCTCTTCTTCTTCGGAACGCAACTTTATATCTCGGTCCTGTTGCCATCAGATCTCCTCCTCTTTCAAGTGGCCGGCGGCGACCATGTGCTGTTTGAGGTTCCTGCGGGATTTGTATACTCCTCCCTTAGCTCTCCTGTAGTAGAATCTGTAGACAGACGGGGATATCTTCCCTTCTGCCCTCAGCGTCTTCAGCTCATCACGGATAGGCCTGATGGTGGATATCCACCTGCGCTTGTCAGGGACGCGTGCGTTTGCTGTTCCCTTCCTGCTGCCTGGGCCCTTCCTCTTTCCGCTTGCCTTCTGTTCGGCTATATATCTTATTCTTGCTTTCGACGACCCCTGTTTCGGTTTCGCTTTTATCAAGCCTGAATCTATCGCGATGCGTATGTCGGAGCGTGTGATGCATTCCTCTATGTCCTCGAGCTTGTCCGGATTCATCCAGACCCTGTTCTCGCCGCATTTGAGGACCTCCGATGCCATTCTTCTCTGGTTTCTAAGGTCCATGCTCACACCATCCTGTTGAGGACCCTGATGCCCAATTCTGAGGCCCTGTCCTCTATCGCGACCCTCTTCTTGGTGCCTACCGTTGCGCCTATGCGCACCGCCTGCACCTTAGGATCTATGTCCTCGAGCCCGCCTACGTTGTAGACGAGCACTTCCTCGAATCCGGAGGGGTGAAGTCCCCTGACGGATGCCGGGCCCCTGAATCCGATATCGACTATCGGCTGGCGCCTCTTGAGTCTCCTCTTCATCTTGGAGTGGATACCTTTCGGTTTTCTCCATTTCTCTCCAAGCCTGGCGTATCTGAACCATTCCTGCCTCTTGAAAGCAGGCCTGCGTCCGGATATCATCGCTCTCTTCGCAAGCTCTTCCGCGGTCTCGCCGCTTAGCTCCGGTTTTATCTTTACGGTGTATTCTCCGCTCTCGACGATCTCAGCCTCTTCGGCCTCTTCGACGATCTCGGTCTTCTTGGGCTCGGAGGCCTTGTGCTCCTGGGCTTCGTCCTTGAGCGCGGCCTTCCAGCTATCCACTGTCTTAGGTCCTACTCCGGACAGGTTCTTTATTACCTCTTTTACCCTGGCATCATCAAAGATGGCATCCCTGAGCTCCGACACAGATGTTATCCCAATCTGTTCCAATTCCGGTATGTTGCCCTCTTTAAGGCCTGGAAGATCCGTTAGTGTCTTTATGCTCATTCTTTCACCCTGTGTGATTTGTGGACGATATATATCCCATCCTGGAAGATCCTCTTGTCGAATCCGAGCCTGGATGTTGCCTTCTCTAGGTTCGCCGCCGTCTGGCCGCAATCCTCTATGCTGTTTCCTTCCACAGTGACGTCGCTTCCGTTGATCTTCACCTTGCATCCGCCTACTATGTTGGCGTATCTGGGGGCATGTCCTCCCATGTAGTTGTTGATCTCCACGCGGTTATCTTTCACTGCTACTTTCATCGGGAAGTGAGAGAACACGATCTTAAGGGTGTATGTGTAACCCACGGTCACTCCTTTTATCATGTTCCTTATGTGTGCCGCGAACGTCCCTACCATTGCTTTATCCTTGGTTCTCGGGTATTCGCTGCTCACAGTTATTCCTCCTTCTCCGATGGCAATGATAACGCTGGGGTACGCGAAGTTTCTGCTCAATTCACCCCTCGGTCCTTTGACCTTCACGGTGTTTCCGTTCATTGTAACGGACACCCCATCGGGGATGGCGATGGTGCTTTCGATTTTCCCTGCTATTGTCATCTTTCTTCCTCAGTATATGTATGCTAACAATTTTCCGCCTATGCCAAGTTCCTTGGCACGGTCCTGGGTGATAACTCCGGCCGTGGTCGTCAGTATGAGAACGCCGAAGTCCTGGGCAGGCAGATACCTTGCCTCGAACTTCTCTATCTCATTCGCTTTGACCGAATACCTCGGCTTTATCACACCGCAGTTGTTTATGGCTCCTTCCATCATAACACGGAACTTGCCTGCCTTGCCGTCCTCTATGTACTCGAACTGGTTTATGTATCCGTGATCCTGCATGACCTTCAGCACGCGGCCGATAAG
>Ga0123357_10013087_pt1 | contig 10736 bp, 8 predicted proteins | sample TergutEmb28metaG_FD_89873 | JGI IMG/M metagenome (GOLD analysis project Ga0123357, IMG submission 89873) | Embiratermes neotenicus P4 segment gut microbial communities from Petit-Saut dam, French Guiana - Emb289 P4 | ecosystem: Host-associated > Arthropoda: Insects > Digestive system > Gut ...
AGCCGCGGGAGCGGCTTCGGGGGACGGGGGGCGGAGCCCCCAAGAAAGGGAGAGTGCCGTTCGGGCGCTGCGAAGCAGCGCATCGCGCAGAAGTTCGGCGAATCCAGCCGAACTTCTGCCGAATGGCACTAGCGAGGGCATGATAGGACGACGCGCATGCGAAAGCAGCGCGTCCTCGCTCTTGTCGCCGTTGCCGGCTGTGCAGGCTGCGGATCCGTCGTCGCTCCGGCATCGCAGGTACCCAGCGCCCGCGCCGCCATCGATCGCGTGCATGCTACACAAGACTGCGGGGTCGGCATCCACGCGCAGGCGAAGATCGATCACTTCGGCAAGGGCGGACGCATTCGCGCCGACCTTCTCATGTTCGCGCTCTGGCCCGAACGCCTGCGCATGGATGTCATCGGCCCCATGAACGCGGGCGTCGTCGCAACATTGACGGCCGACGCCGGCAAGTTCTCGCTGCTCGACGTGCGCGAAAAGCGCTTTTTGTTTGGCCCCGCTTCAGCGTGCAACATCGCACGCCTCACCCAGGTGCCCATGCCCGGGCACGTCCTCGTCTCCTTGCTTCGCGGCGACGTTCCCGTTCTCAAACACAACGACGGCGCCGCAACGGTTCTATGGAGCAAGAGTGGCTACTACGTCGTGAAGATCGCCGGCACGAACGGCGCCAAGGAGGAGATCCATATCGCGCCCTTCTCCGACGACTTCGGCAAACCCTGGCAGGAACAACGGATGCGCGTCATCGACGTCGAGATCCGCCAGCAAGGCATCGTGCTCTATCACGTCGAGCTCGATGATCTGAAACCAGCGGAGATGTCGAAGCCGCGCGTCGATCCGGATGGCATCGATCCTCCCATCATGCCGAGCGGCCCATCGTGCAACGCGGGGCTTCCGCGCAAGATCCACGTCGAAGTGCCCAGTCGCAACCAGGACGTCGTCTTTCGCTACGACAAGCACGTTGCGTGGAATCCGCCATTGCCGTCGGATCTCTTTAGCCAACCCATCCCGAGCGGCATTGAGGTGCGTCACGTCACTTGTGATCGTTGAGTTGGTCTACGACGCGAGTTCGTTGGCAATCTCGCTCGTGATCGCGCGGGCCTGTTCAACTTCGTGAGCCGGAATGGAAATCGCGCCGACCACCGGATGCCCGCCGCCACCATAACGCTCGCAGATGGTCGCGATGCTGTGCATGCGCGGCCGCTTCGACCAAGGGTTGTATCCAACCGAAATCTTGCACTTCGTGTTCGACCGACTCAAAACGACCGAATACGCGCTCTCGGGCCAGAGCGCATACGTCACGAATTTGGCGGCCACGTCGACGACGACGCCACTGAGATCCACGACAACGACGTTGTCAACGAGCGCTGCGTGTTCTTTGACGAGATCGATGAACGCGCGATGCTGCACTGCGAGCGGCGCGTAAGCTTCTTGGATTTCCTCGCCACGCGCGACCTCGTGCAGCGGTTCCGACAAGAGGCGCGGCACCATGGCCTGAAGAAATGCGTCTCCGCCCTTGTGCTCCACGACCGTCATCAGTTCGAGCTCCGGCTCGGCACGCGCAACGGCCATCTCTGCATTCGGGAACGCCGCGGAGTCGATCATGTTGGCCCATTGCACGAGCTCTTCGCACGCGCTCGCGTCGAACCCGTAACGCGAACTTGCCACGTCGGCGATGAGCTTCGTGCAAGAGCCGTAGCCACCGTCGTGGAACATGCGTCGCGAGGCGTCGTCGTGCACGCGCGCGTCGTAGGCCTCGCGCTCCTCTTTCGTTGGGAAGGCGCTGACGTGATGATCGAAGTACCAAGTGAGCTTGGGTGACGCAGAGAAACGAAAGTCCAAGATCGCGTTTTCGTCACCCGTGAGGACCGCCGGATCGACCCCATTTTGCCCGGGGCCATAGCCCATTGCTTTATATGTAAAGGATAATTCTTGTCCCGGATGGAGGTGGCGCATGAGCCGCGTGAACATGACCGCCGAGCAGAGCCCGTCGAAACAGTGCCCATGAGTGGCGACGACAATGTGGCGCATGGATCAGGATGTCTAACACGCACGTGCGAGAGCCGGCCAAGCGACAGGCATTTACGTCTGAACAGCAGCGCTCATCAACCCGTGACGCAGTCACTTCGTAAGTAAGGAGCGGAGACGCGGAGTGATGTTCGAGATGGCGGTTTCGCTCTTCGTGGAGCCTTCGAAACGCCGATCGGATACGCGCCCGTCTGCACCTGGCAAGACAAACAAAGGGACAAGGTTGGAGGTGTAACCAGCCGCTTCGAGGCGCTCGCCGTCCTTGTCGAGATCGAATTCGAGAAGCGTGAGGTTCGGAAAATCGCGATCGAGCTCGCCGCGCTCAACGGCTTGGTGGAAGCGCCGGCACGGATCACACCACGTTGCGCCCACGTACACGACGAGAGCGCGCCCCTCTGCCTTCTCGCGCACGCTCGCGTCGCGAACGATCTTTGCCACATCCGAACCTTCAGGCGGGTGCAAGACGCGAACAGCACGCACAGCGCTCGGCGCTGCTGCATCCGAGTTGGTGGGTTCGACACGAGGCTCTGATCCGCGCCGGCTGCATCCACCTGCTGCGAGAAGGAGCAGCGTCATGGCGAGCCACATCGCCACTCGAGTCGAAAACCTCATGGTTTCTGTTTCTTACCGTATTCAAAAGCACGAAGCCCGTGAGACGAGTCGTCTCACGGGCTTCGTGTGGTTCGCCTAGCCGCTACGCTAAAACGCGTTTGATAACCGTCGCGAGCGACGCGAGGCCAAGGCGGGCCCGAGGCGCCCGCGTAAGCGTACGTTGTTGTACGTGCGCAGGCACCGCAGGGCCCAACGAAGGCATCGCGGCGCGCAGCAGGTTAGCGAACGCGTTTTTAAAACTGATGTTCCTCGGTCGAGCCCTTGAGTGCCAAGGTCGAGGCCTTGCCAGCCGAGATGACTTCCGCAACCTGATCGAAGTAGCCGGTGCCGACTTCGCGCTGGTGGCGCGTGGCCGAGTAGCCGTCCTTCTCCGCTGCGAACTCGCCGACCTGGAACTCGGAGTACGCCTTCATGCCCTCGTCGCGGTACCTGCGCGCGAGATCGAACATGCTGTAGTTCAGCGCGTGGAAGCCGGCCAGCGTGACGAACTGGAATTTGTAGCCCATGGCGCCGAGCTCGCGCTGGAACTTGGCGATCGATGCGTCGTCGAGGTTCTTCTTCCAGTTGAACGACGGCGAGCAGTTGTACGCGAGGAGCTTGTTCGGGAACTGCTTCTTGATGCCTTCGGCGAACTTCTTCGCATCCGCGATGTCGGGCGTCGACGTCTCGCACCAAATGAGATCCGCGTACGGCGCGTACGCGAGACCGCGCGCAATGGCCGTCTCGACACCGCTCTTGATGTTGTAGAAGCCCTCGGCCGTGCGCTCACCCTTGACGATGAAGGGCTTATCGCGTTCGTCGACGTCGCTCGTGATGAGCTTCGCGGCGTCCGCGTCCGTGCGCGCAACGAGGAGCGTTGGCACGTCGAGGACGTCGGCCGCGAGGCGCGCTGCGACGAGCGTGCGAATGTGCTGGCTGGTGGGCACGAGGACCTTGCCGCCCATGTGTCCGCACTTCTTCTCGCTCGCGAGCTGGTCTTCGTAGTGGACGGCGGCGGCGCCGGCCTGGATCATTGCCTTCATGAGTTCGTGCGCGTTGAGCGGCCCGCCAAAGCCAGCCTCCGCGTCCGCCACGATGGGCGCGAGCCAGTAGCGTTCATGCTTGCCTTCTGCATGATCGATCTGATCGGCGCGAAGCAGAGCGTTGTTGATCTTCCGGACCACCGCCGGAACGCTGTCAACGGGGTAGAGGCTCTGGTCCGGGTACATCTGCCCGTTGCTGTTCGCGTCGGCCGCGACTTGCCAGCCCGAGAGGTAAATCGCCTTGAGGCCGGCGCGCACCTGCTGAACGGCCATGTTGCCCGTGAGCGCACCGAGGGCGTGTACGTAGTCCTCCGTGTGGAGCAGTTCCCAGAGACGTCGCGCACCGAGTGTAGCGATCGTGTTTTCGATCTTGTACGAGCCCCGGAGGCGCTCGACGTCGGCCGTCGAGTACGGACGAACGATGCCTTCAAAGCGTTTCGCGTGCAGATTTGCAGTATCCACGGCGCGTGCGGTCATTGTTGAAGTCTCCTTACTTACAGTTCTTGACGGATATGCATGATCCACGAATCATCCGCCGTCTTTCGTGACGACTTCGTATGCGGGGATCGTGAGAAATTCTTCGAAGCGAGGGGCGAGGGAGAGGCGCTCGAACATGGCGCGCGCCTCCTCGAATTTTCCGTTGTTGAAGCGGTCGCCGACCTCGGACTCGAGGCGAGTCATCTCCTCGGCAACGGTCTTCTTGAAGCGCTCGGGCGAGACCGTGGATCCGTCGTCGAGCGGAGCCTGGTGCTTGATCCATTGCCAGACTTGCGCGCGCGAGATCTCGGCGGTTGCCGCGTCTTCCATGAGGTTGTAAATCGGCACGCAGCCGGTGCCGCGCAGCCACGACTCGAGATACTGAACGCCGACGCGCACGTTGTGGCGGAGCCCCGCGTCCGTGCGCGTGCCCGGCGTTGGCTCGAGCAAATCTTTCGCCGTGATGTGGACGTCTTCGCGCTTCACGTCGAGCTGGTTCTTGCCCTTCATGTGAGCGTCGAACACTTCCTTCGCGATGGGGACGAGGCCGGGGTGCGCGACCCACGTGCCGTCGTGACCGTTCTTGACTTCGCGGAGCTTGTCGGCGCGAACCTTGTCGAGCGCCTCTTCGTTCTTCTTCGGGTCGTCCTTGATGGGGATTTGCGCGGCCATGCCGCCCATGGCGTGCACACCACGGCGATGGCACGTCTTGATGAGGTGCTGCACGTAGGCGTTCAGAAACGCCTTGTCCATCGTGACCTGGATGCGATCGGGCAACACGACCGTCGGATCGTTCGAGCGCTTCTTGATGAAGCTGAAGATGTAGTCCCAGCGCCCGCAATTCAGACCTGCGGAGTGCTCGCGCAACTCGCTCAAGATCTCGTCCATCTCGAACGCGCCGGGCAACGTCTCGATGAGCACGGTGGCCTTGATGCTGCCGCGCGGGACGGCGAGCTTGTTCTGCGCGTGCAAGAACACGTCGTTCCAGAGACGTGCCTCGAGATGGCTCTCCATCTTCGGTAGATAGAAGAAGGGGCCGGCGCCGCGAGCGAGGAGCTCCTTCGCGTTGTGGAAGAAGTAGAGACCGAAGTCGACGAGGGCACCGGGCGAAATTTCGCCGTCCACGACGACGTGCTTCTCGGGCAGGTGCCAGCCGCGCGGCCGAACGAAGAGCACGGCGGTCTTTTCGTTGAGCGCGTACTTCTTCGCGCCTTGCTCGAACGAGATCGTGCGCCGGATGGCGTCGTAGAGATTGCGCTGGCCTTCGACGATGTTCTTCCACGTCGGCGTCGTGGAGTCTTCGAAGTCCGCCATGAAGACGTTCGCGCCGGAGTTGAGCGCGTTGATGATCATCTTGCGATCGACCGGTCCCGTGATCTCGACACGGCGGTCGTGCAGAATTGCGGGCTGGGGCGCGCACGTCCACGTGCCGTTACGAATGCTTGCCGTCTCCGGCAAGAAATCCGGCAAGGCACCTGCGTCGAAACGCGCCTGGCGCTCCGCGCGCTTCGCGAGCAATTCTCGAACGCGCGGTCTGAAGGTGCGAACGAGATCGGCGACGAACGCGAGAGCCGCGTCCGTGAGGATCGTACTGTCTGCTGCTGCTGCGGATTCGGCTGTGACTGCGAGAGTGATTCCGGGGGTCGTCATCGAATGTCCTCGATTGGCGTCTTCTAGCGAGCTTCAAAGCACCGTGAGCGTGCGTTTGGAACGCGCAAGGTTGCGGGAATGCATGCCATCCGTCAACTTGGATATGAATTGCCGGAGAAAGAGGGGTCTATGGTTGTCAATGACAGCGTGTCATGTTGTAATAGTTGTCACTGACAGCGCTCAAGCGAGGTAATTTTTGGCAGTGCATCAGCGTCGCAGCGCCACGTCCGAGACGCCGCGGTTCGGAGCAAAGGTCCGAGCGTTGCGGCGCCGCGAAAATCTCAGTCAGGTGCAGCTCGCGGACAAGCTGGGCGTCTCATCGAGTTACTTGAACCTGATCGAGAACAACCGCCGGCCGCTGCCGGCGAACGTTCTCATTCGTCTCGCGCAGCTCTTCAAGATCGACGTTCACTTGTTCGCCGCGGACGAAGATGCGCGCGTCGTGGCAGATCTCACGGAGGCCTTTGCAGATCCGCTGTTCGAGGACCACGACCTCACGTCCGTCGACGTTCGGGAGATGTCACTCGCGAGCCCCGCAGCCGCACGCGCCGTTCTGTCGCTCTATCGCGCGTACCAAACGGCGCGCGCCGCCGCCGACGAGCTCTCGTCACATCTGTCGGACGGCGAGGAGATGAGCGGCGTCGAGTCCGTCACCGAAGGAAGCGGAGCTTTGCGCCGACCGCATTTGCCCAGCGAGGAAGTGTCGGACTTCGTCCAGCGCGGATCGAACCATTTCCCCGAGCTCGAACAGGGCGCCGAAGATCTTGCCGCGCGCGCCAAGTTGTCGCTCGACGATCTTTACCCGGGGCTCGTTCGCTTCATGGATCACGAGCTCGGCGTAAAGGTGCAGATTGCACGTTGGGGCTCGGAGCGAGGCGTGCTCCGGCGGTTCGATCCGGACAAGAAGGTTCTGGTGCTCTCGGAGCTCTTGCCGACGCGCAGCCGGACTTTCCAGCTTGCTCACCAGATCGGCCTTTTGACCCTTGGATCCACGATGGATCGCTTGTCGCTCGATCCGCACCTCACGAGCGACGAATCGCGCGCGCTCGCAAAGGTGTCCCTCGCAAACTATTTCGCCGGCGCCGTCATCATGCCGTACGCGCGGTTTGCGTCTGCGGTGAAGGAAGAGCGCTACGACCTCGACGTGCTCGGCCGTCGTTTCAAAGTGGGCTTCGAGCAAATTTGCCATCGCCTAACGACGCTGCGCCGGCCGGGCGCCGAGGGCGTGCCGTTTCACCTGATCCGCATCGACGTCGGAGGCAACATCTCGAAGCGCTTCAGCGCGTCGGGGATCCGTTTCGCGCGCTTCAGCGGGGTCTGCCCGCGGTGGAACATCTTCGCCGCGTTTCTCACGCCGGGGATGATTCGCATTCAGGTGTCGCGCATGCCCGACGGCGTGATCTATTTCTGCATCGCGCGCACCATCCAGAAAGATGCCGGCGGCTACCACGAACAGCACCTCGTGCAAGCCATCGGTCTCGGCTGCCAAGTCCAGCACGCGCGCGAACTTATTTATTCGGACGGCATCGACCTCGACAACCCTGAGGCATGCGTGCCGGTCGGCGTGACGTGCCGCCTCTGCGAGCGCACGGACTGCGAGCAACGAGCGCTTCCATCCCTGAAGGTTCCGCTCCGCGTCGACGAAAATCTTCGAGGATTGTCCCTCTACGCTTCGGTCGGAAAATAGAAGTCGCGTCAACTTGAAAGCGGTGGTCTCTCGTACGCTTGTTTCAACTTGCACCGAGGGGGCCCAACCCTTGATGATGCGAACCGCAATGTCTTCGCGTAGTTCCGCTGCCAAAGTCGCGCACTGGCTCGTAGCCCGGGAGCGAAGCGACGAGGCGGTCTCGCTGCTGAGTGCGTGGGCCGCAAGTGGCCCGAATGATCATGAAGGGCAGGAGCTGCTCGCCGAGGCGCTGCGCATCGACCCGCGCTCGGGACTCGCGAAGCTCGCCTTCGAGCGCATGGAGGGGATCACATCGAAGGATCACTGGCCGCTCGACGAGGCCATTGCAAAATACAGCGCCGAGGAGGTCGCGAAGCTCGAAAGACAGATCGCCCGCCCGATCTTCATGCGCGCGCAGGTCGGCTTCAACAACAACACCAAGTACAAAGGTGCCGTCTTCCACATCCAAACGGAAGACTCCGGTCTCGATCGCCCTCACGTCATCACGCATCTCTTTGCCGACGGCGGCCGCGTCGTCAAAGCTCACAAGCGTATCTACGCGAGCGAAGTCCACCGGCCCGACATTGCCCGATTCGTCCGCTCCCTCATGAAGGGGCAGCACATGGAGATGGTGACCTTCCTGCGCGAAGGGCGCTTCGACGAAATCATCGCCGGTCGCGCCATCGGTGGCATCGAGACACTCAAGGGTCCGCCGCGCATCGAGCTGCAAAAGCTCGCAACGAAGAAAGAGACGCGGGTCGAGGTGCCCGCAGAGGTTCGCATTCAGTCCTCGCCAGAGATGCGAGCCGTTTCGGTGGAGGCCGCGGACGCCGCGGCAAAGCACGACGGCGCAGCGCCGTCCAAACCGGCCGTCGTGCCTGAATCGAAGGCCGAAAAGGCTTATTTCCGCCTTGGCGTGCAGCGAAGCTTTGGCGGCGGACCCGCGTACTACGAGCCAAAGGGAGAGCGCGCGCTGATCGGCACCGAGGGGACGATCGCGCTCGTCGGCGAGAAATTCTGCCATCCGCGCGAGGCCGAGATCCGCGTGGATGAGAACAGGCGCATTTGGCTGCGCGATCTCCAACAGGGCGGCCGCGTGTTTTTGCGCATCCGCCAGCCCGTGGAGCTCGAGATGGGCGACGAATTCATCGTCGGCGACGAGCTCCTCGTCCTCGAGCGAAACCCCGACTCGAACGACGGCCCCGGCCCTGGCCCAACCTATTTTTACTCGTCGCCAAAGTGGACTTCGTCGTTCCGCATCGCGCAGATTTTCGAGGGCGGCGGCAAAGGGGCATGCGTCGTCGCGCGCGGCAACACCATGCAGATCGGGGCGGTGATCGGCGACTTCGTCTTTACCGCCGATCCGCTCGTCGACGATCAGCACTGCCTCGTGGAGGAGCAAGCGGGCGCGATCCTCTTGACGGATCTGAACTCGCGCACCGGCGTGTTCGTGCGCATCAAAGGCGAACAAGAGCTCGTGGCCGGCGACGAGATCATCATCGGACGCACGCGCCTGTCATTGCAGCTGCTCGGTTGATTCTCGTGTGAGCCTTCCGTTGGCGTGATCGTAGACAGCGACGGCGACGTGAACGATTCGTCGCCGTCGCCGTTCACGTCAACGTCAACGATCACGTCGCCGATCGATCAGAGCTTCCGCTTCGAGACCGCTTTCAAGTTGACGCGAGGTCGAGGCGGGGCCGAGCAGCGGACCGGAACAGCCTTGTAGGGCTTTGAGGACCGCGCCGCAGGCCCCAACGATGAGATCGCGTCAAATCGAAAGCGGTCAAGGGTGCTGGGCGTGCCAGGTGTTGGCGACGGTCTGCACGATGGGAATGCGCGCGAGCGGGTTCGGGTGCGTACGGAGAAACTGCACGGGACTCAAAAGGCTGGCCACACCGCCGCCGCCGCCGAGGCGCTCGATGTCGGCAAAGTATTGCAGCAAGAAAACTCCGCCTCGCTCGTTCCACGCGTAGTGCGGGCGGCGCGCGCGACCGGCGTCGAGCACGTTGATGATCCCCGACGAATCCGCGGCGGCCTCAGCAACTTGGTTGAAAGCCGGCACCGTGGTGAGCAGCCGCCCGAGCCGCGCGGGATCGGGCCCCGAGCCCATCGCCTGCCCCTTCGCACATCCGGTGTGTCCAAGGTAGTGGTGCGCGAGCTCGTGGCCAAACGTGAACGCGAGGATCTCGTCGTAAAGTTCGTGAGCGCGTGACCAGCGCCGAGGATCGGCGCCGAGGTTGAGCGGAATGATTCCCATGGGCAGCGTTGCGCGCGCCGAAGGATTCTTTGCCATCGCCGGCAGGACAGCGTTCGCGTACGCGTCGTAAGTACGAGTGCCAAAGAGCTCGTCGGTCGCCTTCGTTTGCGAGATGGCGTCGATTGCATCGAAGATGCCGGCCGTGGCCGCGAGGAACGGCGAGCCGTGCTCGTCGCATCCGGCAAAGGCATTGACCTCGGTAGTGGAATCAAAAACGAGCGGGATCCCGCGCACGAGCGCCTGGTTCGACGGTGAGAGAGCGTTGATGAGTTCGCCGAGAACGGCGCGAAGTTCCTGCTGCTGCGCGATGATGCCGATGAGCGGCGGCAGGAGCGGCCCGGTGGGTATGGGCTGCCAGGCCTGCGCGGGCGGCGGAGAATTTGGATACGTTGGCTGCTGCAAATACGACTGCTGCTGCGGATTCCGGGGATATGTCTGCTGCGGATACGCCTGCGGCGGCGGATATGCCTGCGGCGGATGTGTGGGCTGCACGGATTGCGCGGGAGGATTGCAGGCTGCGATGGAAAGTACGGCGAACAAGGGAACTGCGCTGCTGCGGGCAAGCTTTTTCACGCCCCGATGTTGCCCTAACGATGAGATCGTAGCAAATCGAACTTAAACGAGACGTCGTTCGCGTCGAACAGCACGCGAAATCCGTTCGAAGCTCGAGATGTGATCAGCCGCCGGGGAGTCCTGCGAAAAAGCCGCTCTGTCGTGAGGCCATGTAATTGTTGCGCTCGATCTGGCGACCTGCGAGGGCGTGGAGGGCATGAGCTTGAGGGAAGGTGGCGGCGGCTCTCTCGAGACAGCTAGCCCGGAGAATTCATGACGCGACTTCTGCAGACAACCGACGCTTCGGCGGCGCCTTCAGCGCTGTCGGCCCGCCTGCGGCGGGACCTCAGGGCCGAAACCCGGTCCGCAGGAGGTCGTCTACGAACGACGGGAAGTCGTCAATGCGATTCTGTATCAAAAGCGAACGGGGTGTCAATGGCGCTATCTGCCCCATGACTTTCCACCATGGAGTGTC
>Ga0123357_10013090_pt1 | contig 10736 bp, 10 predicted proteins | sample TergutEmb28metaG_FD_89873 | JGI IMG/M metagenome (GOLD analysis project Ga0123357, IMG submission 89873) | Embiratermes neotenicus P4 segment gut microbial communities from Petit-Saut dam, French Guiana - Emb289 P4 | ecosystem: Host-associated > Arthropoda: Insects > Digestive system > Gut ...
ATAATAATAATAATAATAATAATAATGTAAAACACATAAACACTTTGAATTATCTAGATTCTTCAATTTCATACCAGAATAAAAAAGATATTACTGTTCAAATTTCAAAATGTCTCCAGGTAACGAGAATTTTTAACAGAACTTTAGAACCCTATTTTATTATACGGATGCAAAACTTGGACAATTAAAGAAGAGGATAAATCCAGGATAACGTCAGCGGAAATGAACTTTATGAGGAGAATGGCAAAATACACTTGGCAAGATTACAGAACCAATGAGGATATTTTATCAGAACTTAAATTTAACTCCGTTGTATAGGAAATTCAGAATTGCATAAATAAATTGATACAATATGTTCGGTGAGTGGACAGAGACCTAACTATGCAATATCAACCAAGTGGGAAACGAAGCCAAGAAGACTCCTCAAAAACTTCTCGACAGTTACTGGTATGGGAACAGCTCACGAGGCCCAAAACCCTGCAAGCTATATGATTATGATGAAGCTGATGATGATCATGTACGCGTTTGCGGAGTTTATGCTGTATGGATGTTAGTAGTATTGAGGTGGGGGGGCCTTGTTGTTGTTGTTGGTAGTTTGGAATTTTATAATTATGATTTTTCTGTGTCACTTTGTTCTAAATATAATATAAATCGAATATAATTTCTAGATCATATATTTTTCATACTTTACTCTTCTTTATCTTTTGTTGAAATAAACAAACAAACAAATAATGCTGTCGTAGTATCAACTTGTATGGTATTTACACAAGAGCCAAGGGGCCGATCCCGGTGGCCGTGCCGGCTAAGGCGTGGGTCTGCAGCCGCTCGCTTCCTGGGTTGGCCGGTTCGATTCCTACCGGTGGCATGAATGTTTGTTTTCAGGTAGAGGTCAAATCGACTGGCCGATCCCTTGACCAGAGGAATCCTACCGAGTGCGTGTCGAGTGCGACCGGGTGCAACATTTATCGTTTACAGCTGCAATGTGTAGGTAGAAGATTCGGATTAAGACAGAAAGAAAGAAAGAAAGAAAGACAGAAAGGGTGTGAGGAGCTTACAATTGCCTTAAAGCGGTCGTGGTTATGCGTCATGCAATTCTTGTTTCCTTGCCTCAAACTAAGCACCTAGTTAACTTCCAGAGTAGCCTATCACATCATAATGCAACAGACAAGTTATTCCTTTTGTATGCAGTTACAGACGGACAATAATAACAATAACCAGCACTTCATCGGATTGGACACCATGTGGTAATAACTTGTCCTTGATTAAGAACCTACTAGACATGATCATCCGGTTTTTTTTTATTTTATGCTAAATCACTGTTGCATTAGTGTAACAATGGGCTTAAATAGACACGTAACCGAAAATGCACATCTTAGCGAACGGGGCAGTGTATTGGAAATCCTGCAGACTTGCATTGGGAATGTTCTCGTTTCGGATCTCGGCTGGGACACAGGCTGTACTGAGTTGTATCGTTTCCTGCAATCCCGCCATACAGCTGCGGGTACACCGCATAGGCCACGCAAGTTCCTTCACCGTCCATTATATTGCGTCACTCATCAGTAATCTTGACTTCGACGTCATACAATCTGAGGCATTGAGAAGGCACGCAACAGATAACGTGCTCTAAGGGCAATGGCATGTATGGAGTCATGAGACCGGCGTTGAATACATTAACGAGCCAGCCGACATAAAATCGTCTCTTTCCCCTACGAAAACGAACAGCGTCTGCAGTTATACTGCACAACACATTCTGATGTATAGTTACATGACCAATGTGCTACGCGGTGCGACACGATTGCGTCATTGTCAAATGGCGTGCTTACGGGCTGTTGACAATGCACTAAAACTAATTTATGGTCTTGAAATAATTAAAACTAATTATATAACTGTAAACATGGGCCACTTGGTACGTACATCCAAAGATGTGTCACGTTGTTCCTATTGATATGTTTGTGTCCTTATGTAGTTGTTTCGCCTAGGCGCAGTGTAGTGTTTCATTAGAACTGTCTAGATTGTATCGAGTTAACCCACACCTTTATGTTATGTTGTTAGGTGTTTCTATTGATGCGCGGTGTTGATGTACCTGTTGTGATATTTGTTGATATTTAATAGTTCGGTTGTGGATAGACGTGTGTATTCTAGTGTTGTTTACTGGTGAGCTGGTTTTTGTGTATGATATTACATTTGTGCGTTCGTTTTAGAGGTCCTTCTGAAATGCCCGTTTAGATGAGTGTTGTGACAGCACAACGTCTAATGTGCTGTTTGTGTTTTACGTGTTTTTAAACTATGCTGGTTGTGTTTATTTTAAGTTTTTTTTTTATTTAACTAAGCTATCATTTGCGTCGGTGACAGATGACTAAATGTGTGTGGAACAATGGCGGGATGATGCTAACAGGGGAAAACCGCAATACCCGGAGAAAAACCTGCCCCGGTGCATAAAATCCACACAGTCCCATATATTGTGTTCTAGCGTCGCTACTCTCTGTGGCAAATCTGCACTTTCTACAAATTTGTTCATAGGTGTGAACCAACAACACGGTCCCTTACCTGTTCTTTGACAAGAGGAACACGGGCGACTCTGGCATCCAGCTGAAAGTGATCAAGAAAAGCATAGGTAGTGCGCAGGAGATGAAGCTCAGGGCGCGGTGGTCACCCACCATACCCGCCAGGTAACCGAACAGGATACCGATCGTGATCTGCAGCTGGAAGAGTGTTCCCAGTGCACCGCGGATGGAACTGTCGGCCAACTCTGCTATGTACATTGGGGTCACAACACTTACCGCACCAATAGCAATACCACCCATGAATCGGCCGGCGAATAACTCCTTGACAGTGCCAGCGAAAGCTATCATGAGCCAGGAACCTGTCAGCGGTATTGCCAGGATGCAGAGGGTGGCTTTGCGTCCTATTTTGTCAGCTAACAACCCGGCCGGCAGGGCGCCGAGGAAAGCTCCAAGGTTCAGCAGTGATCCGATCCAGGATCCTTCCTCGTCTGTGACATGAGGGACACTATTAGGTTTCTGCAGAAGTGGCAGTGCTGGGGATGTCCACGACAAGAATGACCCTCCAACCAAGGCTGCCATTGTTGCTGCAACAGCGACATGTTGATGGAATTGAACAAAGTGTTGCAGTACGTGCTGCTGTTTCATGTGTGATTATCGGCCGGTAGACCGACTGCATTGTCGGGACAATGCAGTAATTTGTCTCTGTAAAGGTAAAGTGATCCCGTTACAGACCCGGTGTGACCCAGAAGTATAGCTCTACTCTTCCATGACCGCGGCACTAGAAGAGGGTGAGTGGTCAACAGCACGCCCCAGCCGCACTTTACCCCCGGGAAAGACCCGGTACCCATTTTACAGGAGGCTGGGTGGGCCCCAGGGCCGGTCTGGACGGGCGGAAAATTTCGTCTCCACCGGCATTCAATCCCGGACCGTCCAGTCAGACGCTATACCGACTGAACTACCCAGCCCACATTTGCCTCTGTGCCCTGGGCATACAGCCAGAATCTACTGTCCGGTTGAAACACACCACTTTTCTGCATTTCGCCGAGCCGGCGTAATCTGTACACTGACGAGGCTACGGTCTGGACAGCCGAGGATTGGTGGTTTGGTTAGTAGCGGGATAAATAAATGTCCCATCCAGAGCGTAGAGCGTCCAGACCGGTAGGAAACTCTACTTTTATTCGGAGGGAAAGGGGGGGCTTTTTCCTTGGATGTCAAACGGTCGGGGCTTAAAACTGAACATTCATCCCATTACAGTGCGGCAGTTGAAACTGAATAGAGCCATACCCCTCTCCGTCCCGCTCTACCACGCCACTCCATATGCCTTCGTGGCGTGCGCAGTGACAACTCTGCATTTCACCGCCAGTATTTCCTTTCTGTTTATTACTTATTTACTCCACGGTGCAGAGTCCTTCTTGAGAAGCTAACTGGTTTGCAGCTAGTCAAGAAATTCCCCGCATTTCACGGAACTCGAAGATTCCTTACAGCACTCACAAGCGTCCGCCACCTGTCTCTATCCTGGGCCAGCCCAATCCAGTCCATATACCCACAGCCCTCCTGGAGATGCGTCCTAATATTATCCACCCATCTACGCCTAGGTCTCCCCAGTGGTCTCCTTCCCTCCGGTTTCCCCACCAGGACCCTATACACCCCCCTCTCCTCGCCCATACGCGCCACATGCCCAGCCCATCTCATTCTTCTCAATTTTATCACCCGCAAATATTTGGTGAGGGGTACAAATCATTTAGCTCCTCGTTATGCAATCTCCTCCCTTCCCCCGTTACCTCGTCCTTCCTGGGTCCAAAAATTCCCAACAGCATGTTCTCAGACACCCTCAGCTTCCTTTCCTCCCGCAGTGTCAGCGACCAAGTTTCACACCCATACAAAACAACAGGCAAAATAATAGTTCTTTCCTTTCTGTTTATAGACTGGTAGAGGAACGCTTTGATTTCACATGTACCAAGGTTCAGTAATCAACTTTTCAATTTGAATTTTATTCACGCGCAAATATATACTGATGCTGATGCGCCTCGTAAGTTACTTATGATCGTGAAAAGTTTGCTGGATTGTTATAGTTCATCGTCTTGAAATGTACACATCTCAAGTGATATTTAAGAGAGCGGACTGGATTCACCCGACTCTCAAAATGGCCCAGTGACGGGATGTCGCAAACTCGTTGTGTGAACATGTGGATTCCCGACAAAGACACTCTCTGAACGACCAGCAGCTTCTCAAGATTTACTCTACTCCATGTAGGTGATCAAAGGTTCTCATGTAAATTTCTCATACAGTGCTCTTTCATCTTATCCTCCTACGTAGAGAGTAGTAGACTTTTTTATTGTTATATTGTGTAGGTGCCACTGCGTCTTGCAATATGTATTCGCGTTGTCTTATAAAACACAGAACAGAGTTCTACTAAAGCATCTACCACGTTATATATATATATATATATATATATATATAATTAGAAGTTTTGATGTTTTGCTCACCGTGCATCTCAGTATAATCTTAGTAATTAACAAACTCAATGCACAAAATCTTGTTTTATAATAAGTTTATTATATGCCTCTACATGTTTCGAGCACTATGTGCTCATCATCAGGAGGTCAACATTGTATTATACAGCCTCTGGTATCGTCACACCCGTAGGTGGCCGTCCCGTGCACAGGTTGAGAGAAGACTTATTATTATAAAACAAGATTATTATTATTTTTATTGTTATTATAAAACAAGATTTTGTGCATTAAGTTGGTTAATTACTAAGATAATAAAAGGTGTTTTGTTATTACGTATGTGTGTCATCTGGCTGTATGTGCATGTCTTGTCTTTCACACCGCATTATTTTCGCTTACTTATGGAGCTGTTAGCTATATATTCTAAACTGTCTCAACTGAAGGACAGCAATGTGGCTCAATTCACCGTTTTAACTGAGACAAGTGTGAAGAGGGGAAAAGGGGAAAAAATGCTGAAAGTAAAAATTTGAGTGACGTAATTCACTGTTGAATTTACATAGGCTTGTGCACTAGTGAAGCTGGTATTTTGAAATGGATCGAGGTATTTTGCTTCTATAGCGAGCCATGAACAAGATTCTTAAGAATGAATTAAGACGACTGTTGACTGAAATAATTACAACTTGAAAAATATATTCTCCACGTTATGAAATATGCACGGTTTTGCTGAGAAAATTTGTGAAAACAGGAGGATGGTGTGTGAAGATAACGTAATGTACAAAAGGTTATTTGTGATTTATCATTTACGTTGAATGACATCCAGAAGAAATTTTTGTCTGAAACATGCTTTATATCCTGAGTTGGCGCTTAAAAATTCTAAAATTTTTCACTTCAATATAGCAATTTTATACATCTTTAAAGAGGGAGTGGTCCCGATTGTTAACGAATGCCTTTTACATTGTAATCTGAAAAGATAATTTATGTATTCAATACTGTGTTAATTGAAAATAAATATTTAACTCACCCAAGGTGGCCGCAACATACTGTGGGAACTTCTTTGCTTGCACGATGTTAGTGTTTATAGTTAATGCTGTGCGACTGTTTCCCGATCCGAAGACACGACCCGCCATATTAGCCAGTAATTAACAAGGACCTCTTTCTTGTAAAACAGATAGCATTGTCTGTTTACGACCGTGGAATCTCGGCATGTGAGACTAAAGTCTCGACGAATGTTATTAAGCTAGAACACAGTATTTTTTTTATTTTCTGTGGCTTAGAGCCTGTATCAGTGACTTAGTTTTGCTGCAAGAGCAGTTTAAGCATATCCATATTCTTGTAATAGATAAATTTATTATCAAATTTGACCTTTTTTATAAGCTGCTATAGCAAGCTTCAGGAAAATAATGAGGCACTCTGCCAACTGCATTGACTGGAAATACATCAACGGCTCCGATATCTGGCATGTCACTAATCCTTGACATTATGGAACTAGTTTCGGGCAAACCATTCGTGTCTTAGTAAGTTTAGTCGATGTTGTAGTTTGTGATTTGTGTACCAACAGTTATCGCAAAAACGAGTGCCACGTCGTCTGCTAGAACAACAACCTTCGCATTGTTTTGGCCTCTCTGAACCGAATGTTGTTTACTTACGCTGGGTCTGATCTTTTTACTGGTCATTTAGCCGTAGGGTTTTCCCAGTTTTTTTTAAGGCGAATTGTAGGACAGTTTATTCGAACATTCCACGACCGCATAATTCCAAATGTTTGCCTGTTCACGATTTGTGATAATCTTATGTATTCAGATGTTATGTAGCTCCTATATTTGAAACTGCGTTGTTAAATATATCAGGAACATATTTTTGATCAGCAGACCGGTTATTATAACATATTTACTGTCATTTATTTCACTTGTAGAGAATTTTTGTAGTAGCAAAAATGTTGACACACACACCAAACACGCACCCAACACACACACACACACACACACACACCCCACACACGACACACACACACAACACACACGACACACACACACACCCAACACACACACACACACAAACACACACATACACATACACACACCACACACACATAAACACACACACCCACACCACACACATACACACCACACACACACACACGCCACACACACACATAAACACACACACCCACACCACACACACACACACACACACACGCACAATCGGCATTTGATCTCATGAGTCTACTGTATTTCTTCCTTTCTTTTTAAAATGAAATTGGGCTAAAATGGTAGTAATTGTTTTTGTATGTTTCTATTTCTTTTTCTTTTTTTGCACCGTGCAGTGTAATATAATTAGACAATATATATCAACGAAATGCACATTTTCAATATTTTGATTTTTAATTTTGATGTCTTCTACTTGTTTCGAACCCGAGGGTTAATCTTCAGGAAGACGGTTGTACGTATATATACAGTTACGGTGTGATATGTAGAAGACATAAAAATTAAAAATTAAAATATTAATTTGAGAAAATGTACATTTGGTTGGTTTGTATTGCATAATGTTTTTTTTTTTTTGCATCGTCGGAACCATTGGCCACATACTAGCAATAACACGAATGAGACGACATGTGTCACGGCGAAGAGAAGGGGAAGGGTTGTACAACCTTAAGAGCGCGGAGAGGTTTATGTCCTCTGCCAGGGTACAGCTGCGAAGTATTTCGTCAGCACACTCCGTATCGCATGCTAAATATGTGAGATAGGCGGGCGTGTGAGCCTGGTTATGTATTGCTCAGGGCTTACAGTGCCCACATCTTGATGCACGAGGGTTGCCAATAATTGTTCCGCGCAAGCCGAACCGTGTAATAGGAGAAAGGCCAACCCTGTTTTTAGGTAACTAGCAAAATAAATCTTACTGTCTAATTGTTTTGACAACCTGTTGTGACAAAGAGACATAAATATGCAGAGACACGCGAATAAGTATGATAATCTTAACATTTCTTACGACGTTATGAAAGCTGTGTCAAATTAGTTAGTGATTCAGATATCCAACTTCATTAAATGGTCACAAATGTGTTGCAGCCGTAAGACTGACAGAGTTAACATTAGATAAGCCCGATTGACCTTTAGCTGAACTTGAACCGATCACAGAATGACCTGTTATATCGTTCCATAAAGTAATTCACTTGAACTTGTCGTGTTGTTGATAACAAAGAAACATCCAATGCTTCTTTTTGGATTGTCACCCCTGTACTTTGACCCCAAAGCAAGTGGCAGCTAACTGTATCTGAGAACATCATAATGACATCAGAACTTGAAGTAATCTTAACAGTTACGATTTATGTCGTATTGATAACTGTCCATTGAAATGATTAGGACCTGCTTGTAATGTGCGTTTCGTAACACTTTCAGTACGCACGTAGCAGTAAATTTCTTAGTCTCGTAGTCTAGAGATCAGCTTATAAAACCAACCTCACATGCACTGGAATTTATACACAACAGATGCACAAAGTCTCCTCCACTTGTGTCGGCACTCCATGGATGCCATCCTTAGGCAGCCCTCATAATAATCAAAGTAGTGCTTTCGAAATGGTCCGTAGTATGCAGCACATTCACACGCTTGCACACGTATTAAAATTTAATCTAAACCACAGCAGAAACAGCTCATAAAATGTTAAAAATTATCTCCGCTATTGTTTTAACATCTTCACATTTTATGACTGGTTTCTTCTTCACCTCATTTAGAATTTTTACGTGCTAAACAGTTGTGATCAATTGTTTATTAAAGTAGATGCTGTATTATTTATGTCTTAGAAAAAGTTACGTGTAGCAATTAAACTGGAGGAGAGAAGAACGTCCTTGTTTGGATTTTCGATTGGGTGTCAAGATTTTTATGTTTATAAAGTTTAGAATGACAACGCAAGCAATTAACGCCTTATGCGTTGGGAAACAGAGTGTATTTCTGGTGAAATAGAGGCCACTGTAGCGTGGATCTGATCAGTACCGACATTAATATTGCTTGGAACAACCGTTTCATATCCGAGCATAACTTTCGTGACACCGTGTGTATCTCTGTATGAACCTCTTTTGTTGTCAGCGACCGGAGTTCGAATCTTTTCAGAAGCAGATTCGTCCTGTTTACCACGAATCCCAGGTAATTTGTGAGGCCGACCTAACCACCTATTCAGTGGGTATCTGAAGTAGTTTGGTTTCTGGGGTTGTAAAGATGTCAGAAGTATAGTGCGAGATGTAAAGCTTTACAAGTCCACTGATATTTGCCTTGTATGTTCACTCACGAGTGCATAAACTTTTCAAGCATCTAGGAGCCACCATAGAATTATAGGCACCGGAACGGTGACATGAAACAGGTTCCGTAACGAGGACCTACAATTGGTAGACCCCACCGTATTCACTTTATTCCCCTCGGGCAACCTGATTCTCGGGATTTGTGCACCCCTGTATTTAAATAAGTAAATAAACAAATAAATAAATATGTGTATGTGTGCTGATGACATGTTTCCTAAGAAACAGACCGAGAGAGAAAAGTGTTTTAGTCACTGCACCTTCCAGTTACTGAAATTATGTATCTTATATTTTGTGATTGGACAGATACTTATAATATATAGAAGAATGGCCCTTTAGTACGTAGATAAGAAGGACTTGTCAAAGATCAGTGTTTTGTTGTGCTCGGTTGAGTGAAATAAAAATCAGTTGTGTTATCCATGAGGTGATATTCATTTTATACTTCTTCAGATGAGGTTTAAATTACAGGAAGGGTTTTAAAATATGCATTGTTTGTTAAGTGTATTACTTGAGGACTAAATCAGGTGATAAATTTAGTGGGTAGCTTCGTTGATGAATGAGTGGGACGTTGATAGAATGACACTAAGAGGTGAAACCCAAATCACTCGGAGGAATATGTCTCAACATCGTAAATGTTTACACCACAGATTCCACGTGGATTGGATTGGGATAGAACTTGGGTATTTGCGATGAGAGACTAGAGACAAACCGTGCGAGCTACAGCTGCCCTTGATGCTTAGGCACGAGGGTAATATTGTCTTTGTACAGTTAAACTTGTTTCGTTTGAATGTATTTAAGTTTCATTAGGGATTGAGTTTGCTTGTGTGGTCGCACTTATCTGATAATTATCTCACGCTAAATGTTTTTGTTGATCGCCTTATATGTGGCCTTGAAGACAAAAATGATGATATCGAATTTTGCTAACATAAAATCTTGGCTTGTCCCCAGGTTTCACTGCGAGTGTATCTTATGATGTAACTAGTGAAGTTTTGAAATAATGGAAATATGTTCTGTAAATAATGTAGACACAAGTTTATAATCGGCTTGAATTCCCAGGCTCTGGTTCGGTTTGGAGTTCTTCTGCTTTGAATATTTCTTCTCAACCTTTATTTACCTCTGGGTAAAGAACGAAGTGGCATTCCAGTCATGCGCTCTATCTGCAGCATTCACATATGGTCGCAACTGTCACGGTATGTGGTCACAATTACACGGGTGAATGTTTTCGGAAATTTTATGTTCCCATTTTACAGATAATTGTAATGCAACCGAAAATTACTGTAATAAGACGCGACAGCTCTACGTCGATATATTAAATAATATGTAATTGGACAGCCACACTAGCAGTGAACCACGCCAGAACCTTATTGTACTATAGTATCGTGCGGATTGTGTTAGAAGTCTACCATCTAAAGTGTTCAGCCACGGCTGAACAAAATTTTCTGTGTTCGACCGGGACGAGTGAAAAATCACGATTGACGGTTTGGTATGTCTACAGATGTCAG
>Ga0123357_10013091_pt1 | contig 10735 bp, 9 predicted proteins | sample TergutEmb28metaG_FD_89873 | JGI IMG/M metagenome (GOLD analysis project Ga0123357, IMG submission 89873) | Embiratermes neotenicus P4 segment gut microbial communities from Petit-Saut dam, French Guiana - Emb289 P4 | ecosystem: Host-associated > Arthropoda: Insects > Digestive system > Gut ...
TCTTCTATGTATCTTTCTTGTATGTGCGATAAGCCTGATGTGCGATCGTCGCTGTATTTTGTAGTTTGTGACTATATATATATATATATATATATATATATATATATATGAATTTAGTAGTTCTTTATCCAGTCAAGAAATTTCCCGTGCGGAACACGAAAGTTCATCGCACTAAGGTAAATGTCACCCCATAACTTGCCATAGAAGATATAGTGGGGAGCAGAGGTGTAGCTCTTCTCATTCTTAATCTTGGCGCAAGATGAGAGTTGACGTCTGCGTTGTTCCTTGGAAAGAGCCCCGTTACCCATTGCAGAGAAGATGCGTGAACACGAGCGCGGACCTGAACAGGTACGTAAAGGGGACGTGCTTGTACCGAATGGTTTGATAATGGTGCGGGTCAGTACTTAAAAATGTACAGATGATGTATTTTATTGTGCAGAATGTCATACAGTTGTATTTATTCACTTTTCATTTATGATTGCAGAAAAGTACATTGTTTTTGTAAAGGTTGGCCATACCCACAGCTGCCTACTCAGCTTTGACGAGCAGAACTGTGCAGGTGGAATTAACCATGAATAACAAAGAGTTTTTCTACATAATCGCAATAAAACAACCATCATTCATATATTCCAGTATGCATTTTGCCCTTGCTCTTAATCGGTTCCATAGAATTCAGGGTTACTCGTTTCACAAGAAGTCGTTTACGTGCACACAACAAACTTAACCTCAGCACGGAATGAAGAAGAGTGTTCAGATTCATGCTGCTGCCGCTTTATTCCGGGAAAAGATTGCACGGTACCCATTAAATGGTAGGGCTGGATGGACCCCAGCGCCTGTCTTGACGCTTGGGAGAGAAACAAAATTTTTGCTTCCACCGGGAATAGATTCTCGGCTACCCGGGCTACAAGGCAGTACCGCAGGCAGTACACTGACTGGGCCACCCGGCCTTGGTGTTAGGTTTACATTCCTCTTAATATTCATACTCCAATTGTTCCAGTTCTGCATGGTTCTGTAACCCAGTATTGTACAGTTTTTATCCAAGAATTGAATAGGCTTGTTTGTTGTTTTGTGTTTTTCTCTGTACTTAAATTGTTTGTCTCTGACAATTGAGTAATTCAACTATTATCTATATAAAAAGCATGCGTAGTGGCAACATGCGAGATATAAAATAGCGAGTGTAGCGATAAAATGGAGGAGGGTGAACTCTTCTTTTCTATATTAACACACTTTCAGTTCTTCCTATACTGACAGAATTTTCATCACAGTGCTTGGCTAACGAAAGCCATAGAAACATTTAACCCAAACGAAAATATGAAACGATTTCAATTTTTCTTTTCAATGTTAAAAGACAGTAAATTTTTTACTTATGTCACAGGAAACCTTTGCATATCAGTCGTCCACTATTTTCGACATAAAATGCCATTCTGCGGACTGCTGTTTGTATTTGTATTTGTATTACATTTCGGTTCTATTTGGCGTTGCTGCTGGATGGAACTCGCAGAGAGAGAATGCTTTGAACAGAAGTGCGTTAATAGCACTGCCGCCTTTGTTACAGAATTAAAACACATGTGACTGCTTCACATGACAATAACGCGTTCCCAGTCGTTTTGAAAGTGAACAATTCTACGTACGCTGGAATTATTCAGAACTTTTTAGGAAATTTTACACGCCACATTTTGTAATTTCAGAGTACGTACTCCATACGTCATTTCACAAACTGGAGAAAAAAGTGGTAATTTTTGTGTACATTTTGAATTTTTATGTTTGTTTCAGTGTTGTGATTCAAAATTAATGGTATTTAGATTAATTTCGAATTTGCGTAAATGAAATTGTTCGATAAAATAATGAATAATTTCATGATACGCCTTCCAAGAAATAATACATTTTCCCGACTGACTGAATGTATCAACCTAAGGTATAAATTTACGTTGAGAGGAAGTTGTGGTTAATTATCTTCATTCATTATTGTGGTTGTATTATTACTGTAATATTGCGGTAAACTGTCAATTCGATATTCTAGTAATATAACTGCAACAGTGTGTTGTGGGTCTGTTTTTTAACATAGCAAGTAGGTTTTCATTATTTAAACTAATTATATTAACAGTTTCATGTACCCAGTCCCCAGTGTGGTCATTGCCACATAATTTTTATGCGTAATATTACAGAATTTCTTTTATGTCTATAATGACATACTACATTACATCTGTGTTAGGCACCAGAACATTATGCCATGTTACCAACAATGTATCCTTGCTCAATTATTCAGGTACTCGCAAAATACTCCTCACGCAGGCAACAAAGTCACAGTCTGACAGAAGCTCGCAAAGTTAATGTACAGGAACTGTCTAACAGGTGGTGCGGTTCTTCCTTCTTCACCACTTCCGGAGCGGAAGACACCCACTCACTCTCGTATCACTCGGCGGTTTTCATTTCCTCTGAGCTTGAAAACTGAACATGTATTTCAGTCCAATTAAGAATTTTTGGGGCCATAACTCCACACGCCGGTCCCAGTGGCCGCTCGCCTGCTGAGATTTTGGGTTCAAATCCCACCAAGAGTATGGATGTTTGTCTGTTGTGAGTGTTGTGTGTTATCAGGTAGAGGTCTCTGCGACGAGCTGATCACTCGTCTGGAAGAGTCCTACCGACTGCGGTGCGTCGTTGCGTGTGATTTAGAAACCTCGTGAACGAGGAGACCCTGGCCCACTGGGGGCTGTCGCGCTAAAAACAAACGAACAAACAATAAGTCCACACACACACACACAAAAACTCATACGCTTTAACAGCATGGTGCTTAATTCAGCACAGCAATTGGGAAGGGAAGGGAAGGATAGTGCCACTTGTTATTAACATCGAGTGCTTTGGCTCTGACAAGAGAGACATCGGTACTCACTGGATACGAGTGTGGGTGGACCAACACGCCAGTCAATACGTCTTGGTCAAGCGACAAATTACAGACGCTTTATTCTCGCGTGATAATTTTTGTTTTCAGAAATTTCTAAACAAGACACCTGATGGAAGATTTAGTGAATCTACTTTTTTACAGATAATCAAGATGCTGGTCACTATTGTGGTATTATTTGCTTTGTGCTGGCTTCCACTGCAGACTTTTCTGTTGCTTTACTACTTCGTTCCCGGGTTCGACTCCTACCGGACAGATGAAGAACGCCAAGTGTATGCGCTATCATACTTCGCCTGTCATTGGCTTGCCAGTGCTAACAGCATGGTTAACCCCTTTGTATACTGCTTCATGAGCGACAACTTCAGGGTAAGTAACCTGCACTGACGCTGTAATATGCAAGGATAGTACAGGTACTGAGGATGCTGTCCATAACTTTCCAAGTCTTAAAGTCACAAATATGACATTTCATTTAGGTGCTCATATATGACCTTTGAAGTTTGTACGGCTAATAACTAAAACAATAGTAAACAGAGACTGTACACAACTTTAATTAATTATCAGTTTAAATAATTAACAGCGACATGTTTCGGCTTTTTAAAAGGCCATCTTCAGGCTAGTTTCGTATCAAGGAAGGAACATATATGTTGCAATGCCACAGATATTGAAGGAGATCTCATATTGCTTGAAACTATAAGGAGTATTATTTTAAAATAAGATTTGATGCTGTAACATAATCTGTTAACATAATGAAGATTAAAATTTAATAAATACTATATAGTATGTTGAAAACGCTGTGGAGGCGTTTTGATCTGGGCTGGCAGACTTTGAGATTAATGGGCAGCGTCAATACGTCTCACCGCAGAATTTCTTATGAATTAATCTGTAACAATGTATTATTTGATATATTTATAGGTAAATTGAAAGTGTATGAATATAATCGGGTACTGCGTGTATTAATGTGGTACTTACGTGTTTTGATGTATAGGTGTATGTACTGGTTGGTTTGTTATATATTTAAAATGTGACTATATACAACAAACCAACCAGTACATACACCTATACACCAAAAAACATTACATCATAATGTAATGGTAGGGGTGACACGGAACAAGGAACGCAAGTAGAATGCACTATCAAAGCAACGAGAGATGTTCATACGCGTTTTTGGATCTCAAAACAATGTTTAGAACTTTGAATGTGCTGCTATTCAAGTCACTTATAAAGCATTTGATAAATGCATTTTAATCTGTTGTTATCAAAGTGAGCTTTCTAACACGAGACTGAAATTTTGATGTTTGGCTGACCGGTTTTCTGATCCGCCGGCCATTTTTTCCGGGACAGGCTTTGATGAAATTTTATACAATATAATAGTCCCTCGTAAATAGCCGACATCATGAAATTCAAAAGTTAAAATAACAAAAGAACTGAGTTACTGGACAGAAAACGAAAGCAGTACACTCAAACACGTGCCAAGCATATAATACAGGACGGATTTTTCAATGGGCAGTTAACAAATGTACGAAAATTAATTCTTTTTCAGCGGTGATTTGAAATGCTTTTGACTTAGCGAAGCATTTTTCTTTAAAAATTCTTTAAACATTCTCAATACATTGAACACTGAATAAGCTAATAATGGCAAATAAAAAAAAAACACAAAGTCTATATTCATTTAACTTATTGTTCGTTATTTACATACAAAAGCGTAACGTTGAACTCTCCTCTGACAGTTCATCAATCCGCATTTCCGAAACTGCTTGTCTGATTGCAATTAAATATTCTTTATGGGATCTGCAACTAAAATTTTCGAACAAATTCTTAGTTTTTATGTTTTCACCAAATACAACCAATAAATTCCAAGAAACACCTGTCGAAATTTATCGGTTATCTCTAGCGGGGTTTCGGAAGTGTAGATTAAAATATGGATATATTTTTTCAGATCAGCAACTATTATGTGAAACACAATTCAGTTTATTAATACTAGACACATCTCAATCAGCGTAATATTATTGAGCACTGTGGATAAAACAGGTGATTATTGGTGCATAGACTGTCAGTCTAATGAATACGTGACAAAGTGTAAGACATTTGGACTGCCTTCTTAATTACTTATAATATAACCATGGAATATGCAAAGGATAATTGTCACTAAATAAATAAAAAAAATAAATAAATAAATTTGACCTTCTGGGTTACGGTAAAATTTCTTAGGCATTAGGCCCAAACATAATTTTGGCAGCACGAAACAGAATATAACAATCTAAATACTGACCGTGTTAACCTCAAATTTCACACAAAACAATAATTTCTGTCTAAACTCTGTGCAACATTAGACAAGGTAATTTACAACTTAGTATCTTCATTTCAGGAGCTCATGCCTTTTAGAAACCTCATAACAATAAATGTGTGCCTTTCGAGAGTTTCGCATTTACCACTATCGGAATGTTAAGAAATAAGAATTAATGAACCAGTATATACGAACAATTTTCTTTACTTGCAAAAAATGCAAAAGTTTACCACCCTCGAATTTAGTACACATTCTGACACGTCTGTGAATACGGGTGTATTTCTTGCAACACTTTATTGGGATTATTCTTTATGTGGGTTGCAGCATCCAAAATACGACGGCGCAGTGCGTTAGTGTTTCCCGTTCTCCAGATAATTAATGGGCTCCCACCATCTAAAAATCTAACTAATTGAGGTCTGGAAACCTGGATGACAAAGATTGTAAACTACGACTGATCCAGCCACCAAGCCAGCGATGATTGACGTTTTCACAGATTACCGGGAGGTTTTTTTGGGACGGAAGGAGGTTAACTGTGAATGTTTATTTTCAGTTAGCTATAAAAACTTTATGTAAGTACTTGTTCGCTAATACTTACTAATCAAGTAATGATAAATCCTTAACCCTTGAGAATCGGACTTATGTATGTATGACTTTTGTCACCCTAGCTTAGCAAAAGCAAAATTAAAAATCGGAAGTTATGTCATAATTCTTCCTCTATTAGTATGTGCGACATAAAAATCTAATTATGACATTCCGGTTTTCTTCTCTTTCTTGTTGAAGTAATTGCATAATTACATATTTAAACACTAAATGATTCCGATAATTTAAGTAAGTTTTATTGGATACATACTCAGAATTAATTTTTCGATGTACCATAGACTACACTAGTGTGTCTCAACCTTTTTTGAGCCGCGACCCGGATTAAGCCAAAGTCTTTTTCCTACGACCGCCGGAGTTAGACAAGTGTAAATTCAGAAACGAAACACAAGTTTGTACAACGAATGTGACTTTTTAGTGATTTAATGGAATGGAGATAAACATACTATATATTGTAAAATAATCGTACAAGCCATTGTTTCTTGACCCAATCCGACGAGCTTTGAGACCCAAGTTTGTGTCGTGACCCGTAGGTTGATAAATACTGGTTACACATTCAACATTATGTATTTTGATTTGTGATTTACATATAGATTGTTCGTGGCTTCCATGTATATTGGTGGTGATCGTCTAATTGTGTGTATATATGTATAAAATTGGTTTGGAACAAACAAGTAGTGTTCTAATATGAGGTATGCATATTATCCTGACATTTTACTGGAGAACCTCAGTCAGCGTAGCCGGTCTTCGGGTCGAGGATTTAAATCGGGACGTCTAGAATATGCAGCAGGAAAGATAATCGTTGTGAAGGAGCGTTAGGTAAGATGCAATTTGAGTCTTCCTTATTCTGGGGTCTTCGTAGCGTACAATGATAGTTGTTTACCGACGTTTCCATTGGGACCAGAACTCTTTGTACACCACAGAATAGTATCAGCAGTTAAGAGAGCAGAGTTTGTTAGTGATAGAATGTCATATATAGTTCTGATAGAGCGCTGGTTTAATATCATTGTTTTGAATGTGTATGCACCAAGTGAAGAGAAAAGTGATGATGCAAAAGAAAGTTTTTATGAAGAATTAGAGCAGGTTTTCGGAAATTTTCCTAAACACCACATAAAAATTATGTTAGGAGATATTAATGCAAAATTGGGGAGAGAGAATATCTTCAAACCGACCATTAGGAATGAGAGTGTACGTAAGAAGGTAATGATAATGGTGTTAGAAAAAGAAACTTTGACACATCAAAAATATATTTGCTAATAGAAATATGTTTTCACACCGAAAGAGAAAGACTGGCGCCAAATAAAGAAGCAGCACAGACTTTCGATGTGGAAAGATTAAATATGAAGAAGATAAGTGAGCTGGAGTTTAGGAAAAACTATCAGATTAAAATCTCAAACGGGTTTGTAGCTTTGGAGAACTTAAGTGATAGCTTGGGAAAGCATTGAAGAGGTTATCAAGACCTCAGCTAAAGAGAGTCTCGGACTGTATGAATTGAAGCAGTATAAACCATGGTTTGATATACAATGTTCACGAATTTTACAACAAAGAAAGCAGGCAAAAATGTAGGGGTTAAAGGACCCAAACCAAACAATACAGATTAAACAATGTAAGGCGTGAAGCTAGTAGACATTTCAGGAACAAAAAAAAAGGGCTATCTGAATGCTAAAATTGATTAATTTCAAATTAACAGTAAGAACAAGAATATCAGAGGCTTTTATATGGACCTTAATCACTTTAAGAAGGGTTGCCAGCTTAGAACTAAAGAGTAAAAGATGAGAAGGGTGACTTGGTTACGGACTGCCACAGTATTTTGGTAAGTGGAGGAACCATTTCTCTCAACTGTTCAATGTGTATGGTTTTAATGATGTTAGGCGGGGTGAAATAGAGACAGCAGAGCTGCTAGTGCCTAAGCCGAGTGCTTTTGAGGTCGAGATGGCTACTGAAAAACTAAAACGACACAAAAATCCGGTTAATGATCAAATTTCAGAAGAAATTATTAAAGCAGGAAGTAGGAGAGTTCGTACTGAAATCTGTAACCATTGCACGGAAACTGGGTCTATTTTATTGAAATCTGTTTTTATTAAATAAATGTGTTGAGAAAGGTTGACGCATTAGGCAGGCGTGTGATTGACAGATAATTGGGACATCTGGCCAGTGAGAGAGCAGTGTTAGAGCAAAGTAGATGAAGGGAAACAAGGATATTTAGAAGAAGTCAGACTAGGCGCGCACCGGGCAGCAAGACAGACTTGGTGGATTTTGCAGTTTGTCAGTGTCAAAATTCATGGGGTTTGTTCAACCTGGAGTAGTAACTCTGACATCTTTGGACCTCTTAAATCTTGCGGGGGGGAGGGTGCATGTTAGTCATGTTTAGACATTAAGAAAAAACCAGCAGGCTTCTCATGTGGGGTTCATACAGGTTACAGAACGTGGGGCAAATATGGCGTCTTCTTAAACCTGTAGATAGACGAGGTTTAGGGACTCAGTAATCGGCATTCTTTTGAACAAGGGCACCACGTTGAATTCGACCAACAGATCTTCCGACCCAACTCAATGTGCGAAAGCATTCAGTGCGTTTTGCGCCACAAAAATGAGCCAAGAGTGCCTGCCAGATGTTTGGACAGAGGTTGGTAGTGGCTGCAGTGATGTTCACGATTGATCTCAGAAGCACTCCTTCTTTATTTAGGATCGAGATTTCGCTAATCCTCGGAAGCTTTGTCCCGTTGGACGTAATCGTTTGCAAACGTGTACCTGTGTGGCCTTCTTAAGGGAAGTGCTGTCTTGCATTTAACTACATCTCTGGGGTCCTTGTTCTGCAGGCTGAATCCTCTGATCATCTGATTGTAGTCCACGATCTTAAGTACCTCGTGGCATTGCACTTTTCTGCTGGGAGGAAGGTGGAGTCAGCATTTGTCCTTGGAGCCTTGAGCGACGATGTCATCTCCAGTCAAGTTTTCCCTTGGTATTTAGGAGCCTTTGAGTATTTTCATATTTTCCTCTCTAGCTTCCTCAACCACCTCAACAGGCAGCGACCTCACAGCCGTCGTCGCCCCATTAAGGACATCCTGAATGGGCAACAGCGTCAGGGCCTTTCCATAAGTCTAAGTGCAGGGTGTCGTCTAGCGGCTTGTCACTTAAGTTGACGATCGTCTCCTTTAAAGAACGGTTGTCCGGAGTGGGCCTTTTAAAGGCAAATTTCACTCTAGAACAGGTTATTAAGGCCCAGAAGGGCATATAATTTCGGATAAAACCTGATGATGGCCATTGTTGACCGAAACATGTAGTTTTTATCTCTAATAATAAAACATTATTTATTAGACATACATTAGTTGTGTTATTGACTGTAGTTACCCACCTAATAGTTACTACACATAATGGGTATGGCACACCTCAAAGCCCAGAAGGGGAGTAGAAGTATAGCTGTTCTTTTTATTTAATCTGAGCGCTAGATAGGGGTGGGTGGTCAAGGGAAGCACCGGCCTCTTTACTGACGGGAAAGAGACCCCAGTACCCGCTGACCAATAGGTTATGTGGGTTCCAGGGCCGGTCTGGTCGGGTGCTTAAAATTTCGCTTCCACAGGGATTCTATCCCGGATGTGCCTTATGGTGATTTCGATATTTCCATCTATGCCTGTTTTGCTGTCCTCGCCATTACGTGGGCACTTCTCGAGAGTAATCCATTCGATCCGGACCCAGTCGAGCTTGGACAAAACACCAGCCAAGCGAAGGTGTATTCCTAGTACCTGCTGGTAGATGCTGTCTAATTGCTGAATCCTAGATCCTTTCACGGATTAGACAGAAACTGGTGCGTCTGCAGATTTTGTAGTTGTCTTTACAATAAATGTGGTGACAGAATTGCCGGAAGCGGGTGCGGGGTTTTGGTTCCTGCACGGCAGGATTAAGGATAGGGAAGTAAGGAGTCCGGCTGTCTTCATTCGAAGATTTCCGAAAGGTTATATAAATACACATAAGTCCGTCTAACATAACACTCTTTAATTTTTAACGCTGCATGTTTTGATCGGAGTAGATCATCATCAGACCTTTTCTTTGAATCCTCAAAAAGATGGTCAAATATTACTATTTGCGAAATCTCTCAAATATTGCGGGATATATATTACAATAAAACTCTAACAATTTTAGTACCTCGTGTAGTTAGCAAGTTGTGTCAATCACTGTAATAGTTATGATTTTTTAGGATGCTATTTCCTAAGTATAGATCGTCGTGACGTAAGCTTATCCTTCGAACGAAAGGTGATAGAGTATTTCAACCGAAGGGCGATAATGAAGACTTAATAAAATGGAGATATGAATTACGCAATATTAAACAAATGATTGTATGCATTTATATAAGATCAGAAGCTTTTTTATTTATCCTCCCACAATATATGCAACAGGGCAACAGAACCAAAAGGTATTTAAGATTGCAAGCACCATGTGCGCTCTAAACTGGAAGGAAATTGGCCACTTTTTAACATTATTAAGAATATTTTTACAAGATAATATAATTTCAAAATAAATTGTTACAAACGTTAGCCGCAATGTGTTAGCCTACACTATAGTATACTACCGAGTAACAGGATACGCAAAAATGGAATTATTTTATTGGCAAAACATTTAAAATCTTATGAAGACTGTAAAAGTGACTATAAAATGGTTAACGAAACATACTGATAATATTAAATAATGCACGTCAGCACAACTACTTTATTACACAAGATAATTACATAGGCGATATGTTTCGACTGTTGATCAGTCATCTTCAGGCCTCTTTTGTCAATTGAGTCACAAGATGCTATGCACACACTGGGATCCCATCGTACTTACATTCATTTAATGTTTATGCATTCCATGAATGTAAGTAAGATGGGATCCCAGTGTGTGCATAGCATCTTGTGACTCAATTGACAAAATAGGCCTGAAGATGACTGATCAATAGTCGAAACATATCGCCTATATAA
>Ga0123357_10013093_pt1 | contig 10734 bp, 10 predicted proteins | sample TergutEmb28metaG_FD_89873 | JGI IMG/M metagenome (GOLD analysis project Ga0123357, IMG submission 89873) | Embiratermes neotenicus P4 segment gut microbial communities from Petit-Saut dam, French Guiana - Emb289 P4 | ecosystem: Host-associated > Arthropoda: Insects > Digestive system > Gut ...
CGTGTCGTTTCCTCATTTTACACAATTTTCAAAGTTGGCAAATCGTAAATTACAAAAGTTTCTTAGCTACCAAAAATTTCAAATGTGCATTACCAATGCGCATTACACTTGCTTTGACTGTGCAACCTTTCGAGTTTGAACCAATTGATCGATTTGACGAATTTATTTATGTAAGTTATTCCACTGACGGCCACATCAGACTAATTGGTTTATATTACCTTCAGTCTGTGTTAACTACGCAGCAGACACGTGAACTTCTGAAGTGGGGACCACCGTAACGAATCTTAGTATTACAAAACTTCGGGGGGAAAAAATACGCATCCCAATTAAATATTAGCCAAGGCATGTAGACTTTATATGGGGCTAAGTGTTATATGAAAATTTCTTTGTAAGTTAGGATTGCCTATGAGCACGACGACGGTACAGATTTCTGGTATTATGCCCGACATACTTATGTGAACAATATCTGTAAACTTCCTCCACAGACGAATAACAAGAGCAATAACAAACGTCATGTGTAGACCCGGTGCAGGTACAGTCAACACAAGACAGGCACTGTACGGGTAACGTAACATTGAGGCGCTTTCATGCAACCATTGTTGCAGTGGAAAAGCAATAAGTATTACGTATTCTGAGTGTGTGTTTGTAGACTTAGGTATCTATCATTCAATGAGCGTGCACCATGTTGTCGACTGTGGCTTGTCCGGCTGTACAATATTTTCGGGGGAAAAAAATGTTATTGAACGTAATGTGTGTTTTGATTTTTTCTACAGCTCTTGTGAGGTACATTTCTCATTCTAAGAAGAGATGAGCGAGATATCCATGTAAAGTACCCGTTATTATTGTCAGGTTGTAACGAAAATTGAATTTCCTCGACAGTTTTTCGAAAAATACTCAAATATCAAGTTTCACGAAAATCCGTCCAATGGGAGCGCAATTCCATGCAGACGAACAGACTGACGTGACAAAGCTAATAGTCACTTTTCGGAATTTTGCGAACGCGCCTTTAAACACCCGATAAGAATTAGTTCTTGCGACCATCTATGGACAAAGTCGACTCAGTGTGATATGCATTACATTGGATTTTATTGTGTGCTTATAAATGTACATTACCTAAGTAAGATATGAAAAACACAAGTTTTATACTCTGATCTTTTTGTTTGAGACACCGTGAAGCCTGGTAGGTGGGTATCATCATGGGTTAACATACTACCCCTTTCACCATGAAGATGAAGGCAGTGTGCTCCTCGGGACTGCTGGTGGTCAGTACCAGACTGCGCGGTGTCATAACCTGAAGGGCAGTATGAAGCTTAAACTAAAACTAAACTAAACTCCGTGGCTTTAGTCCGCGAGCGAACCATACCGACAGAGCAGCCGCCGCCAGTAGGCGAAGTTAGTGCCAACTTTTGCGGATAGAGGGGTGTCACGTGGTTAGCGCAACGAGTCCCCACGGCCGTTAATCTCTGTTTTCTGAACCTGGAGCCGCTACAGTATGAAGCTTAACCTACGTAAAATTCTCAAATCATGGAATACACACTTTTTAGAACCGTGTATCTGCAGTAGGAAGTCAGGCTGTACGACTTTTACACGGAAATAATATTTATTTATACACTGGAATTGTTTCTTAATTTATCCCTTCATAACGACCTGGTGACAGACTGCAGAAGTCCTTCACAGTTCAGTCCGTGTGCTTTACAACCCTTACGGGGAGTGTCGTAATGAGTAGGACAATAGTGGACGGGGACCCAATGTAGTTCTAGGTTGAGTGGCACTGTACTCTGCAGCAGCAAAGTGTGGATGTGCAGACTGCATGATAAAACAGATTCCAAACTGAAAAGGGAATGAAACAAATCGAAACTTGCTTTGTTATCCCATTGAATCCTCTGGGAAATACTGCAGAATTATGTGTAATTATATCACGTGAAACAGGGAACAGGAAAACGCGAAGCAAAACGTGCTTGCCTCAGTTGTATCTGCCGCAGATCTCGTGTGAGTAGGACGGATTTGAAGCCGAGTCCTTATAGTAGAAAGACATATTCGTCCAACGCACGTGGTGCGTTACTGTCATTTGTAGTAAGGAGGCTTTGTCAGCCTTGTGGTTTCGTTTCCCAACCCCTGAATTCAGTTAATTGACCTTAATTGTCTTTATTGCAGTTTCAACCCCATTTCACGTGTAGCTCATGTCACTTGCATATAAAATAACTTGCACATCAGATTAATTATATTGTCCCATAAAATAAGCCTAGATTTCTTACATCAGTACACTTAAATGTTAAAATCGCTGTGGAGTTCGATAAATAAATGCAGTGTGTTAATACAGGGTAACAAGCGTACGGTAACACATTTTGTAAGTTAGTTTCTGTTTAACTGTGACGGTACTATTCAAAATCTGGACGCAGAAACTCCGCATCGCGTGACTTTTAATTTTTTTTTTTTTTTTTTTTTTGTATCGAATTTTTATTCAAGACAGCGTTTATTTTTTTTTTGCGTATTTTTTTCCTATTTTTAATTTTTATTAATCGCTTTTTAAGAAGAAGATGTTAATTAATAAATAAATTTTTGTCCTCATTTAAAGGATGCGGTTATAACAAGTTGCGTGGTAATCTAAATGTTTTGCATACAAGTATAGCACAGAGGACAACAAAGAGCTACACGTATTCACATCTCTTCGACTGTCACTTTTTGATCAGGGTACCAGATATGGTCAGAACCACCTTAATTTCTACACTATATACAACACAGTTAAACCCTCAGATAATTTAATCCAGAAGATGGCAACTGTAATGCTTGGCGAAATGTCTGACAACCCTCGTTTCTGTACGCGGCGAACTTCCGAAATCCGGTCAATCAAAAGTTAAAACTTGTATATCTGGAAGACTCTATCAGCGTCTCATCATTGTTTTGTTTGCCGTGTGGTGTGCTATGTACCAGACACGTCTCATTGGCAGTTACTTGGAAATGTTATTATACTGTGTATAATGTATATAGTATTATTATGTTTGGGCATGAATTGCTACACACTTGTGTAGGTGCATTTAACATATCTTATTATAGTACACTTCATTATCGCTATCACCTGTTATCATTCACTAGCCACTCAGTGTTATAATAGATGTCTCAAACTCTCCATATGGTCACAAGCTGTGGTTTCGCTTATGCAATTTGGCAATTTATTGTGCTGTTGGTGCTTTTGTAAAACTACCCTGTGGATGATCGCAAAAGCGTTCGAAATCTGTTGGTAATTAATAATACATAATACGACATATCGTACACATTTGCATTTGTTGGTTGTATTAAGTTTAAATAGTCCTTAACGCGCGGATATGGAACGTATTAACTTTAGGATCTTTGTCAACTTTGTCGCGTCATTTATTAAGTTACAAAACCGTCTGGAATTTCTTTTAATTGTATGACGGCTAGACAGAAGCGTATCAGTCAGATATCACTTCAATACTAAGTCGTTCATCTCTCACGTTTTACAGTTCTTCTATACGATTCCTGCACCAGATGTAACCTCAAGCACTTTGAGCCATAAGGGAAATGCGCTTTACGACATGGGCGGCGGGTTTAAACTCTAAAACATTATAACCACAACAGTTGTGCTACCTTGCCACTTACCAGAGAAGACCACGTTCAGGCAGAACTTAGTGTCAAATACGCGGGTGATTCTGGGCGATTAAAAAAATCGAGAATTTTGTGCTTACTGACTGCACTGTTCATTAGCCCTAATTCCTGCTGTTCCACCAGTGATAACCCGTGCGAACGCCCCCAACTTCACTTTTGTCCTGCATAATCACCCCATAGTAAAGAAACAATCTTGGACATATATAATTGGCTTCATTTACCGCTTGCACCTAGACACATACATTCCACTATGGCTCCCTGACTTTGGTTATAAGAACCATTTTGACCCATCAGAATTATAGGCCTGTGAGAACGGAAACTTAAATTTTAAATTTAATTACGTAACTATTCGGTATTGTGCACTTTAAGAGCTACAACGATAAATGTATATTTCATATGACATTTACTGTACACATATTACTGCAAATGAAGTTGGATTTTATGTTCATGTAAGTTATTATAATTTTTTTTTAACTCAACTCATGTTAGAGCAAAGAGATATAGTTACAGCAAATTGCAATGCGTTTCGAATAAAAGTTGCAAGGAGTGTTGGCCTACTGTCTACTGCCTACTGTCTACTGCCTACTGCCTACTGCCTACTGCCTACTGCCTACTGCCCGTCAAACACTGGGATCGTGCGTTCTGAGCCCCACTTGGGGCGTCATCGTACCTTATGTTTACGTTCTGACAACACACGACACTCACAAGAGACAAACATCCATGCCTCCGGCGAGATTCGAACCCGCAATCCCAGCAAGCGAGCGGCCGCAAGGCTACGCCTTAGACCGCGCGGACACTGGGGCTGGCAGTGTGTATCATACAGCCGGAAAAACAGAAGGCCTCTGTCCACCTTTGTTTGTAGCCTCATAGTGGGCATTGGATGGATCGGACGGTATTAAAATGGGGCTTGGCATATGTCGAATCGATATGAATATTAAAGCAGACCCAGTAGGTTTGTTCACTGTGACATAAGTCACTCCTTTTCAAAACCATTTATTTCGTACTTTGGTGTTCATTTATTCTTAAATTGCATCCATTGCTTAGAAGTCAAGTTGAGAGTCCTTGTTCCGTCTCCACTTACACTCCACTTACAAGTACGCAGTACTTGTTCCTTGCCTCATTTCCCCTCATAATGGCCCTGTCATTTGCTACTAACTGTATGGAAAATAATCCTTCTGGAAAAGCTGACAGTGGCTTAATCTGAACTGGCCTCTTCCGGATTTATGACCAGCAGTTCCTGTTCCATCCATAGTACATGTCCCACCCACTTCATCTTCCTTTAGGCCTACGTCTTTTTATCATTTTAATACATTTGATGAAAATGGAGATCCAAGCATTGACGTCTTTTGGATGTTGTTGGAGTTGCCATCTTTCAGGTTTATTGCTTTACGGAACTCTCCTGCAGCCTCTTCGGCACTGTTTGTTGTTTTGCCGCCCATGCTACCGTCCTGTACGTCATTATCTTCGAAATTAGGTGAAACAATATCAAATACGTGTGTAATATTTATCAGCTAATCTAATATCAGATCTATTTCCTCTGTTTCGTTATCATTTATCAACGTTCGTTCCCAATCAGTTGTGTATATCTCTTCCTTCATAATGCTTTCTTTTGTTTTCCTGTAATACGAAACTGAAATACTTGCCGAGGCATTTTTAGGTGAGATTTCCATGTATGCTTGATCCGCTGTATATTCACGCCTGGGCTCTTATGCAGTTGGTGCTGAAGTCTTACGTCCCGACCTAATGTTTGTGCGGTTTTCTTGTCAGAATCATATTTCATAAATGTGTGTTGTGAATGACGAACCAATGAGAATATTGTTCCTATACTTTAATGTATTAATGATCTGATCGTGAATTCTGTCTTGAAGACAGCTTGCTTTTACATTACAGCTTTGCATGTTCAAGCGACACTTTCTACTGGGGGTGGTGGCGGTAGAGTGACTTCTTTTCATGTAACATTTTTATTTGATGATCTAAAGAGCGTGTCAAGTTTGAATGATGTGTCTACACTGGTGTATGAAGCTCTGAAACGCTGTTCTTCACAAAGTCCTAATTGTGGACTTGGTAGTCTTAATGTTGAGTGTAGACTGGCAGTTATAATGTCTCATTCCACCCTCACTTGTAGAAATTCTGCGCTGGAATAGTGATGGTGCTCCGGTGCTTCGTCGTCGTCACCGTTGCCGCCGTCGTTACAATTTGTCGTTTTCTGTTTCAAACCACGTTTTATCAACCGGGTTGGTGTGCTGGATTTGAAGATGGGGGAGGGGGATAAAACAATGTAAGGTCAGTGTGTTGAGTGCGAGAGTCCGGTGAGGATGATCACTGTAGACAGAAATAAGGAAGGAAGAAATGAATGCAATAAAGAAATATAGAAAGACATGGTGGACCAACGAAAAATAATAATGTATAAATAGAAAAAGAGCAAACAAGCGAAGGAGGGAAGACAGGTAAGAAAGAGAAAGTTTTTATTTCTCTGTGACGTTTATTCTCAAGTCCCCGTGTTTCAGTATCTTTCATTTTAACGTTTCGTATCTCTTGTTAAATCCAGAATGTTCTTATTCCATCTCACCGTTTTATACCCCGCTGCTTTATCATTTTACAGCTCTGGCGGTCAGAAGCAATTTATTTCAGTTTGCTACAGAAAATGTCTTCAGCCATCAGTAGGCGTGCAGTGACTACAATGCGCAGCACGTAACTGGTTTGTGGGTCGAAGCAGGCACAGTTCGTTATCATTGAAACGTGGGAAATGTATTGTCTTTATCACTTTTCCTGGTTTCCCTGACCTTGTGGATGATAATGCTGCATGCAGTGAATGCCATTCGGTACGCTGTAATAATATCGTATTCTATGCACTACAGTCCTCAGGAAATAGACAGTCGCTTAACTGGGCAATACATTTGCCTTTTCTTTAGGACTACAGTGAGTAAATACTGTGCTGAGAACAGCCCGCCACTGCGCGCTGAGTTGTATCAGTTTAATCCATTCCGCAACCTCATGCCTCTTTTTTGAAGATATGTCTAAACCCCAGATCTCCCCATGATCTGAGTTCAGGCTTTTGCGATCTAAATTTTGAATGCTATCCTTTCGTGAACCTGAGATTTTTTATGTCTTCAAAGAGTATGAAACTTTCTAACGTAAAACAACTTTAAATATGACTTGGCTCTTTTTATAGTTACAAGTAGGTAGGATCACAGAATTGCATCTGCCTCCAGATATTCAAGCCGTAAGGCTATTCAAACAAGTTTCCTTTGAAACAGCGGTAATGTAATCTTCGACATCTCGGTTCCCAAAATACGAAAGAACGTTAAATGTTTCTGTATACAATTTACAAGTCTGGGAAGGGAGGAGGTTTTTTTTTTTTTTTTTTTAATAATAAAAGCACCCCGATTTCGTGTGTACGTAAGAAATTTAGATTTGATATTGACGAGTTTCCGGATGTCAGGATGTGTATTAACATTTAAAGTACTCTGTTGGACACAGTTGCTTTTAGTGGCTGATTAGCGTTATTCGCTCTGATGCGCAGATAAGCAGCACGACACGTCAATCATTACTTGGGATTAAAGATTCGCTGACGGTACGAAACAGAAAATGGAACGTTCGATCGATTCGGATGTTTGTTTATTCGGTAGGTTATTTCATAGCACTGTATCTGTTACAGATTATGTTAGCATCGAAGGGAACATTGCCTTTGATGAATTCGAAAGATCTAGGGTGGAAATGATTTTTTTCCAACTCACTATTCTTGCATTCGCCTGGAAACATCAAATAAAACCACGAAGGTCCTCAGTGAGGAGGATGGATGCTGCGGTCGAGATTTGAGCCGCCCACTTTGCGGACGTAATTGGTCGCTATCGCAATGTGTCGCCATGACTGGTACAGAACAGCACGAAGTATGAATGTCGGGAAGTTTCAGAATTTCTTAACTGAATTGCTTACAGGAGTTTATAGAAACCAGAGTCGCGTATTGAGATACGTTTCTTAGCTTTTAAGTGAATCCAGAATCAAACTGTGTTAGCAACGTACTGTTCCCTGCTTATAACTTCGACAAGCAAGGCAGTAAAAATTTTATCTCTATGTCTCAACGAATTGAGCCTCTTGACAGACCAGGATAAAGATGGGAGAACACTGATGAATTTGGTCTTAATGAGGTATTGTGAAGGCATGGAATTAGTTACACAGGTTGTGACAGACTCCAGTTATGAATTTTTATTAATCTCTGAGTACCATGGAAGATTTCGTGACGTAAGTGGTTATTCATTAATTTCCAAACGACACCGACGGAGTAGCTACATGTACCTGTATATTCACATCCCTCCACGCATGCGTATTTACTTTTCTTTTTTCCTCTTCACGTCTGGGTTTTATATTAAGGGAAATGTAGGAGTTTAGTAGTGATTTGACTGAAGCGGCATTCATATGTTGTCTGTACATCCCTGGACTGAAGGAGAGTTCCAGATATCCTGCTGCTACCTTCCTGTCCCAAGAGACAGATTCAAAAACAAGATGGAAGCTACGAGTAGTATTGGACGTGTAGGATTAGGAAAGTGCTCGGTTATCGAAAGCTTCAGCTAGCGGGAGACAAAGGAGAATTTTGTGGGCTTCCTGGCATTGCCTCCTCCACTATACGTCACCCTATCCGTGTTGTAACTGGCTGTCTGAAGACAGAGACACATTGGTACGCGTTTATCACGTGGTATTAACACACCACGATACTGCAGACCCCCTCTTCTTGTTGCAGCACAAAAGTGGTTTGTGGTTTGGAATTAAAAGTTTCAGCTTTTAAAACTTTGCATGCTCAGTGTCAAGGCGTAAATTCACTTTATAGCGAGTTAAAACATAAATCTGTCGGCATTACTTACAGTACAAACAGGCTGGAATATTACAAGCAATACGTTTGTGTTAAAAGTGCTAGCAGAAGCGCCTGTACTTTATCATACTTTGTCTCAGAATTAACGTACGTACGTGTTGTCGGTATTTCTATATCTATGTAATGTTACAACTGTTTATTTTGGACTGATACTGTTCACAAGGTATTTTAATTTCTCCTATTTTCATCGTCTTTATTGCCGTTCACACGGACCGTCGTTTAATAACTTTTAGTCAATGACGCAAGGTACTGTCCGAAACTTCTATTTACATAATCGGTTTCATTTCCCGGCCTGTGTATAATTTCTTGTTATTGAGGCCAAAACTGCGAGAATGAGGCATACGGGTGGTGACGAATCTAAGAAGGCAGATGTTCGTGAGACAGTTTGTGACAGATAAAGTGCTCATTCCTCCAAACGGGAAACAGAAGAACCATCTCACGACGTATTTGTTTTCAGTGAAGTTACTGCTGTTTGCGCGTTGTTTTTGTGAAACGTTTCAGTGGGCCGCAAGGAGGAAAAAGTGGCGTATGTTTTGGAATCGTCAGAAGAGGAAACAGAATGTCTGCCGCAGTAAGAATTGCCATTCGTTCGTGTGTACCGCTAGTACCTGTGATTCAGGTTAGGAGCCAGTGGCTGTGACGAACGTTTGGGTTCCGTGCAAGGCGGGACAGCTGATGTGAGACTATTCACTTTGCAGGGAGGACTGTGCCATATTACTGAGGTGTACTATCCCCGTTGTGTGTTTAAACTATATGGTGAGGTAAATTCAGTCAAATACACAACTATAAATATATGGCTATATGATGGTGTTTATTAGCAGTAGAAAAACTACATGTTTCGGCCTATAGCGGCCATCTTCAGGTTTTGACAACTTTATTGCTAAAAGAGTTTTATATAATATGCCTAAACCGCGCGGTGATGTTGAGGTCTCAACATTATATGAAACTCTTTTAGCAAGAAAGTTGTCAAAACCTGAAGATGGCCGCTATAGACCGAAACATGTAGTTTTTCTACTGCTAATAAACACCATCATTTAGCCATATATTTATAGTTGTTTTTTTGACTGAATTTAGCTCACCATACTGTGCCATATTAGTTAATTTTGTGGTAAAAGTACAGTTAAATAGATTATACAGGGTGGGGCCACGAAAAAGTAGCCCGGGTCCGTAGAATAGCGTAAATACATAAATTAATACAGTAGCCAAATGCTGAAAGGATATACCATCATAGAAGATGTTGAAAGTGGTTGACTCCTCCATCAATACACAGCTGCGCACGTCTAATCATGTTGAGGTATACCCGATGTAACAGTGATTTTGATGGCTGCAGCTGTGTGGCTGATGGTGTCCCTCAGCTTCTGTACGAATCAAATCCGCACACGATACAGGAACTGAAGGACAACATCAGCCACACAGATGCAGCCATCAAAATCGCTATGTTACATCCGGTATACCTCAACATGGTGACAGCACGTCTGATGACTAACTGTTCAAACACGCTGTGCAATATACGTACTAATGCCAGAGAGAATATCACAAGGACACGTGCAAAACCGAAGGCGGGCTGATTTTTCGTGGCCCATTCTGTATAACTAAAGCGAACCTTCCGCTCTGTTGTTCGGTAACAGAGAAAAAGTGTGTAAAGAAATGTTACGAGGTTATTATGAAGGAAGTATTATGGACGCTGGTCAGAACTGCCGTCGAAAAATTAACTGTAGATTACGAGGGTGTATTTAATTTACTGCCGATCCCGTTGGCCGCACGGTCTGAAGCGTGGGTCTGCGGTCGCTCTGTCGCTGGAATTGTGGGTTCCAATCCCGCCGGTGGCATAGATGTCTCTCGTGAGTGTTGTGTGTTTTCAGGTAGTCTCTGCGTCGGACTGTTCACTCGTCAAGATGACTGTTACCTAGTCTGAATGTGATCGTGAAGCCTCGGTAGTGAGGCAACCCTGGCCCACCAGGCGGTGTTGTGCCATGGGGGGGGGGGAATTACTATATTCTTCTAATCGTATACCTTCTCTTTTAAAGTCCCGACCTTCATTCAAGCTGGCCGCACGTGGCTGTGCTAGAATTTTATTTCGGAGGTTGATTGAAAATCCTCCAATCTTACATATTCGTGGAGCAGCTTATAGATTTGAATTCCAAGCACTGTTTCGTTGCAAATGTTCCAGTCGATTCTTGTGATATATTTTTAGATGCTTTCATAAAGCGGTTGCGAAAAGCGACTATTAGCTTCGTCGTGTC
>Ga0123357_10013094_pt1 | contig 10734 bp, 7 predicted proteins | sample TergutEmb28metaG_FD_89873 | JGI IMG/M metagenome (GOLD analysis project Ga0123357, IMG submission 89873) | Embiratermes neotenicus P4 segment gut microbial communities from Petit-Saut dam, French Guiana - Emb289 P4 | ecosystem: Host-associated > Arthropoda: Insects > Digestive system > Gut ...
ATCGGCTACGGCAGCCAGGGCCACGCGCACGCGCTGAACTTGCGCGACAACGGTTGCTCGGTCATTATTGGCCTGTACGAGGGTTCGAAGAGCGCAGAGCGCGCGAAGGAGGCCGGCTTTGAGGTCTTCAACACCGCGGAGGCCACGCAGAAAGCCGACGTCGTCATGATGCTCATTAACGACGAGATCATGGCCGATGTCTATGCCAGCGAGGTCGCCCCCAATCTGAGCGCCGGCATGACGCTCTGCTTTGCCCATGGCTTCAACATCCACTTCAAGCAGATCGTGCCGCCGGCAGACGTCGACGTCATCATGATCGCCCCCAAGGGTCCGGGACACACGGTACGTAGCCAGTTTGTCGAGGGACGCGGCGTGCCTAACCTGATCGCGGTCTACCAGGACGCCTCCGGCCACGCCAAGCAGACGGCGCTTGCCTGGGCATCCGGCATCGGCGGCGGTCGCGCGGGCATCCTTGAGACCACCTTCAAAGAGGAGACCGAGACTGACCTCTTTGGCGAGCAGTGCGTGCTCTGCGGCGGCGTGACCCACCTGATGAAGGCCGGGTTCGAGACCCTGGTCGAGGCGGGCTATCAGCCCGAGAGCGCCTACTTTGAGTGCATTCACGAGATGAAGCTCATCATCGACCTGGTCAACCAAGGCGGACTTTCCTTCATGCGCTACTCGGTCAGCGACACCGCTGAATATGGCGACTACGTGGTGGGCGATCGCATGATCACCGATCAGACTAAGGCAGAGATGAAGGCCGTGTTGGCCGAGATCCAGGATGGCAGCTTTGCCAAGGCCTGGATCGACGAGAACAAGGCCGGACGCCCCTGGTTTAGCTCCAAGCGTCAAAGTGAGCAGACGAGCCAACTTGAGACGGTCGGCAAAGAGCTGCGTGACAAGATGAGCTGGTCCGACAAGAAGGTCGAGCAATAGATCCTTTCCTGTCATTGCGAGGAACAGTGCGAAGCGCTGTGACGCGGCAATCCAGTAAGCCATGGGCAAGCTGTCACAATGGATTGCCGCGCTCGACCTTTGGTCTCGCTCGCAATGACAAAGGAGAGAGCGAACGGTGTTTGCCTGCCGGAAGGCAACGACGGGTGAGCGAGCGGTGTTTGCCTGCCGGAGGGCAACGACGATGCAGGGGCGACCTGCAGTCGCCCGCCAGTACTGATTTAAGGAGACATTGTGCAAAGTAGTGCGGTAACTGAAGGGCTGGGTAATACGCCCAAGCGGGCTTTGCTTAAGGCGATGGGGCTGACTGACGAGGTCATCAAGCGACCCTTGATCGGGATCGTGAACTCCTATAATGAGGTCGTTCCCGGGCATGTGCAGCTTCAGTCGGTGGCGCGCGCGGTTAAAGACGGCGTGCTGGCAGCCGGCGGGACCCCGCTCGAATTCAACACGATTGCGGTCTGCGACGGCATTGCGATGGGGCATGCGGGCATGAAGTATTCGCTCATGTCGCGCGAGAACATCGCCGACAGCGTCGAGTGCATGGCAAACGCCAATCAGTTTGACGCGCTTGTCTTCATCCCTAACTGCGACAAGATCGTGCCGGGCATGCTGATGGCGGCGGCCCGGCTCAATATTCCGGCGATCTTTGTGTCGGGCGGTCCGATGCTTTCGGTGCACGGGCTTGACCTGAACAGCTCGTTTGAGGCCGTCGGGGCTTGCTCTGCCGGACTCATGACAGAAGACGAGCGGATGGTCATCGAGGACTGCTGCTGTCCGTCGGTTGGTAGCTGCTCGGGGATGTTTACGGCCAACTCGATGAACTGCCTGACCGAAGCGCTCGGTCTGGCCTTGCCGGGCAACGGTACCGTACCCGCGGTTTACAGCGAGCGTCTGCGCCTGGCGCGCCGTACGGGCGAGCAGATCATGACCGTTCTGGAGAACAACATTTGTCCCCGCGACATCATGACGCAGGCCGCTTTCCATAATGCGCTCACCGTTGACATGGGCCTGGGCTGCTCGACAAATTCTGTCCTGCATCTGCTGTCCATCGCGCACGAGTGTGGCATCACGATCACACTTGAACATATCAATGAGGTCAGCGCGACTACGCCCAACCTGTGCCGTCTGGCGCCGGCCGGGCCCTATCACGTCCAGGATCTCTATGAGGCAGGCGGCGTCTATGCGGTACTGGCCGAGCTCCTGGATGCTGGTCTGATCGACGGCGCGGCGCACACCGTGCTGGGCGAGGAGATCGCGGCGGTCATCGGCGAGCAGCGTCTGGTCACCGAGCAGCGCCACCGCGCGCTGGGCGGCCTGGATACGCACGACATCATCCGTCCCTACACCGAGCCCTACTCGCCTTACGGCGGCCTGGCGGTGCTCTTTGGCAACTTGGCGCCACGCGGCGCGGTGGTCAAGCAGAGCGCGGTGCGCCCGGAGATGCTCGTCTTCAAGGGCCGCGCGCGTGTCTTTGACAGCGAGGAAGCGGCCGTGGCGGCCATCTTTGCCGGTGATATCGTGGCTGGCGACGTAGTAGTCATTCGCTACGAAGGCCCCTCGGGCGGTCCCGGCATGCGCGAGATGCTCTCGCCCACAAGCGCGATCGTGGGACGCGGACTGGACAGCGACGTGGCGCTCATCACTGACGGTCGGTTCTCGGGCGCGACACGCGGGGCTGCGATCGGGCACATCTCGCCGGAGGCTGCCGCGGGCGGACTTCTGGCCTACGTCTGCGAAGGCGACCAGATCGCGATCGACATCCCGGGACACTCGCTTGAGTTGCTCGTGGCAGACGATGTGATCGAGCAGCGCAAAAAGACGATGACGCTTAAAGAACAGCCCGCGCGGACCGGATACTTGGCGCGCTACGCAAAGAGCGTGACCTCCGCCGACACCGGCGCCGTCCTGGCATAAAGAGGGGCCACGCTCTCGCGCACCTTATGCAATGACTTGAAGCTTGGACGTAGGGCGTACTGCCCCTGGCGCACCACAGAAGCAATGACTTCGAAACCAGATGTAGGGCGTACTGCCCCTGGCGCACCACAGAAGCAATGACTTCGAAACCAGACGTAGGGCGCGACGCCCTCGGCGCGCCTTGTGAGACGGACAATGATTGTGGAATGGGAGTAAAGGTATGGCAAGCAACACAACAGCCCCAGCTGAAGTGACCGGCGCAGCAGAGGTAACCGCGGTTACCGGAACGACTGACGCGGCAGGCGCGGTGGTCTGCCCGGTGCGCATTCGCGACCGTGAATACAGCAGTCTGCTGACGCTTGATAAGGTTTATCAGGCGGCGCACGTTCTGCGCGACGTGGTCCGCACGACCAACGTGATTCCGACGCATAATCTGGCGCCCCAGTGCGACCTGCATCTGAAGGCAGAAAACCTCCAGGTCACAGGCTCGTTTAAGGTGCGCGGCGCGACCTTTAAGATAGCGGGGCTTACCGAGGAGGAGCGCAGCCGTGGCGTGATCGCCTGCTCAGCGGGAAACCACGCCCAGGGCGTGGCGCTTGCCGCGCAAAAGACCGGGACGGCGGCAAAGATCTTTCTGCCGGCGACAGCTCCGCTCTCTAAGGTCGAAGCGACGGAGGCCCTCGGCGCGCAGATCGTGCTGGTCGACGGCGTCTACGACGACGCTTTTGACGCGGCGATCGCCTGCCAGCAGGAGACGGGCGCGGTCTTTATCCATCCCTTCGATGACATCGACGTGATCGCGGGGCAGGGCACGATCGGCCTTGAGCTGATGGAGCAGATCCCCGACATGGACGCGGTGGTCGTACCGGTGGGTGGCGGTGGCCTGATCTCCGGGATCGCCTACGTGGTCAAAAGCCTTAACCCGCAGTGCAAGGTCTACGGGGTGCAGGCGCAGGGGGCCGGGAGCATGACGGCGGCTTTGCAGCATCATGAGCGTAGCGCGCTGTCCCATATCTCGACCTTTGCTGACGGCATCGCGGTCAAATGCCCCGGTGAATACACGTATTCGATCTGTGCTGACTATGTCGATGACATGGTCACGGTCTCTGACGACGAGATCGCGGCGGCCATTCTTGCGCTCATGGAGCAGCAGAAGCTTGTGGCAGAAGGCGCGGGAGCGGTGGCGATCGCGGCGGTCATGTATGACAAATTGCCGCTTGCGGGCAAGAAGGTCTGCGCGGTGATCTCGGGCGGCAACATCGACGTCAATATCCTATCGCGCGTCATTGACCGCGGGCTGCTGATGTCCGGGCGCAGGGGAGACCTGACCTTAGAGCTTCTGGACAAGCCCGGTCAGCTCAAAGAGGTCTCGGCCATCATCTCTGACCTGGGGGCAAATGTGACTAAAGTACTGCATAACCCGGGCGGTGAGAACACCGACATCAATGGCTGCTACCTGAGCCTGTCCCTTGAGACCCGCAATTACGAGCACTTGCGGACCATCGAGAACGCCTTGAAAGCAGCCGGTTACAAATTGACGGATAATAGATAGGAGAACCAAAGCACGAGCGCTCTTTCTTCTTGTCATTGCGAACGAAGGCGAAGCCGGAGTGCGGCAATCCAGCTTTTTGTTGTGAGAGCAGGCGTGTTCGCCTGGCCAGAAGGATTGGTAGGGAGGCACGCGCGCTCACCCGGAAGGATTTTGTAGGGGGCGAACTGTGTTCGCCCGCCAGAGAACGCAGGGGCAAACGTTGTCCGCTGCTCAGGCGTAAGCGATGGGAGCAAAACGGCTATGAAGCAGACGATCTACACAGACGCGGCCCCCGAACCGGTAGGCCCCTATAGTCAGGCGATCAAAGTGGGCGATCTGGTATACCTGTCAGGGCAGGTGCCGCTTGACCCGAAGACGGGACTTTTGGTCGAGGGCGGCATAGAGGAGCAGACCGCGCGGGTCTGCGAGAATGTCAAGGCGGTGCTTGAGGCCGAGGGCCTCTACTTCGACGACGTCATCAAAACCACCTGCTATCTGATCGACATGGATGAGTTCGCCGCCTTCAACGCGGTCTATGCGACGTACTTCCCGGAGGAGTCCGCCCGGGCCTGCGTGGCGGTCGCCGCGCTCCCTAAAGGCGCGCGCGTTGAGGTCGAGACCATCGCCAGCATTCCTGCGCGGCAAGGGTAGGAAGCGCGGGCGCTGACAGCAGATGAAAACCTATGTGCATATCAGCGATTTGCACTTTGGGGCGCACGGCGCGGCGGCCAGGGTACAACAGCTCGAAGAATATCTGCAGGAAGCCGTGCCCTCAGAGGGTGACGCTCCGCAGCACTACACCTTTATTCTTACCGGCGACGCGGTCGACAGTCCCACAAAGGCAAACATCGCCAAGTATCAGGACTTTTCTGCCTGGCTAGAGGAGACGAGCGGTACGACGCCCCTGTTCGTTCTGGGCAATCATGACGTCAATCCGCACGGGCTGGCGTTTTGGCGCAATAACCAAATTCTGGCCGAGTCCGCAGGCAATTACCCCAAGATCGTCAAAGACGATGAAGCAAAAGCGATCTTTTTGCTTTTCGACTCGAACATTGGCGGCCTGCTTGCGCAGGGCAAGATCGGTCGCGAACAGATGGACACCATGGCGGCGCTGCTCAAAAAGTATAAGCGGCTCAAAAGCTATACCTTAGTGGCGGTGCTGCATCACCATCTGGTTCCTGTCGATGAGTCGTCCTCGAAGAACAGCACCTGGTGGCGCCGGCTGATCCCCGATTGGTTGGAGCGGCTTATTCCTGGCTTGCTTGAAGAGACGGTCGAGCTTCGCGACGCGGCCGAATTTATTGACTTCTTAAAGGCGCACAAGGTTGGCTATGTCCTGCATGGGCACAAGCATTTGCAGTTCCTGAAGGAGTACAAGGGTATTCACATCATCGCCTGCGGATCCTCCAGCGCGCGCCCATACCAGGGCGACCCGAGCAAGACTTGCCTGAGCTACAACGTCTTAGGCTTCACGAAAAAGGAGCTGGTCTGCGCCCAATGCGCGGATAATCTGGACGGCGCAGGGCTCCACGTAGTCCGCTCCGTCTGCTTCCCCCGCTAAGGTAAGCCGTAGGCGCAAAGACCTTTCTGCCGGCAAAGATGTGGGGCAAACTGCATCTTTCCTGTAAGCAATGACTGTGTAGGGGCGAACTGTGTTCGCCCGCCCGCTGGTGTCTGGGCCGCAAACTGCATCTTCCTGTAAGCAATGACTGTGTAGGGGCGAACTGTGTTCGCCCGCCCGCCTGGCGCTCTTGCTACTCCCGGAAGTCGAGGGCGGCTTTAAACGCGCGGCTGCTTATAGCGGCACGGAAATCCGCAGGCGCGTGACGCTCGACGGGCGGCAGGCTCACCAGGCCGCGCTCCAGCAGACGCAGCGCCGGAGCAAAGGGGCCGCAGCGCGAACCGCGGATCGTGATTTCGCGCACCACGACCTCGCTCATGTTGATGCGGGCGTCTCCCGCGTAGGTGCTCTTGATGACGAGCGTCCCTTCGCTGCGCGTGAGAGCAAGCGCGGTAGGCAGGGACTCGGGCGTACCCGTGGCGTCGATGACGACCTCGTAGCTGCCGGAAGGCTCCAGAAGTTGTGCGACGGAGAAATCGCGAAAGAGCTCAAGCTTTTCTGCGCTGCGGCCGATGACCGTCAGCGGCGCGCCGGTGAGCGCGACCACCTGGCCGATCATGAGTGCCAGGCGTCCGTCTCCGATGAGTGCAACCGGAGCGTCAGGGTCAAAGTGCACTTGCTCGACGATGCGCAGGGCAGCTGCCAGAGGCTCGGTAAAGACCGCGACTTCCGGGGCCAGGCCGGCGGGCACGCGGTGCAGCAGGCGGGTCTCGTGCTGCAGATAATCAGCAAAAGTACCGTCGTGGCCCTCGATGCCTAAGACGCGACGGGTCTCGCAGTGATGCGGGCGTCCCGTGCGGCAGTACAGGCAGTCCCCGCAGTTGAGGTTGATCTCGCCGACCACGCGCGCGCCCACTAGCGCGGCGTCGCTACTTTGCTCGATGATGCCGACAAACTCGTGGCCCATCACGCCGGTAAAGTCCGGGCGATAACCGCGCAGGATCTCGCGGTCGGTGCTACAGATGGTGGCAAGCTCGATGCGGATCAGGCTTTGGCCTGCCGACAGGTCTGCCACGGGTTGCGGGGCGTCCTCGGTGTAGTGGGCGTCAGTTCCGTCATAGATGACCGCGCGCATGGGTTACTCCTGCGCTTCTGTGTGGGGCGCAGGACTTGCTGCGCCTGCCGGGGGGATGGCTGCACCGACTGAGTCCGTCGAGCTTGTTTCTGACCAGAGCTCTGCTGTTATCAGCTTGAGTGCGCGGGCGAGCAGCTTGTCTAAGTGCTTAGATATCTCCTTGCCCATCTCTTCGACTTCTTCAGTGGACAGATCGGCCTGGCCCGGCATGCCTGCGCCGAAGTTCGTGATGCCGCTTATGCCGACGATGCGCAGTCCTCGATGACGGGCCGCCATGGCCTCGACGGCGGTACTCATGCCGACCACGTCAGCGCCCAGCAGCCGGTAGGCCCGGATCTCTGCAGGGGTCTCGAACTGCGGGCCGGTCGGTTGCAGATAGACGCCCTGTTTCAAAGGTATACCCGTTTCTTCTGCCGCACGCAGCAGGCAGTTGCGCAGTTCCTGATCATAAACTTGCGACTGGTCGGGAAAGCGTACGCCGAACTCCTCGATGTTGGGCCCGATAAGTGGCGAGGGCGCAAAGCTGGTGATCTGATCAGTGATGAGTACAAGGCTTCCAGGGATGAAGTCTGGGTTGACGGCGCCTGCGACGTTGGTCAGCACCACGCTGCGCACGCCCAGCTGAGCCAGCAGCCGGATAGGGAGCACGACGTCGCTCATGGGATAACCCTCGTAGTAGTGGACGCGACCCTGCATGATGGCAACGGGCGTGCCGTCCAGGCTGCCAAACAGAAAGCGGCCCGCGTGTCCGGGAGCCGTACTTACCGGAAGACCGTCGATCTCTGCATAGGGGACGGTGCAGGCGACATCCATGCGATCGGCCACAGAGCCCAGTCCGCTTCCCAGCACGATCGCTATCGGCGCCACCGTGATATCGCCCAAGGCTTCGCGCACCGCCGCCGCGCAGCGCTCAACTTTTGCATAGACAGGATTGGGGGTCTTGTTTTCTGGCACAACATGCTCCTTTACGTCAGGGCTAACGCCCCTATTTTAACATTGCCCCGTACGCTCCTCACGGTTGAGTGGCATCCTGCAACGCCCTCTGCAGGAGCGAACTGCGCCCGCCCGTGCGCCAGCCCAGCAATATCTTCGGGACCAGCCATAGGGGTGAACTGTGTTCGCCCGCCAAGCAGCAACCCCCTCAATCTTGTCATTGCGAGCCGCCAAGCGCTAACCCCCTCAATCTTGTCATTGCGAGCCGCCAAAGGCGGCGCGGCAATCCAGGGACTCCCAGCTCTGTAAAATGTAACAACAAAATACATTGAGAAAAAATTTTCAAAAAAGTTTCTATTACTACTTGCTATACCTAAGTAAACTTTTATGCAGTAACGGGGACTCACATCAACAAATACCCGTATAAATGAGTCAATATCACCCCCCCCCATTACCATGGAAACCAGCCCGAAGAACGGCCCTGAGGCAGACGCCGGTTTCTGATCTTTTCTCTTTTTAACGGAAATCATATAGCCTTGATGTCTACGCCTGTTCTTCAGGCTGTCGGTCACCGGCTCCGGCAAGGCTTACCGCCCCTGCCGCAGTGTAAGGTCCGGGGGGTGTTGCCACCAGAGCCGGGGCGCCATTGGCTGCTAATAGGGACCTGCCAGGCTAAAACCCGCCAAGGCTCTTCGTAATGTGGGTGCAGACACTGGAGCCAGTCCGAGTATTCGGAGTTGACCGACCTACCCAGAAAGGATACACCATGCAGGGATTTGATGTGGTTGTCGGTCTTGATGTCGGCAAAAGCTTTCACCACCTCTACGCCTTGGGCAGCGACGGAAGCGAGCTGGTCAACCAGAGAATTGATCAGAGCGAGCGAGTGCTCACTGAGACCTTTGCCGCGATCAAGGAGTACGGCAGCGTACTTGTTGTCGTTGACCAACCAAACAACATCGGTTCGCTTGCAGTTGCCTGTGCCAGGCGCAGCGGGTGCAGCGTAGCCTACCTGCCGGGACTTGCTATGCGCAGAGCTGCCGGGATATTGCCAGGAGATGCTAAGACCGATGAGCGCGACGCGTTTGTCATCGCCATGACCGCACACTCGATGCCCCAGGCGCTCAGAGCTATGCCTGAGGAGAACACGCTGCGAGCAGATCTTATCGCCTTAGCCTCCTGTGACGATGACGCCCGTTGCGACATGACACGGGAGAGCAACCGTCTGCGCAGTCATCTTGTGGAGACTCATCCGGCCTTCGAGAGAGCCTTGAGCAGTGATGTGACCAGCCCTTTTGCGCTCAAGCTCCTTATGCGCTTCGGTGGCCCTTGGGGAATGCGCAAAGCCGGCACAGGTGCTGTCATGCGCTGGGCTCGGGCTCAGAAGCGCCCGGCGCTCAAGTTACTTGAGCGATTGCTCGCATCCCTTGAAGAGATGGCTGAGACCCCTCCAGGAGCTCATCTGCGCGAAGAGGTTGGCATCCCTGCCTGCACGAGACGTATAGTTGAGCTTACTGCAATCCGACAAGATATTGAGCGCAGGGCTGTACATCTACTCAAAGACTGCCCTACCTTTCAGTTGCTGACTGGAATGCCTGGGGTAGGTACCAAGACTGCCATCGCCTTTATCATCCACGTTGACATTGCCTGCTTTGACAGCGCAAGCAAGCTCGCATCCTATGCTGGCATTGCTCCCAAAACACATCAGTCTGGCACGTCCATTAAAGGGGAGAGCGCGGGACGGTCGGGCAATAAGGCGCTGAAGAATGCACTGTTCCTCTCGGCCTTTGCGTCACTTCGTACAGACTTGCTTTCACGTGAGTATTACGACAAGAAGCGAGCTGAAGGAAAGAAGCACAATGCCGCCGTGATATGCCTGGCGAGGCGGCGCCTAAAGATTATGTTTGCCATTGTGCGCGACCAGAGGCCATATCGCTTGGCAGCATAGGATTAAGGGCAGATAATGACGCACTAAAATCCCCTCTGAAGGGGACAGGATGTTCACGCAACAAATCAGAAGATAGTAGGTGAATCCTCCATTTCAAGAGCATTATTAGCTACCTCAAGAAATGGAGCAAAGAGCCAGAAAAGGACTTGACAAAGTTATAGGGACACCCCCCCTGACCCTGCAAAAAATACTTAACAAAATGAAGTGAAACGCGCTGAACGTCTACTGAATCTTGGCACGCAGATATGCAGGAAAATACTGCATATATAAGATTCACAGGATTGATATTAGTGTTTAATAGTATAATGAGCATAATTATGCATTAATGTTAAGGGAACGAAAAGGTAACGGCAAGGTAACGCAAACTCGGTTGGTCGTTTTTTCAATTGATTTATCATTCGATTGGGGGCATAATTTTTTTGGGAAAATTGTGATGTTATCTGATTGATCCGTAGGGGCGGGGGTCAGACAAATCAAGAGCTAATGAGAACGCAGGATGGTGCGCTGGAGAGGCGTATATATATGTTGCGTTTTTTTACTTATGATTCACCATTGCGCGGAATTGCACAGTTACAATCAGGCAATTTAGCCCAAGGTCTCTTTCCGCTTCATGGCATTGATTCCGCAAGCCAAAATCTAACCCCCCCCCCCCCATTAAAGGGATTTTTTTTCTTCCCTTTACTTTGTTTTTTTTTTTCTCCGGCCCCCAGGGGGGGGGGTTATAAACCCCCCCCTCCTGCCGCTTTTTTTTGGTA
>Ga0123357_10013095_pt1 | contig 10734 bp, 8 predicted proteins | sample TergutEmb28metaG_FD_89873 | JGI IMG/M metagenome (GOLD analysis project Ga0123357, IMG submission 89873) | Embiratermes neotenicus P4 segment gut microbial communities from Petit-Saut dam, French Guiana - Emb289 P4 | ecosystem: Host-associated > Arthropoda: Insects > Digestive system > Gut ...
ACTTACAAGGCCTGGAGGTTAAGTTTCTGAAGTAAACCTTTTTGAAAGACTGGACCTTTCTCCTTGTGTGAAAGAAAAAAGTTATTTCAAGTTTGGACGTAAGTACTTGCCAAACCCTGGGAAGCTTAAATTTTCTTTTTACAGGAAATGAAAGCTTCATTCATTGACAAGGGTCCTGGTCTGTTGCTATAGTTTTATTACTCCTCATAAATCTATCAGGCCAATTGAATTTACAGCTGCAGCGCGACGCATAGATCTGTCATTCGGCGGTAGAGGACTACGCGTGCCGTCACATATAGCTGACATTCGCCTTTTAAAGGTTAACTGCTCACTCTATGTCTCAACAAACGGTTGGCATATTGTATATTCACTATTGTCTGTAGTTTTGGTATTTTGTGGCGTAGTATTTCATATTCACTCCTTTACTTTACGCAGTAATTACCTTATTTAATATTGTTATGGTTACCACTGCTGCTGCTGTCACTGCCACTACTACTACTACTACTACTACTGCTGCTGCTTCTTAGAATGTCTACAACAATCAACAACACTGCAATAATATCTTCATTACATCAGTCTTTTCTTAAACTACTGTAAACTACTGGTTTATCCATACATTTACAATTACACCATTTTCACTGTAAAGTTAAAATGGACAGTTATATAGGCAAGCTGCACAGATGGTCCACAGAAAGCAGCCAGTAGATGAACCTGGTCTGGGCCTATCGGATACTATACAACCTACGCCATTTACTCCAAACCTGAACATCACATTCATCCAGCACTCAGGAAAAATGGTGTCACAACATGTGTTATACCTCAATCACTGTAAAAATTAAAGAAGTGAAACAAATTCTGTTGCTACAAATCACTTCTGTCAACCCACTCATCAGCTGGCAAAATACTCTGCAAACTCTGGCAATTTAGATAACAGCATGTCTGTATTCAGCATGATAGGAAATAAGCATGCTAATTTCAACTTTCAGAAACGAACCTGAACTCTCCTGACACATATTTGTCCCTGTCTTTGAACACTAAGATAGACGTCTTGTATATCTTTATGGCCACATCTTCATTTGCCTTGCCAGTTGCATGGTACACATTTGCCTCCTTGCCTGTAGAGATACACCCATTTATTACTGAGATAGTCCCTCGGTTCAGCAGTTTGAACAATATCATGCGGGTTCGTGGGTCCATCACCTGTTCAGCTGTTGCCCGGTCATGTTTGTCTTTGGTTCGAATCCTGTAAACACAGAAAACCCCCAGTGCCATTAAAACTTACAAACATCAGTTCACCAGTATGTTGATATAACAGTTGCTTTCTTCATGCAAAAAGCTGCTATAGTGGAAACGGAATCTGGTGGCACACGGCGACGCACGGGAGGAGAAGTGAAGGGGAAAGAGGCGAATGGAGTGGGTAGCTAAGCAGTCTTCAGTTTGACTTGGAACAGTTCATCCAGTGTTACTATAATCATTCTCCCCCGACCTGCACTCCAAGAAAGCCAGTACTCGACTGAACTGACACCCCCGCCGATATAAATGGACTCGTCCGTTTCGCTGGAAGACCAAATCTGGTTTCTGCACGTGTGCTATCACGTTCTGTTTTCACTCTACCACAGAGATGTTACAGAGCTCCATTCAAGAGGAATAATAAGGAATGATAAGGGATGGGCACATATCAACCCTTCCACTGTGACCATTTCAATAAAAGATGATGAGTGAGAGTATGGGAAGAAATGGTAATTGTTTATTCTAAAGGCAGAATCTCATCACTGCACAGGACTGAGAAAAATAAAAGAAGTTTGATCCCCATATGGATTTAGTTCTGTGAAGGTATTAAAATTAAACTTAGGCAGTAGAATGTCCACATTAGGACCAAAGATACTACAAACAGATGTTTACATGCAAAAGCACAACACCTCTGAACTGTAACAGAAGATATTGATACACACGCTGATTTTGATCATTTTTAATCTGGACTTTTAACTATGATATAATCACCAACATAGTATCCAAATTTAGATGCCTGAACTGCTCTTATCTTACTGCAAGGCTTGTATGTGCTACGTCTATGACATGTACTTTGGTGTTTATACACATCCCTTATTGTCTGTATCTCCTTAAACATGGCTATACCACACCACAACATGTAGGAGTATACATGACAGGATAATATAATTATATATTTGTTAACTGTATGTACATTTTGTGGAATTATAATGCAACATCTTTAATGCACACAGTATGAATAATATAAGTTTGTTGCTTGATATCCTGTCCTCTTTTCCCTGTCACATTTTCTACTCCCTTTTCATTATCATTTCCATGACTTTACATCAAGATACACATTTTGCTGTTGCTATATTAAATGTTCACTTATGTAAATTCACCCTGTAATCTTTCTTAATTGGCTTTTGCTTTTTGAAGTCTCAGAATCTATGCTGGGTGCAGCCAGTACATGGCACAGTGACAAGTAATGGGCCTCAGTAAATTTCTGGTTAATACAGCTTTCCAAATCATCCAGTGCTGTCTGAACCAGCTTTTACTGTATTAGTAAAATCAGAATGCAAGGACAGTGTGTACATAATCACACAACTGCAGAAGTTCAAAAACAATTTAACTAGCTAAAAGCTTATGTACCTTTCAGCATCAAACTTCCGACTGCTTTCTATCAGTAAGTTGGCAGCACAGTTTGGCAATACTGGCCCCTCATATTTTTCTACATGTATCTTGTTAATAAAGCGTTTCAACTGTTTCTCTTGTGGTTGGTAGCTGTTGTCCACAGAAACACCATATTCCCTGGTGGGACCTATGCAATCATACAGAAAACAGAACCATATTCCAGCTAAATAACATCTACAGTACTTATTTTCTTACCATTTACACAGTATTTTATAGTGGTTCTCTAAATAATTATTAAATTATTTCCTTGATGTTACGGAGACAAACATTTTGTTTAGTGTCTTAAAGGCCATGGTGGATATTTGCTGCAGCTTGTAACTCAGGTGAAGATTTATGTCACAGAGATGTATTCTTTTAATATTACGTAGCCCTGTCATTAAATAAAAATGGAATCATGCTAAAGGGTGATACAGTACAGACAGAGCTGCCCCATTCAAGGACTTTTAGTCTACAATAACTTTTTAACACATATTCATGAAGAATCAAGGAAACTTTCTGGAAAAATATTCTATTGCATTTAAAGCTTCCCTTACTCCAGTATTGGTTGTGGGTTTCAGTACTTAAGACTCATTTATTAAATATTCAATACAGCTGATATATTTCAAATAGGAATCCCATTTTTTAAACACCAAAAACCAGGACACTTAATATTTATGTTGTGGTGGGGGTAGAAGAAAAAATTTCACAATTAGAAAAGCAGAGTAACTTATTTATATTACAACAAGGGGATAAATCAGACAAAAAATTATGATACACACAGATACAAGAAATAAAATAATAATAAAAAGACTGTACCCAAATTCACACACTCAGCTCTCTAACCAAACCTCTTTACATATCCATTCCTTTTCCTTCACAGTCTCATTTCAGACTCCATAATCACTATCTACACATTACACCCTCTCTCTCCCATTCCTTCCCATTAGTGGCTGCTTGATGGTGTATAGAATTTTCCTTCCACTGTGGGGAAGTCAAAATGTTCACATATATTGTCAAAAATGTATTTTTATGCCTTGGATAAACCTGGGACTTTTGGCATCCCAAAACAAATTCTGCACAATACCATAAGAGACCTCTTTAAAACCCACAAAACCAGCACTGTCCCAGGGAAACTGCAACAAATGAGACCTCCTAATTTCAATACAGTGAATATGTAACACCACCTTACACCAAATTCATTTATAAGGACTTGGGAAGCTTTAAATTCCGTCCTATGTGAAACACCCAGCTGACTTCGGTACAACGTCTTCAGTCAATATGACATAGTTGTTCACTACAGAAAAAGGTAACAATGAATGAACAGTTAAAAAAAGGCCATACACCAACAAATAAGGTCACAAAGCTTGTGGAACTTTCTGTAGAGAACTAATGATTGCAATGGTTGCATTGAATACCAACACAGCAAGTGATTTAGCATTTGTCAGTCCCCAAGGACAGAACAAGGTCCAGGTGATCAAGATCGTCTGAGGAAGTTGTTCTGATGATTTCAGATCCTACATGTAAGTTCTCCCAGTGAAATGCCATGATGTAATTCAACATGAGTGTAACCAGGTTACGACTGCCATAATGTGTGTCAGTAATTGTACAGTCTCAGGCACATTATATTAACAGATAAATCTAAGTTTTAAAATATTCCATCACACAGAGATTACTTGAAGACATTGAATGTAACACAGGGATTCTTCTGGAAATCCTTGGTTTTTTGTACATGACGTGAATATTTCTGTTATGCTGACTTGTATTGCTTAGACTACACAAATTTTCTAGTATATGGTTTAAGAACTTTGAGGGGGAGGGGGCGGTGGTAGAGAAATGGGTAGTCTAACACCATTTACTAAATGTTTCCAAAAACAATGATGGGTTACACTGCAAAAACAGTACAGAAGTTTCAGTATGTATAACAAAAGTACCTCCATCCCTGAATTTTATAACATCTGTAAACACATACAAACCTGACTTGAAATCCCATTCACAGAAGTCATCTTCAGAATTATCCTCACAGTCACTTGAGAAATCATCAGTGTCATTCTTCTCAATGGAAAGATTTGCAATATCATTCAGCAAGTTAGCCCTCAGCACAGGCTTTCCTCTGCTAGTTGGTACCACACTAATAAGAGAAATGACTGAATGTAGCAATTAAATGTCACCAAATTTATACAACATGAATGTGCTACTGATAGTAGTGCCACACTAATACAGACAGACACAGATATACACACGCACGCATGTACCTCCCACCCCGTCCCACACACACACACACACTCCATTGATCTGAGAATTATTCAGAATGACTATGGGATGTGGAATAAGTCCCCCTAAGTATGTAAGATACGTACAATGCATACACATCTTAGATTTCACAAAACATAACATGAAATACAGGAACATTAAGACGGAACACTAATTCACTGTTAAGGAGTAGATGTATTCATAATAATGATTTAGACTACGCAATTACAGAATTTTCTAAATGACGGTGATTCATTTTTAAACAACAGGAATTCATCTGCAGTATAGATTTGTGGGTATATGTGTCCTTTAAATTTCCCTTTTTACTTGTAATACTTCTCAGACTACAACAGGGACTGTTTATTTTAATAAGAACAAAGTATGCATCTTTCTGAAAGTCTCAGAGGTTGACAAATGGTCTATGAAGGCAGTCCTCATTCAGAGTGTTAACACTACATGCAGTTGAATTTGTCTGTAAATTATCTAGGTTATTTACAATAAAGTACATTGATGAAAATACATATTAATGCAAAAGGCAAATAATCTCTGATTTTTTAATGGTTGTTCTTTTGGTATATCCTTATAATGTGGTGACCAGGTATGTTACAATGGTTTGTATTAGGGCTAGTGGGACTAAAGAAATGCAAGTTTGGCCATGCCATTGTGCATGGTATGATAAAACTGCAAAGAAGATGATAGGAACACTGCCCACCCAACAGAATAGGCACTTACACTGACTGTGGACTGTCCAGTCACCTGAGGCTTCAGGCAAAGGCAACTGGAAATCAGCAGCCCTAGCAAGGCTGCCCTTAAAGAGGCAGACAGATAGACAAAGTAATCTGTGTGTGTGTGTGTGGCACTTTTTAGCTACACCAACTTTGGTTTTCCATGGTTTTTTTTTTTTTTTTTTCAGTTGTAAGGAAAATGCCAAAGTAACCTCCCCCAGGTCACCTATGTAAGCAACCCACTATGAGTTCAAGCTGCAGACATCCATCCAACCAACAATATACCCCTGCAAGAAAGGACATAGTGCCATTTACAGCAGATGGCCTTACCATGACCATATCAAGGTCTTCCACTACGACATTAGCATAAGCAAAATCTCTGCTGTAGTTATCAGGTTTCCATGTCAGAGCCTAGAATTGCATTTTACATGAAGGAATCACTCAACAACCAAAGGATACCAACTCGCACTTTGTGTAAGCCTTCAACCACAGTCAGGTCTTAGGTTAGTTGGTTGATAAATGTGCCCATTTCATGTGACAGGGCCTGGGTATAAGCTGAAAGCACATTTAACAAATGCCTAGAGATACGCAGTACATCAGAGATATGTGGAAAATCTATTATTACAGTACTTTAAAAGGGAAAGAGAATACTAATACATCTGATGTTGATGAACATATCACCCTAGAAAGTAACATGCTTACAATGCTAACAAGAATGATGACAAAGAGGCTCACACAAGTAGTGACACTAATGGAAGATCAGACAATAAAGCATCAAGCAATGTAACAATAACCACACAAGAAGCACTGAGAATTCCATCAAAGTAAGTCCTCACAGCCTACTGCCAAGCCTTCAACCTAACAGAAGGAAACACTGTAAAGAACTCACAAAATTAGTCGGTGATGACTATCCTGTAACAACCACTACATGAAATATTATAGCACACAATCAGGTGCCCATAAGCAATAGGGTCTTCACAATGGGGAACATAATTCAGACCAATGGGGTTTTGCATGTTTGCCCACTCATTCAGCAGAGCTACAGCAAACATAGTACGTGCAACGGTATAATATATAGAAGCTAATTACATTGTTACCAAAACCATTGGCAGGTATATGAGCTGTAAAATCTGCTAGCATGCAGTCAATGATGGCAGACAGAACTTACTTCAAGATAAATATGGACAAAAACAAACATGACTGCTAGAATACAAGAATGGGATAGTCTGAATTCACTCCACACACACATCATGTACACAAGTTGTGCAACAATACTGGCCACTAACTCCAACCGTGACAGTAATTGGTGCTACACGAAATTCGCCGTAAATATAAAAAAAAAAAATAATTCAATGGCCCCAGATGACGTGTAAATGCCGCGTGATGGTGCCAACGGCGGCTACCACATAAAAAGTGCGAGTATATACTAGAATGCAGAAACACTGTACGCGGTTCATACTTTCCTCTTCTTAAATATCTCACAATATCCACAAAACTAGGGCAACATAACCAAACCAATCCGTGAGTTGTCTGTTTTCACACTAAAAAACAGTAATATGTTACTAGCATTACATACGTAAGATCCTCTGCTTCGTCGAACTGGCCTTCTTCTACGTCCCCCATATTGAGATGCAATTACAAAATCAAATCAACAGACAAAGCATGGGACATTTCACTGCTACACGCCAGTTTCTGTCACGTCGATATCCAGGAGTTATTAATAGAATTTCCCTCACAGAAGTATAATTTCCCCTCGCACTATCACTCCCGGAATTTTAAACACCAATTTGAAATGCATCCTGCAACAGAATATTTTGTGGGTGTTTAGAAGTAATATGTATTTATGTCAGTCAAAGAATGCTTGCTAATATTCAGTTCAGAATCTTTTGTGTTATTGTCTGCTATGTAATAACTTAAAAATTAAAATCAATAATTAAAAATAAAGTAAATAATTTTGCATCCTGTCTTGGTGTGGGGGTGATAGTGAGACTCTCAGACAGAAGACTGCAGACTGAGGGTATTCCAGATTATGGTATTGAGGACAGTAATTGGATGTAAGAGGCAGTGGGTTGGAGAAGACTGCATATTGAGGAGTTTCATTATGTGTACTCCTAGCAGATTAAGTCTTGTGGGTTGTTACACCTTGTACTTACATACTTACTCAAATGTTTCAGAGGACCTGCTGCCTTATCTTCAAGGTAGAAGAACCTTCTGCTCCGAAGATGGACAAGCAGGTTCATCTGATGATTTGGTATGTATCTACCAAACTACATTCTGTGACAACATTGACCTTGTATCATGATGAGTCATATTTTTCTTCTTTCTACTTTTGGTAAGCATTAACATGTAAGAAAAATGAAAGTGTTCTCACAATGATGAGCATCAAGACGACAGTCTTCTAGTGCAGTGCAGTTGCAGGCGGCTGTCTTGGAGTCTCCAAAAGACGGTGGAGTATTTAAGATACTGTAAAATTTCCATGTATTTTACAGAAGGCAGAAATTTAAAAAACTGTCTTCAACATGTTTTTATTTAAAGTTACATTTTGTAAGTACTTTTAACACAGTTTAATGGGAAAACAAGTACAAAACAGTCAAATAAATTGGTGTTCCCTAAGGGAAGTTGCTAAAAAAACATTGGATCAGGGGTGTAAAATCATTGCATTCCACTCTTCTAGATATTGCCATGTAGGTAGTAAAGACATCAACATTTGAACGAATACAATGCCTCCTTCATAAGAGATTCCTCTTACCAAACTACATGGCATCATACTTTGTAAAGCTTATTCTGAATTCAAACAGTGTTCTTACTACAGACAGAATAATCTTGAAAGGTTAGCATTTTTTTAATTACAGAAATTTGAATAGGATTTGAAAAGAAGATCCCTGGGCTTGGTCAGTTTGGTCTAACAAGAAATTCATCACATTACCCGTGCAAGTTGTCTATACCAAACACACCTTAAAATATCAGTGTCACATTGCTTTTTAGGCATGTTCACAAAGTTAAGAAAAGTAACTGTTGGCTTTGATTTGTCTGTCCATTCACCCACCCATATGTCCACAAGGAATGACATGGCTGCCAATGGGTGAATTTTTCTGAAACTTTATATTGGGGACTTTTATTGAAATGTCACGAAAATTAAAGCTTGGTTAAGATCAGACAAAAATATCAGGCACTGTACATATTACATAAATAGGTCTGATATTGCTGACAGTGACACATGTAACGTAGCAATAGAGAAGATAATTCACTGTCGCATTTCCACAGCAACACTTTTCATATTCATCTCTCATTTCACTGTAATTTTTTTTTATTAACTCCTCAGCATGCTCCATTACAGTAAGTAATACTACATGCTATTGTAATCTTACATTTCCGTTGTTAGTGTTCATTACATCTGTTAATTAGAATAATTTATCTTTTCAAGGTCCATTGATTTTATGTATCTGATTAATTTCTTCAGATTCCTATTGGTTAGTTCACTTTTACTCACTGGCCAGTTGTCTACTTTACGTACACTGTTCCTCAGAATTTCTTTTTTGCTCTTTAGCCTTTTGCACTGGAATATCAGATGGTCTACTGTTTGTGTGCCATGTTTGCATGGACACTTTGGAGTTCCTATAATTTTTAATCAATGCAAATAAGATCGAATATTTCCATGGCCAGTCATAATTGTTGTTACAATTGGACTTAAGTTTAGATTCACTGCCAGTCTACTTTCTACGCTTGGAAAGAATTCTTTAGTAATCACTCTTTTTGTTGTTTCGTCCCATTGGCTTTGCCATTTTGTTATGCTTTCTTTCCAGGTGTCCTTTTTTATAGCGCCCTTTGGTATCCTGCTGTATGTGACATGGTAGTTTTCAGTCGCCTCCTTTGCAAGTCGATTGCGATTTCATTTGCATAGATTCTGATGTGAGCTTTCACCCATTTAAATTCTATTTTCCAGTTCTTTTTGTTCAGGGTTACTGCTCTCTTCCTGATTTCTTCTACGAGGTGGTTGTGATTTTTGGTGCTTCTTATTGAGTCCAGAATTATCTTGCTGTCCATGCATATGACTGCTGTCCTCTGTTCATTATGGTAACTTGTTTTGTCTCTATAACCTTGAGTGCTTTTACGATAGCCAGTTGCCCAGCCTGATTGTTAGTGCACCTGCTGTCTAGCTTGAATTTGAGTTGTTCCGTGAGTACCCTCCGTGTAAATACGGCTACCCCTGATCCCACTCCTTGTTCGCTGTTGCTGCAGTCTGTGAATATATGCCACAATTGCTCCTTGCCATCGTCTTTTGTGTATTGTAAATGTTATTTAAGCAAAATGGCTGGAGTGATACGTCCATTAAGGAGAGCAAAAGTCTGGACATACCACATCAGATTATATGTACATATTCCCTCTTGTGAATATTGCCTAAACTGTTAGAAGAGGTAAAGTTGTTCCTGTAAACACCATGAAGGCATAAGGGGAAAAGAAGTATAGCTCCACTCATTCTTAACCTCAGTGCTAGATGGAAGAGAGTGGTGAAAATCATGCTTTGGACCTTTACCCCTAGGAAAGAACCCTGGTACCCATTGAATAGGTGGCCGGGTGGCTCCAGAGCCAGTCTGAATGTTTTGGAAAACAGAAAAATTTTTAATCTCCACTGGAATTCAAAGTTTAAACTGTTAACTGTTGTTATGCGTTTTAAGAGCCGAGTGTAATGTAAATTACAGGAATATATGCTGAACACTTGGTCACACTGAAAATTTCTGAATTTGTGGACACTAGAGATGAAAAGTTATGCAATTAATTTCTAACCATATGTCTGAACATGAATTTAAGCTGTTAAATATTCTACATCATGAAATGTTATGACTCACTGAATATTATGACATAACACTGGAACACACATTGGATTGTACTACTGCCATAATTTTACCTAGAATCCATCAGCATTATTGACAACCTGTCTACAAAGGTTCCATGAGAAGGCTCAAAACACTGCAGAATATGGGACAAACACATTCTGTTCCTTTGCACAACCAATGAAAAGTCAGTCTCCAGCCTAGAGTCACTCTGGTACTGAAATAAATATATAGTTATAAGTTATTGGGGGGGGGGGGAAGCACTA
>Ga0123357_10013096_pt1 | contig 10734 bp, 7 predicted proteins | sample TergutEmb28metaG_FD_89873 | JGI IMG/M metagenome (GOLD analysis project Ga0123357, IMG submission 89873) | Embiratermes neotenicus P4 segment gut microbial communities from Petit-Saut dam, French Guiana - Emb289 P4 | ecosystem: Host-associated > Arthropoda: Insects > Digestive system > Gut ...
ATTTTGAAGAGAGAAAAACGGAGAGTATATACCATGTTTAAAATATTCAGTACCTATATTTGTTGAATAAATATATAAAATGCAACGTTTAGAGGTTAGCGGTGCGATATGACCACTATAGTGGTCGTTAGGCGTCAAAGGGTTAATAAGCTCATTCCACAGATTTGTGTGTTCCTGATAATCTGTAACTGTCCATATGAAGCTCCTTTCACAGTTCTGTGTGCTACTGACACTGTACGTATTTTTATGTAGCTCCTTCCACTGTTATCTGTGCTACAGACATTCTGTACCTGTCATTATAAAGCTCCTTCCATAGATTTCTGTGCTACTGACATTCTCTACCTGTCATTATGAAGTTCGTTAACAGCTCTGTATGCTACTGGCATTCTGTAACTGTCATTATGGATTCCCTTCCACAGCTCTCTGAGCTACAGCATTCTGTACTTCTCATTATGAAGTTTTTCCACAGCCCTCTGTGCAACTAATATTCTGTACATGCAATTCTGAAGATCATTCAACAGCTATCTGTGCTACTGACATTCTGTACCTGTCATTATGAAACTCCTTCCACAGCTCTGTGTGCTACTCGCTTGCTGTACTTGTCGTTAAGAAGTTCCTTCCAAACTTCTGTGTTCTAAAAATATTCTGTACCTGCTATTATGAAGGTCTTTCCACAGCCCTGTGTGCTACTAACATTCCGTACCTATCAATATGAAGCTCTTTCCACAGCTCTCTATGTTACTATCATTCCGCCCATATCTTTAAATATATACATGAACTGCTCTGTGAGTTATATTTATTCCGTACCTGTCATCATGAAGTTTTTTCCACAGCTTTGTGTGTTTCTGATATCCTGTAACTGTCATTAAGAAGCTACTTCCACACCTCTGTGTGCTACTGGCATTCTGTTTCTGTCATTAAGAAGCTCTTTCCACAGCACTCTGTGCTACCGACATTCTGTACCTGTCATTATGGAGATCTTTCCACAACTCTGTGTGATCCTGACATTCTGTAAATGTAATTCTGAAACTCTTTCCACAATTCTGTGTGCTACTGACAGTCTGTAACTGTCATTTTGAGTCTCCTTCCACAGTTTTCTGTGCTACAGACATTCTGGAACTGTAATTAAGAAGCTCCTTCCACAGCTCTCCCTGCGACTGTCATTTTGTACATGTCAATATGGAGATCCTTCCAAAGCTTGGTGCTACTGACATTCTGACCTGTCATTATGAAGCTACTTCCAAAATTCTTTGTGCTACTGACATTCTGTTCTGTCATTAAGAAATCCTTCCACCGCTGTGTGTGCTACTGTCATTCTGTTCTTTCATTATGAATCTCATTCCTCAGCTATGTGTAATACTGACATTCTGTAATTTTTTCATGAAGCTCTTTCCACAGCTCTGTGTGCTATGGAAATTTTTTCCTCTCATTATGAAGCTCTTTCCACTTATTTTTGTGCTACTCACATTCTATTCCTGTCATTATGAAGCTCCAACGATAGCCCTGTGTTCAACTTACATTCGGTTCCTGATATTATTAAGAATTTTCTTCAGCCCTGTTTGCTACTGGCGATTATTACTTGTCATTAAGAAGCTCCCGTCAGAGCTCTGTGTTCCACTGATATTCTGTACGTGTCATTATGAAGCTACTTCCACAGCTCTGTTTGCTACTGTCATTCGATACCTGTTACTAAGAAACTCCTTCCACAACTCTGTGTGCTAATCACATTCGGTACCTAATATTAAGAATTTCTTTCGAAAGCTCTGTTTGCTACTGATATTCTCTACTTATCATTATGAAGTTCCTTCCACAGTTCTGTGTGCTGTTGCCATTCAGTACCTGTCGTTATGAAGCTCCTTCCACAGCTCTGTGACTACTGATATTTTGTACATCTCATTATGAAGCTCCTTCCACATCTCTTTGTGCAATTGACATTCTGTACCTGTCATTATGAAACTCCATCCACAGGTCTGTGTGCAACTGACTTTCTGTTCCTCTCATTATGGAGCACATTCGACCGCCTTGTTTGCGACTGACATTTTGTACCTGTCTTTATGAAGCTCCTTCCACAACTCTGTTTGCTACTGACATTCTGTAACGATAATTATGAAGCTCGTTCCACAGCTCTGTGTGCTACTGGCGTTCTGTACCTGTCATTGTGAAGGTCTTTCCACAACATTGTGTGTTACTAACATTCTGTACCTGTCAATAAGAAGCTATTTCCACAGCTCTCTGTGCTAAAGTCATTCGGTACATATCATTATGAAGATCTTTCCTCAGCTCTGTGAGCTCCTGACGTTCTGTAACTATCTTTATGAAGCTCCTTCCACAGGTCTGTGTGCTATTGACATTCTTTTGCCGTCATTATGGAACTTTTCCACAGCTATTTGTGCCACTGACATTCGGTACCTCTCATTATGAAGATGCTTCAACAGTTTTGTGTGCTAATGATATCCTTTACCTGTCATTATGGAGCTCCTTCCACAGTTTTGTGTGCTACTGACATTCTGTACCAGTCATTATGAAGCTCTTTTCACAGCTCTGTCTGCTACTGCCATTCTGTACAGGTCTTTAGGAAGCTCCTTACACAGCTCTGTCTGCTACTGATATTCTGTACCTGTCATTAGGAAGCTCATTCCAGTTCTCTGCCTGCTATTGATATTCTGTACCTGTCATAATGACTCTCCTTCCACAGCTCTGTGTGCTACTAACATTCTGTAACTCTCATTATGAAACTCTTTCCACAGCTCTCTGCGCTACTATCAATAGGTTTACATGTCATTAAGTTCTTTCATCAGATTTTGTGCTTCTGGCATTCTGTATATATCATTATGAAATATATTTCCACAGCTCTGTGTGCCACTGACGTTTTGCACATGTGATTATGAAGCTCCTTGAACAACTCTCTGTGCTACTGACATCCTGTACCTTTCATTATGAAGCTCCTTCCACAGCTAACTGTGCTACTGGCATTGTGTACATATCTTTATGAAATTCCTTCAACAACTCTCTGTCGTACTGACATTTTGTACCTGTCATTATAAAGCTCTTTCCACATACTTGTGTGCTATTAACATTCCGTGCCTCTCATTATGAAGCTCCTTTCATATATCTCTGTGCTATAGACAATCGGTTCATATCATTATTAATTTCTTTCACAGCTCTGTGTGCTACTGACATACTGTACCTCTCTTTATGAAATTCCTTCCATACCTCTGAGTGCTACTGACGTTTTGTACCTGTCTTTATGAAGATCTTTCCACAGCTCTTTTTACTACTGACACTCTGTTCCTCTCATAATGAAGCTCCTTCATCAGCTCTCTGTGCTACAGACATTCTCTACCTGTTCTTATGAAGCACCGTCCATAGCATTCTGTGCTACTGACTTTCTGTAAATATCTTCAAGAAATTATTTCCACAACTATGTTTGCTACCGTCATTCTGTACCTGTCATTATGTAGCTCTTACCATAAATTTCTTTGCTAAATTCATTCTGTACGTGTCATTATGAAAATCCTTCCACAGCTCTCTGTGCTACTGACATTTTGTGCATGACATTATGAATCTCATTCCACAGTTTTCTGAGCTACTTACATTCTGTTCCCGTCATTATGAATCTCCTACCACTTTTCTGGGTGCTAATTTCATGTGGTACAATTTGTTAAAAGCTCCTTCCACATCTCTGTGAGCTACTATCTTTCTGAACATGTCATTACGAAGCTACTTCCACAGCTCTGTGTTCTACTGACATTCTGTAACTATCATTATCAAGGTCCTTCCACCGCTCTTGTGTTACTGAAATTCTGTAACTCTCTTTATGAAGCTACGTCCACAGTCCGTTGTGATACTGTCATTCTGTACCTGTCATTATGAAGCTCCTTTCACAGCCTTATGTGGTACTGACTTTCAGAACATGTCATTATGAAGCTCTTTCCACAACTCTCTGTGATACTGACATTCTGTTCCTGTCATTATGAAAGTCGTTCCACAGCTCTGTGTGCCAGTGACATTTTGTACCTTTAATTATGAAGCTCCTTCCTCATCTCTCGGTGATACTGACATTCTGTATCTTTCATTATGAAGTTCTTTCCAGTGCTCTGTGTGCTACTGCTATTCTGTACCTGTCATTATAAAGCTTCTTCCAAATTTCTATGTGCTTATGACATTCTGTTCCTGCATTTATGAAGCTCCTTCCACAGTCCTGTGTGTTTCTAACATTATGTACCTGTCATTACTAAGCTCCTTCTACAAATCTCTCTGCTACTGACTTTCGGTATATGTCATGAAGTTGTTCCTTCACACAGCTCTGTGTATTATTGACATTCTGTACTTGTCATTATGGAGCTCCAACCACAGCAATCTTTGCTACTGTTATTCTGTTCCTATCATTATGAAGCTCCTTCTAAAAGCCTGTATGCTTCTGAAATTCTGTACTTGTCAATATGAAGTTTAATCCACAGTTCTGTGTTCTTTTTACATTTTTTACCTGTCATTATGAAGCTCTTTCCACAGCTCTGCGTGCTACTGGCATTCTGTACCTCTCATTGTGAATCTCTTTCAACAGACCTGTTTGCAACTAACAATCTGTACCTGTAATTATGAAGCTCCTTTCACAGCTCTCTGTGCTATTGACATTCGATACATGTCTTTACGTAGCTTCTTCCTCAGCACTGTTAGCTACTGACATTCTGTAACTCTCATTACAAAGCTCCTTCCACAGCTCAGTGTGCCACTGATTTTCTGTTCCATTCATTTTGAATCAAGTTCCACAGCTATTTGTGCTACTGGCATTCTGTACCTCTCATTATGAAACTGTTTCCACAGCTCTCTATGCTACAGACATTCTGTACCTGTCATTATGAACTTCCTTCCACAGACCTGTGTGCTACTAACATTCTGTACGTGTCATTATGAAACTCCATCCATAGATTTTGTGCTACTGTCATTCTGTAACTGTTGTTATGAAGGTCCATCCGCAGCTCTCTGTGTTAAAAGACATTCTGTTCCTGTCATTATGAAACTCTTTCCTAAGTTCTCTGTGCTAATTACATTCTGTGCAAGTCATTATGAAGCTCCTTCCAAAGCTCTCTGTGCTACTGACATGTTGTACCTCTCATTATGAAGCTTCTTCCACCGTTCTGTTTGCTACTGACATTCTGTTCCTCTCATTGAAAAGGTCCTTCTATAAATCTGTGTGCTACTGACATTCTGTACTTGTCATTATGAAGCTCTTTCCACAGCTCTGTGTGATACTGCCATAATGTTCCTGTCATTATGAAGCTCCATCCACAGCCCTGTGTGCTACTGACTTTCTGTATCTGTCATTATGAGGTTCCTTCCACAGCCCACATTTCTAATGACATTCTGCACCTGTCAATATGTAGATCTTTCCACAGTTCTCTGTGCTACTCACATTCTGTTCCTGTCATTATGAAGCTCCTTCCAAAGATCTGTGTTCTACTTTCATTGTTTACCTGTCATTATGTAGCTCTTTCCTTAAATACCTGTGGTTCAGACATACTGTTACTCTCATTATGAAGCTCCTTCCACATCTCTGTGATACTGACTTTCTGTACCTGTCTATATGAAGCTTTTTCCACAGCTCTCTTTGCAACTGTCATTCTGTACCTGTCATTATAAATCTCCTTCCACATTTCTACGTGTTACTGACATTTTGTACCTGTCATTATATGTTCCTTCCACAGTCCACTGTTCTAATGACATCCTGTACATGTCATTATGTAGAACCTTCCACATTTCTCTGTGCTACTCACATTCTGTTCCTTTCATTATGAAGCTCTTTCCACAGCTCTGTTTTCTAATTTAATTCTGTACCAGTCATTATGTAACTCATTCCATAACTACCTGTGGTTCTGACATTCTGTTCCTCTCATTATGAAGCTCCTTCCACATCTCTGTGTGCTACTGACTTTCTTTACCTGTCAATATGAAGCTCCTTCCACAGCTCTCTTTGCAACTGTCATTCTGTACCTGTCATTATAAATCTCCTTCCAGTTCTGTGTGCTACTGACATTTTGTACCTGTCATTATATATTCCTTCCACAGCCCACAGTTCTAATGACATTCTGTACCTGTCATTATGTAGATCATTCCACAGCTGTCTGTGCTACTCACAATCTTTGCCTGTCCTTATGAAGCTCCTTCCACAGCTATGTGTTCTACATTCAAACTGTACCTGTCATTATGTAGCTCCTTCCATAAATACCTGTGGGTCTGACCTTCTGTACCTGTCAATATGAAGCTCCTTCCACATCTCTGGTTGCTACTGACATTCTGTACCTTCCATTATGAAGCTCTTTCCAAAGCTCTCTGAGCAACTGATATTCCGTATCTGACATTACGTATCTCATTCCACAGTTCTGTTTGCTACTTGCATTCTGTACCTGTCATTTTGATGCTCCTTCCAGAGCTCTCTGTGCTACTGACATTCTGTACTTGTCATTATGAAAATCCTTCCACAGCTCCGTGTTCTACTGGCATTCTATACCTGTCATTAAGTTTTTCTTTCCACAGCTTTTTGTGCTACTAAAATTCTGAACCTGTCATTCTGAATATCCTTCCTCGGATCTCTGTGCTACTAACTTTCTGTTCTTTTCATTATAAAGTTCCTTATAAAGATATTTGTGCTACTGAAATTCTGGAAATATACTCAAGAAATTCTTTCGACAGCTATGTGTGCTACTGACATTCTGTACCTGTCATTATGAAGCTCTTTCCACTGCTCTCTTTGCTACAGACATTCTGTACGTGTCATTAAGGAACTCCTTCCACAGCTCTCTGTGATTCTGACATTTTGTACATATCATTACGGATCTCGTTCCACAGCTTTCTGTGCTATTAACATCCTGTACGCGTTATTATGAACCTCCTTCCATTTTTCTGTGTTCCAATGTCATTCAGTACTTGTCGTTAAGAATCTTCTTCCACATCTCTATGAGCTACTGACATTTTGAAATTGTCATTACGAATCTAATTCCCCAGCTCTGTGTGCCCCTGACATTCTGTACCTGTCATTATGAAGCTCCATCCACAGCTTTGTTTGCTACTGATATTCGGTACCTGTCATTATGAAGCTCCTCCCATCCCTCAGTTTGATACTGACATTCTGTACATGTCTTTATGAAGTTACATCCACAGCCTTGTGTGATACTGACATTCTGTACCTGTCATTTTGAAGCTCCTTCCAGAGCCTTATTTGTTACTGACATTCAGTACATTTCATTATTAAGCTTCAACCATAGCTCTCTGTGATACTGACATTCTGTAACTGTCATTATGATAGTCGTTCCACAAAATTTGTGTGCTTGTGACATTCTGTCCCTGTCATTATGAAGTTCCTTCCACAGCTCTCGGTGATACTGATGTTCTGTAACTTTCATTATGAAGTTCCTTCCAAAGCTCTGTGTGCTACTGACATTCTGTACCTGTCATTAGGAAGCTACTACCAATGATTTTTGTGCTACTGACATTCTGTACCATTTTTTATGAAGCTCCTTCCTCAGCCCTGTGTGCTAATAACATTCTCTACCTGTCGTTATGAAGCTCATTCCACAGCTTTTTGTGCTACTGACATTCGGTATATGTCAAAATGATTATCCTTCCACCTTTCTTTGTGCTACTGTCATTCTGTACCTGTCATTATGAAGCTCATTCCCCATCTTTGTGTGTTTCTGATATTCTGTAACTGTCATTATGAAACTCCTTGCACAACTCTGAGTGCTATTGACCTTCTGTATCTCTCATTATGAAACTCCATCTACAGCCCTGTATACTATTGATATTCTGTACCTCTCATTATGAAGCTCATTCCACAGCTTTGTTTGTAACTGACATTCGGTACCTGTCATTATGAAGCATCTTCCAAAGCTCTGTGTTCTTTTTGCATTCTGTACCTGTCATTATGATGCTCTTTCCACAGCTTCTTGTGCTACTGTCATTCTGTACCTGTCATTGTAAAGCTCTTTCCAAAGCTCTGTGTGCTACTGTCATTCTTTACCTGTCATTATGAAGCTCCTTTCACAGCTCTCTGTGCTACTGACATTCGTTATATATCAGTAAGGAACCCCTTCCTCAGCTCTGTTAGCTATTGTCATTCTCTAACTCTCATTATGAAGCACCTTCCACAACTCAGTGTACTACTGAGATTCTTTTCCTGTCATTATGAATCAGTTTGCACAGCTATTTGTTTTACTGAATTTCTGTACCTTTCATTTTGAATCTCTTTCAACAGTTCTCTGTGCTACAAATATTCTGTACCTCTCATTATGAACCTGCTTCCACAGCCCTGTGTGCTACTGATATAGTGTACATGTCAGTATGAAGTTCGTTCCATAGCTCTGTGTGCTACTTTCATTCTGTACCTTTTATTATGTAACTCCTTCCACAGCTCTCTGTGTCAAAAACATTCTGTACCTGTCATTATGTATCTCCTTCCTCAGCTCTCTGTGCTACTAACATTCTCTGCAAGTCATTATGAAAATCCTTCCACAGCTCTCTGTGCTACAGATATTCTGTACCTCTCATTATTAAGGTCCTTCCACATCTTTGTTTGCTACTGACATTCTGTACCTCTTATTAATTAGCTCCTTCTACAGATCTGTTTGTTACTAACATTCTCTACCTCTCTTTATGAAGATTCTTCCACAGCTCTCTCTGCTACTGATATTCTGTACCTCTCTTTATGAAGCTCCTTCCACAGCTCTTTCTGCTACTGACCTTCTGTAACTGTCATTATGAATCTCCTTCCACAGCTCTGTGTGCTACTGACATTCTGTTCCTGTTATTATGAAGCTCCATCCACAGCCCTGTGTCCTACTGACATTCTCTATCTCTCATTATGAATTTCCTTCCTCAGCCCTCTGTGCTACTGTCATTCTCTACCTCTCATTATGAAGCTCCTTCCACAATTCTCTATGCTACTTACATTCTGTACCTGTCATTATGAAGCTCCTTCCACAGCTATGTGTGTTACTGACATTCTGTACCTGTCTTTATGAAGCTCCTTCCACATATCTGTGTGCTACTGACATTCTGAACCTGTCATTATGAATCTCCATCCACAGCTCTCTGTGCAACTGCCATTCTGTACCTGTCATTATGAAGCTCCTTCCACAGCTCTGTGTGCTTCTTGCTTTCTGTACCTCTCATTATGAATCTTCTTCCACAGCTCTCTGTGCTACTGACATTTTGTACCTGTCATTATGAAACTCCTTCCACAGCTCTGTGTGCTACTGGCATTCTATACCTGTCATTATATTGTTCCTTCCACAGCTCTTTGTGCTACTGACATTCTGAACGTGTCGTTGTAAATCTCCTTCCACAGCTCGCTGTGCTACTAACATTCTGTTCCTTTCTTTGTGAGCTCCTTCCACATCTCTGTGTGCTACTGACCTTCTGTACCTGTCTTTATGAATTTCCTTCCATAGCTCTGTGTGCTACTAACTTTCTGTACCTCTCCTTATGAAGCTCCTTCATCAGCTCTGTGTGCTACTGACATTCTCTACATGTCATTATGAAGCTCCTTCTATAGCTCTGTGTACTACTAACACTACAAATTAAAGATTAGAAAAATAAAGATTAATATGCCGTAAGTCAAAACACAACCAGTTTTATTGGATGTAAGTGAAAGGACATGTTTCGTCCTACTCGGAAACCATCAGTCGGTGTGCAGTCTGTTGTTATAGTCACTGTGGTGATGGATTCAGCATGTAGCACTGAAACATTGTTGTGTTTTATATGGGAATCACTATTTAACTGACAGCATGTAGTCAGGCCACACAACTCACCACCAGCTCTTTGTCAGCTTCAGAAACAACCCCCAGCAGTGCACCGAGCTCTCCGTCAGGTACCGTGAGGTCTGCACGCAGATCTGCGTTATCGGGCAGGAGACAAATTTCATGTGAAATTCTTATTTTTAAGCTTTCGCCGTTTTCTAAATATAATTTATTCCTTTTTGGGTAATTCCTCGGCTTCTGAGATCTAATTTCCGACGTTTCGGAACTCACTTCATAGGCAGGTGAATGAAGTATACTTCATTCACCTGCCTATGTAGATGGAACCGACAGTGAGTTCCGAAACGTCGGCAATTAGATGTCAGACGCCGGAGAATTACCAAAATGATGAACAAATTACGTCATGTGAGATGTCGGCAAACTGTAACAATAACAACTTAATTTTGTACACGTTCTTGAATTGAACCTCAATTCACAGCAATTTAAAAGGAGGGAAGAAATTATCAAATAGCCTTTTAATTTACCATAAAATGTGCCAGCAGGAAAATGAAGCAGAACTGGGGAAGACATAGATGTAACGGCCTCAATCAGGTCACTGTGTATCCTACACATGTACTCGCAACCTTACGGCATGTAGCACAGTGCCTCAAACAGCTGCACCACCGCGTGCCTCTAAACGGTACGGTACTGGAACTGTAAGGGGAAGCACTAGATCTGGCACTGTGTGGAGAAATGAACTGGAAAAGGCTATGGACTTGTTGCATGTCACAAAGCGAAATCAGTGAGTGAATGGACGAATGAATGTGTGAAATTATAGTGCTTGATCACTTGTATGTCTTGTTATTTAAATGGAAATCTTGGCCAGTCCTCCGACTGGTTAGTTACAGCAAGAACCTGTAATGAAGTAATTTTGTGACGCCAGGTAATTATGTGCCGGTTGTTACAACGGCAGGTAATTATGTGCCGGTCGTGACAACGGCAG
>Ga0123357_10013097_pt1 | contig 10733 bp, 7 predicted proteins | sample TergutEmb28metaG_FD_89873 | JGI IMG/M metagenome (GOLD analysis project Ga0123357, IMG submission 89873) | Embiratermes neotenicus P4 segment gut microbial communities from Petit-Saut dam, French Guiana - Emb289 P4 | ecosystem: Host-associated > Arthropoda: Insects > Digestive system > Gut ...
ATCTTACAAACCGACTTTCTTTATACATACAAATACGTACAGACAGTATAGTGATCTTACAAACCGACTTCCTTTATACACACAAACACGTACAGATAGCATAGTGATCTTACAAACCGACTTCCTTTATACATACAAACACGTACAGATAGCATAGTGATCTTACAAACCGACTTCCTTTATACATACAAACATGTACAAATAGCATAGTGATCTTACAAACCCACTTTCTTTATACATACAAACACGTACAGATAACATAGTGATATTACAAACCGACTTCCTTTATACATACAAACACGTACAGATAACATAGTGATCTTACAAACTGACTTCCTTTATACACACAAACACCTACAGATAGCATAATGATCTTACAAACTGACTTCCTTTATAAGCATACATACAAACACGTACAGATAGCATAGTGTGTTTACAAACCGTCTTCCTTTATACATACAAACACGTACAAACTAACTTCCTTTTCTGAAAAGAGAAAGCAGACGAATATTAATGTAAAATAAGTAATATTCATTGGTCCATTAAGTAACGGTTGATCCGAACATATTCCGTGGAATATTAGCGTGTCAAACACTATGATAGAATTTGTTATTCATCGTTTCCAGCGTAACGTAGCTGAGGTGTGTTGCAGTCACAATCCTCGATAATTACAAAGAAGTGGAGAAAAGATTTTCTGTTAGATATTCCTTTGTCGTCTGTCGTGTATTTCTCCCGTGACCTGCGAACAAACGTCCGCACTCGGGATCGAGTTCCGATTGGCTGACACAAAGAATAACTACTTGTAATCGTTCGGAACAGTCCGGTGACATAATGCTGAATTAGCTCATTACTCACGATTGTCTAAAGTAGCGGCTCCTCAAACTAAGACCCACGACCCTGGATTTGGGATTATAATTTAGTGAAATGAGGAAAGGCTGTGTAATTGAATAATTATCCAAAAATGATTTAGAAAATTCCAAAAGGAGATCAATAATGTGCATCAAAGTCCTTAATTAGGCTGACTAATTTCAGATATACCAGTGGCATGAAGGGTATCTCTGTTGTATGAATTTTTAATTTAACCCATACAGATAACCCATCATAAATTCTTTTCGGCTTGAGTATTCAATGTTGTTATCAATGGCGCTCTGTTAAATATTCACTCATATGCATATATATTTACTTATTTATTTATTTATTTATATTCATGGGTCCGTAAATCGTGAATCAAATTTAATACCTGTCCAACAAGATGCGAATGTATCCAGTTTCTAATATTTATGTAGGCAGCTCTACATGTTTCGCGTGTTGACACACATCATCAGGAGCTACGCTGCTACTAATATATATATATATATATATATGTGTTAGTAATACATTTTATGTATTAGTACCAGCGTATTTTATTCAATGCAGTTGACCAGTGCCAGAAGCTGTAATTACAGCTGTACGAGCTCCTGATGATGTGTGCCAACACCCGAAACACGTAGGGCTGCCTACAGAAATATAAGAAACTGAATACAGTCGCATTTTGTTGGACAATTATTAAATTTAAATAAATAAATATATATATATATATAGGTACGTAAGCAAAAGTAACCAAGTTTTATGCATATAATTTTACACGGAGCTTATAAAATTGTTTATCTCGGAGCTGTCAGTATGAAGGGTCTGGGTTGTAGTTTAATAAGGAGTTTCGTGGTTCTTGTCTCAGCCGAGTAATATTATAAAAGAGTTAATAGAAAGAATGATCCAAGTACACTTAATCTCAGACCACGGAATTATATTGCGCTCAATGGATAGATCACGCAGCAACCACGTTTAATCCCTGCGTCCCTTAAGTGGCATAATCTAAGAATAAAGACGCTAAAATGTCGGAAGCCGTGGAGTTGCGCGTGAACAATATAGCATCCCACCATATGACAGGCCGTGATTTTTATAGTAATAAATGTGCAAATATCAGTTAGCGTGTAGAGAACGTTATTCTAAATATGTAGGTAGATAATGAAAACTGTCAGTTCAGTTTCACACGTGCTTCGTACAGACATCCAGTTATATTCCGCCTTTTGTCGATATAATCACTTGGCTGCATAACTTCGAGTTTTTGAGTCATTTTGTAGCAGTAGCTGCTATTTTTTACGAAGTATTGTCGTCAGTTTCTCATCAAACCCCTGTCAGATCATCTTGAACACTTGGATTGCAATATCATATCAACTTTAGATGAAAGCAGTAGGAAATTCTTACGCACTGAAGGTTTCCAAAATAATAAATGTTTGGAGGTGGCAAGAATATTTTCAACCCTTTTCTTACACAGGCCTTTTGTATGTCACTTTATTGCAGCTGCTTCGTCAAGCAATTTCCTCCTTCAATATAAGTCTCAAAGACGTAAGGAAACGAAGAACAGAATTACAAACAGGCCTATGTACGCCATGTGCTACCGCGTCTGCCGTATAATTATTCCAGAACATGAGCCGTTCTTTGATCGATTGAGGAAAGCACTTCGTAGTTTCCAGTGTAATGATGACACAGCAAAGATGTCTTAAATTACAGACGTAATTTACTGCTTTAAATATGGGTTATTACGTATAAAACAAACGTATTCTGCTCAGAAATTCTTGTAGCCTATATTTTCTTTCAGAAGCTGTATGTGGTATGTTTTGGAGCATGGCATGCATTTGTGGAATATGTTTAGAGTAAAATGATGGGCTGTGAGTATGGTAAGTATTCCTACATAATGGAAAGAAACGGGGTCACCAGGAAATTAACCCATTAAAGCCCAGCGCTTATTATTTTACCACAAGGTTTAACACCAAAAACTCCGCATTTTTTCCACACAATTTAGGTAAATTTTATGTATAATTCTTGTTATAAACAAGAATTATTTCCGTAATTGTTTGGTACCAAAATTAATTCCTGTTGCAATATCGAGAACGCCGGGATTTAAATAACAAGATTTGTTTCTGTAATGCAAACTCTTGCATTAAAAGCCAAAGCAATAGAAAAACCCCCCAAGGGGTCTGCACAAGACTGGTCATAATGCGCTGTCGCTTATGCTGCGTCGTTAGGATACTGAGCATTGCAACATGCGACACAGCATATGAGTCGTTCGACACCTTAAAGGCAATGTGGTATTCACCGACTGTCTTCCTAATGGAAGCACCCTATGTTCTCTGTGAGGTGCCAACTGAATATTTGTTTGTAGTGTGGGTTACTTTTTCTCTTCAAGGACGAATAAAAATTTGCCTCTTCAAGTTTTAAGAACTGATTTCTTCTGGGTTATTAAGCAGCCAGTAGTAGTAATTTCTTATCGACGTTTCGGGACAACCTATCGGTTCCATATTACAGATGGGATCGATAGGTTCTCATCCACTTCGCTGCGGAAGCCGGACAACTTCAAGTCTTAGTTTCACAGGAACAATTTTTGATGACAGACTTCGCTAAATACTTAAATTCAGCAAAAATTTCCTAAGGCAGTACAGTAAGTGTATGTTATGCACAGTTCAGTAATGCCGACAGAATAGTGGATGTGTGAAGCTGTCGGTCACTGGCAGAAACAGGTTGGCCGTCGCACATCTCGTTGAGATAATGCGTGACGTCTTAAGGACAGAGACGACTCTTCCGGAACTTATTCATAATAACACAGACTTCATGGTTATTTTGTTGTTGGGCTTTATTAATCCTGTTTCAGTACGGGAATCCATTATTTCAAGACTTCTTATGCGGTTATTAATGTACGATATATGTACATGTCTCCGAAAACAAAACGGAGTGAACTAACTGGTTGCATATTAGTGGCTGCAAGACGAGTTAGTATGTAGCCGTGCAAGTTTTCGCTTCGTTGTGCTTCCAACACGCAACACATGGACGTGGTGGGCGCTAGACCTAGTCAAGTGATGCAGACTGTCTACTTGGAAGTGGCCATCTAACGTGGATTCTTCCCCTCCCTTGTCACCCGATGACCAAGACCGCACCTTTCTCCGACGCATTACCGGTTGTTGGCCGGAGATGATAGACGATGTACTAAATATCAGTCACGGCTGTTTAAACTGTTTTTTGTCACGACGCCCTGGCGCGTCTTTAACTTGCGGAGGGAGGAATAGACCTCTAGATACAGACGGTAGTTGCGAATATATCGAATAAGTAGGAAAGGCCAGCCAGGAAGATGTAATCCCGCAGCTGCGAGGTTAGCAGTGTTTGTTCGTAAAGATTAAGCTTGCTACAAAATAGTAGACAAAGCCTGAGACATGCTGCCTCTTTTTAACACTGTAATGAACTTATCATTACAGTCTTTTGTAATATGCCCTCTCCCCCGCCCCCCCCCCCTGATTTTTATCAGGTATGTGAGAATATTTGGGAGGAAATAGCTTAATCCAACTTTAGATTATGTAGTGCAGAAATGTTGATATATACCCAGTAGATTTATTGGCGTCACAACCTAGAAGAATGTAGTCATTCGTGTTTCACAGAGCGCGGCGAATTTCTATAATAACTGGCCATTATTATTTTTTCAAGAAGGGAGTTTCTGCTTGGAACTTGTTAATTTTGTCGGTTATACTTTCTGACTCCATAGTCCACAATTTTATTTTAAATGTACTTTTCTTTGATATATTCAACTTCGCAAATAGGGCGGAAATAGCTCTTCAAGACGAAATATCACGTAACATTTTTAAACATCGTGCCCATTCGTGTATTTTTTTCAATATGAGACGCATAACTAGACTTCAGTCTAGTTTCTCATAATGCCGATAATTCTTATTTTACATAATATTTGGGTACGTTAAATAGACCACGTTATCAAGCATTAAGGAGCCTCTGTATCTCAGCATACAAGAAACACTAGCGAAGTGTTACGAAGTATTACTTGTTATTCAAAACGGAAATGAAACTCTTTCTTTATATATCATATGCATTTGAATTTCATATTCGTGGCTTTACCTGCAGTTACATTATATTTAATAAGTGTTACAACAAATTGCTTTCACATGGGTATAATCTTGCTAACAGTTATATTTAAGTGGTTTATTTATCACACAAAAATATATACAGTGTGTCACAATATACTGCATGGTAGAAGATCGCCTTCAATGTTTGACTATATTTCAACCGAACAATTATTTTAGTGTCTTCAAGAGACAATCTTAAAACTCACTGCTGCTGTCACCAAAGATTCCCTTGAGAGTGTGAGTAGTGTATCAGTCACTTTCTCTTCACTTTTCACAAAACTGCTTTGGACACGTCCCGTGGCCGTCAGATATTAAACACAAATTTCGTTATCAGTTGCACATAAGACCGTCGTACCAAGGCTCAGAATGGCGAATCTTCTAACAAATACATAAATGATATTACTACAGCCCTGTGTTTATGTTAAACTATGGTATTGAAACTTCTTATGACGTTTTTGCACTTTGAATTTAATATTTATTGCGATACTGCAGTAGGGTCTAACATAGTAAATTGTTTAGTTCTCATTAATTAATCTTCTTAGCCTTGTGGAAGGTGAAATAAACAGAAATGTCATTGTTTTGAAAGTTCCTGGGAATATTTTTTTTTTGTTCTTAAGTTAATATTGAATCACAAATATTTTATAATGTGCTGTGAACATGGAAGATCATAGAGTGTGTCACAATTACAATTAATACAGTATTCTTAATATCTCAGAACACACTCCTGAAACCGATTATTTTATTTCCTGCAGGTTAAAGTAAATGCACTGTCTACACAGATTATTTTTGTGCCATTCATAGTACCTTCTATTCTAAGCTTGTAAAAGGCGCTACTTATAGGGAAGTACTTCATGCTATCTGCGTCAATTAATATGTTCTCGACTGGGTATACTTTCTGAAAATAAAGAAATTAAAACAGGTAGTAATTACTTATTGCAGAAATAACAGTTCTTAGCAGGATTCTAAATACAAAGATAACCAAAAATATCATTAGAAAAAAATGGTGGTTTCACCTGGAAGTACAAATATTTGGTTCAAATCACACTCAAAGGTCGATTCATTATAAAGAAATGCGTGGATACGAGAACCTGTGTTTATGAAATGCGTAAAACAAAAAGAACAGAAAAAGGAGTTAATGCTACTCGTTTCTTAAATAGTATAGGTATAGAGAGACAGAGCCGGTCCCAGTGGCCGCGCGGTCTAAAGCGTGGGTCTACGGCCGCTCGCTTGCTGGGATTGTGGGTTCGAATCCCGCCGGGGGCATGATTGTCTGTGTGTGTTGCCAGGTAGTGATCTCTGCGACTGGCTGTTCACTCGTCCAGAGAAGAACTACCGACTGTGGTGCCTCGTTATGTGTGTGATATAGAGACCTCAAGAATGAGGAGGCCATGGCACGCGTTGCGCCGCAACGTCACACAAAGAAAAATAGAGACATAGAGCTTGTATTGAACGACGACCTCAGTTTTTGAGACCAGATAGCTTTGGAGATAGGTGAATAAAATATTATTGGGTTATGTATTGCTGGTGGAATTATACCGACAATGTAAACCGAAAAACTGGAAGAAATTCTTGTTATAGTGCCACTCTGTGTTCTGTCGCAAAATATAAATATTTACTGAACTGGGATCGAACCTAGGGCTCTGCGACGAGACGCCGGCGACTAAAATAGTGTCGAACTCGGTTATAATGTCATCGAAGGGAGCGAATGAATTGTGCCGCTATCAACGAGTATCGCTCTAAGCGAGGTGCTTGTTAAGAATGAAGGAAAAGTATTTCAAAACAAAATACAGGCCTGCAGGTAGATTACTTAGGTTAATGTTATGACGCATTTAAAATCTAAATTACAATTAAAATTTGGAAATAATTAAAACTAGAATGTAAAGTCTTTCCGTTACAGGCCCGATGTGGCCCAGAGGTTGGGTAGAGGTATAGCTCTACTCTTCCATGACCGCGCCACTAGAAGGGGGTGAGTGGTCAGCAGCACGGTCCGGCCGCACTTTACCCCCGGGAAAGACCCGGTACCCATTTTACAGGAGGCTGGGTGGGTCCCAGGGCCGGTCTGGACGGGCGGAAAATCTCATCTCAACCGGGATTCGATCCCGGACCGTCCAGCCCGTAGTTAGTCACTATACCGACTGAGCTACCCGTCCACAAATAATATAAACTAGTCTTCTATAATTGTAAACTACCACGGAAGTTCTTGCTAAAATACATTAATTTAAAATTGAAATTTAAGAAGAATGACAATTATCATGAAAAGAAGACCACTCACCGGGACATTTGTCACTTCAGTCTTGAATCAACTACTTAAGCAGTTCCTCATCGACGTCACTTCGTTCAGACTTTCGAAATCGCTTTATTCACTAGCCGTTCCTTACGAACCCACTAATAATTCTGGTTCTGTTTTTCCTAATGTTTTGGAGACTAGATTTTATCAGACCAAATTCCCGACACACGTCAGCTATCGTTGTTTCATTTTACGTTTTTTTGCATCATTTTTAACTTTTCCTTCGATGCTCATACCCCGTCTTTTATTCGCGACTAGCCATGTTATCACGCGACCTGTCTCCTGTTACCTACAGAAGGAGGAATGTGGAGCCCAACTTTACGCACACAGTGAATTGCCGTTACTATTGTTATTTTTGAGGCCTCAATTTATGTAGCTATCTGATAGCTTAGAAAGCTTGCCTTCTGAAGGAAGACAAGGTGGCTGAATTCTCAAAAGCGTCTACTTCTTGAAAACGACATAGGAACTGATGACTGGCAATGTCGTTACATCCATTGTAGATTGTCTTGAGTATGTCGTACTAAGCAAGGCAGAAAAGCACGTGCCTTATGGACAGTTAGTTGTTAACTCTAAGTGTATGACGCTATAGCCGAGGTGTCGCATAAATCGATCTCGCTATAACCGAATTCAGCTGTGTAGGGAAACAAGCGACACATAGAGTAAACATGTCTTATATTTAGAAAATAATAATAGTTTTACATAAAGAGTTCTACAGTGTAGAGAGGCATAACGCTAGTACACTACAAACAAAAAGTTTGACACATGGCCATTTTTGTTGTAAGTTGTAGGGGGAAGAATTTTAATCTCTTTATTAGCCCGATTTGGTAGCTTGCACTTAAACGAATAAGCCAAAATACATAAATTGTTTATACAATTACCTGCAGTGTTATTATGTCTACTAGATGTGCACGAACTCACTAGATAAAGACGCATGTTGCTTTAGAAGTGTTGCTTTCAGTTCATCTTACGTATATTTTTCTCGAATTATTTAGTAGCCATGAAGCCGAACATGTTCAGAACAGTTTGATGTTATTTGTTTCTAAGAATGTACTGACTTGTGTTCTTTGCGAAACGATCATTAGGCATTAGATCGTGGGCAATATCACGGAACTTCAGATAATGCGACAGGTATACAGGTAAGTATGAACTGGTGAGTTGGGGAATATCTCGCTACGTGAAAGTCGCCGATGATTTTCAGCGCGTGTCCTCTTGAAGCCTCATTCTAAATATGCTACGCCATCACGTAACAGCTCAGACATACACTAATTCTGGCATTGCATTCTTGTATAAATTACACATATGTATACAAATACATACATACATACATACATACATACATACATACACACGTACATATACACGCACATACATATATACGAGGGAAAGTCATTAAATAACAGGAATTTTATTCTAATGTGCGTGGAAAAGTATGCACAACGAAAAATCTTATTTTGAGATACAAAATGGTTCCTTAGTAATATGTCATATAGGGGTCGTGACGACCAAGCAGTTTGAGCCTGCGCAGTAGGCCGTACAACATGGCCGCTCCACTGTCAACTTGCACCGTGGAAGAGCAACGAAGCGTTATTCGTTTTGTGTGGTCAGAGGTTGTGAAATCTTCTGAAATCTACAGACGAATGAAGGTTCAGTATGGAGACAGTTGTCTGAGTCAGGAGAGAGTGTATCAATGGGTGGAAAGGTTTCAAAACGGACGACAAAATATAAGCGATGAACATTGGAGTGGGAGACCAGTTAGCGTGGCAAGTGAGACAGTGAAACAGCAGGTCGAGCTTTTTTCTAGAGGGCATCCGCAAGCTTGTGGACAGGTGGACCAAGTGTGTTGCGAATCAGGGGGACTAGGTCGAAAAATAAGACACAAACAATTTCTGTAAGTACTCTTGTGAAAAAGTTATTATAAAATTCCTGTTATTTAATGACTTACCCTCGTACATACGTATGTAAGTACATAGCTTACATAGACACACACATATATATATACGTTTATATACGTTGATATATATATATATATATATATGTCCGGGAGAATTCAATGTAGATCGTTCCTTACCGGAAGTAATGGGCATTTTTTATCAATATGCATATCATCCAGAAAGTCTGACCAGATTTGATTTTTCTGTGCCAGTTTATCGCATACTTTATCTATTTCAAACTTGAAGAAATCCTGGCAAGATTTGGAATTGTCTTTGGATTTACACTTACGCAGCCTGAACTGAATCTGAAACAGAAAGAGAAATTGCAAGATGTACATTTGTGTTGCACACAGGAGACCTTATAAACTGTAAATTCAAAATGGCATTCTTACGCATAACAAAATATGTCAACATAAGTGATAAGTGTTTTAAGTTACTGAAATTAATAGAATCAAAATAAAATGCATAAATTTTATGATCATTCGTGATCTTTGTGAATATTGAACTCCTTGCAAATTCTGAGGTGAAAGTGTTGTTTGTGCCTTTAGATCGAATTCTAGACATTTGCAGAAAATTCGCAAAGCACAGCATACTGATACAATACCGATTCTGCCCTAAATGCATCTAAGTGTATTTCTCGACAATACACGTCTTTGGCTTGTGACTTTTCAGCTCCTGGTCTATATACCGTCGATTGTAACTTAATTAGTAAGAATGATTTAATGATGGTCTGTTAACATAATAAAACAAATTTTGATCTGATTTCGTGTTAAGTTAATGGCAAAATACTTCCATTTACATGACAGTGAAAAGCATGTGTGCGTAAACACGCATAATTGTAAAATTTTCCGATTTCTTTTTATGTCGTATTAATTTTTTAACTTTTCTATGTCACAAATATTTTAGTATTTATTCTACACTGGATTTAAAGTATGTATGTATGTATGTATGTATGTATGTATGTATGTATATATGTACGTGTATTATGTGTATATATATATATACATATACGTATATATGCATATAATTATTCTTTCTTGTGCTAAATCTAAATAAACCGGACTTTGTCTGAAAAGTGCCATCCCCGTTGTGTGTATAAATAAAATAGGTACAGGTATTTAGTCAATAACACAACAAATATTTCTAATGGTGTTTATTAGAAGATAATAAAACTACATGTTTCGGCTTGTTTCGGCCTTCATCAGGTTTTCTTCCGATAGACTATTTGTGTTTATAAGATTTATGCGGTTATGTAACGATGGTGAGATCTCATCATCTGTGGTTTTGATTATTACTACTATTAAGAGACGTGGCTGGGGGGAGGGGGTATTGTAATGTGGGTATTGTGCAGACTTGGGATGCAATACTCGCGTAGGTGTCTATTTTCCGTTGCAGCTGTACTATGCGGGATTCCAGCTTTTTGTCTATCCATCATCGATGTCTATCTTCGATGAGCGTTAGCTTATGGGTTCTGTGGAAAGGAAAAAGAAGAGAAAAATGATGTGTGTTGGTGCGTGTGGGTTGGTAACTCAGTGCGATGAGTCCCAATTGAGTGGTAATTAAAAGTCTGTA
>Ga0123357_10013099_pt1 | contig 10732 bp, 7 predicted proteins | sample TergutEmb28metaG_FD_89873 | JGI IMG/M metagenome (GOLD analysis project Ga0123357, IMG submission 89873) | Embiratermes neotenicus P4 segment gut microbial communities from Petit-Saut dam, French Guiana - Emb289 P4 | ecosystem: Host-associated > Arthropoda: Insects > Digestive system > Gut ...
ACCACGCCTTGCTCTGGCAGAAGCGCGTGCTCGATGCCGACGCGCCCCACCTCCCAGTAGTGCGTGACGTTTTGCTCCTTTGCAAAGTCGCGCGTGATCTTTGCCTGCTCGGCAGACTTGATGTCCTTGTTAGGCGTATAGTGATCGGGTACCAGCGCGATCTTTGCGGGGTCAAAGACGCGCGACGCGCCGATGCTGGCAAACTCCCGGATAGCGATCGGCGCCGTGATGTCGTTTATCAGCACCAGATCGAGGTCACACTCGATCAGTTGTCCCGGGCTTACCTCGTCAAGCCCCGCGTGAGCCGCCAGTATCTTTTCTGCAATTGTCATAGGTCGTGGCATTGTTCCTCCTTTACCTTCTCTCCTTCGCTTCTGCGCTCTCTATGCTACCGGAGCAGTCGCTACGGGAGCAGCCTGACCGTCCGCAGGATGCTCCGCGTGCTCCCCTGCCTCAGCCGCTGCTGTCCCCTGCGGCATGCTTTTGCCCTCGGCTGCCATGAGGCGGTTGAGTGCGTTGGTGTAGGCGCGCGCCGACGCCGCGATGATGTCGGGGTGAGCGCCGCGGCCCGTAAAGACCTTGCCATCGGGCGCTTTGATGCGGATCAGGACCTCGCCCATGGCGTCGATGCCGCGTGTGACCGACTGGACCGTAAACTCGGTCAGGTCGTTTTCGACGTGCATAATGCGGTTGATCGCCTGGTAGACCGCGTCGATCGGCCCGTTGCCATGGCTTGAATCGATGAAGGTCTCCCCGCCTTCAGCACGCAGCTCGACAGTAGCCGTCGGAATGGACGGAATGCCGCAGCTTACCTGGATGCGCTCCAGCGTAAAGGCCGCGTTCGCGGTGCGGTCACTCTCGTTGACGAGCGACTCCAAGTCCTCGTCATAGACTTCCTTCTTCTGGTCGGCCAGCTCCAGGAAGGCCTTGTGGATGCGCTCGAATTCTTCGTCGGGCAGCGTGTAGCCCAGAAGTTCCAGGCGGTGGCGCAGGGCGTGGCGTCCGCTGCGCGCGCTGAGCACAATACTGGAATCGGCTGCGCCCACGTCCGCCGGATCGATGATCTCGTAGGTCGAGCGGTCCTTGAGCACGCCGGCCTGATGAATGCCGCTGGAGTGCGCAAAGGCGTTGGCGCCAACGATCGCCTTGTTAGGCTGAACCATGATGCCGGTAATCTGCGTAATCATCTTCGAGGAGCGCATGAGCTCCTTGGTGTTGATGCGCGTGCTCAGGCCGAAGACGTCCTCGCGCTGCTTGAGCGCCATGACCACTTCTTCGAGCGCCGTGTTGCCCGCGCGCTCCCCCAGACCGTTGATCGTGCACTCGACCTGGCGCGCCCCGTTTGCGACGCCTGCCAGCGCGTTGGCGGTCGCCATGCCCAGATCGTTGTGGCAGTGGACGCTGATGGTCACGTTCTCGATGCCGGGAACGTTTTCTACGATACCGGCGATGATCTTGCCAAAAGCCTCGGGCAGTGTGTAGCCCGTGGTGTCCGGAATGTTTACCACCGTCGCGCCCGCCGCGATGACCGCCGTCAGCATGCGGTGCAGAAACGCCGTCTCCGCGCGCCCGGCGTCCTCCGCGTAGAACTGCACATCGTCAACGTAGGTCTTGGCGTGCTTGACCGCCGCGACGGCCTTTTCAACGGCCTCATCCTCTGTGATGTTGAGCTTGTTCTTCAGGTGGCTGGGCGAGACGCCAATGCCCGTGTGGATGCGCGGGTGGACGGCGGTTTTGAGCGCCGCGGCCGCGCTGTCGATGTCAGAAGGCACTGCGCGGGTCAGCGCGCAGACAATGGCGCGGTCCCCCACTTCCTCGCCAATGCGCGAGACGGCTTCGAAGTCGCCGGGGCTTGAGGCGGGAAATCCCGCCTCGATGATGTCGACGCCCAGCCGCAGCAGCTGGCGCGTGACTTCAAGTTTCTCTTCAACGTTCATACTGGCGCCAGGCGACTGCTCCCCGTCGCGCAGCGTTGTGTCAAATATCTGGACGTAGGACGTGTTCTGTTTTGTTTCTGTAGCTGGCATAGGGATCTCTCCTTTGGGGCCGGGCGTCGGTAACGCCGGGCTGATCTCGTAAGCGATTGCCTGCAAAAGGCTCAAGGGCACGAGTGCGGCCGGACTATTCGATTCAAGAGTGATAGGTGAACGTCAGGAACCGAGGCCGGCTAAATAAGTCGCCCCAGAAGAAGAGCCAGTGAAAGCTCTAAAGAAAGTTGGAATCTGTCGGCCTGAATTTTCATAGCAACCAGTGTAGCACGATCGGAGTGGCTGCGCGCAAGTACCTTTTTCCCAGCGGCTGGCATACCTGCGGCTGCCTATCGTGCAAATAGGTGAAACTCACGATTTGCCCGCTGAGCAGTCGTTAACCCGACAAAGAGTCATCCTGGCGCTCTGAAGACAGACTTTAAGGGTTGCGATGGATGACTTTGATGTGCTTGCGTTCGGGCTTCAGGCTGTCCAGGAGCGAGCGGATCTCGTCGGGAGCTTTGCCCTCCTCTTCTCCGCTGCGCGCAATCTGGACGCGCTTATAGGCGGCAAGACCCATCGACAGCACGGGCGCCGCAAGCGTCATGCCTAAGACACCGCCAAAAGTGCTGCCCAGGATTGTGGCGACAAGCGTTGCCAGAGGATGGATATCCAGATTCTTGCTGACTGCAAAATTGTTGACAATCGATTCGATGATGTTGTGCGCAACCAAAACGACCACGAGCACGATCAGCGCTTCCTGGATGCCGCCGTGTCCCAGCGCGACCAGACAGGCAAAGCCGCTGCTGATCACCGCACCAAAGATCGGCACATAGGCTACCAGGAACGAGACAATCATGATCGGCAGGATCAAGGGGATGCCAATGATAGCAAGCGCGATGCCGATCACTATCGAGACGACGGCCGCCGTGATGGTCGTGCTCTTGAAGTAGCCCCGCAGGCTGCGCGCGGCGTCTTTAACCAAGGCCGCGCCGATCTCTTCATGCACGCCCAGATGCCGGCCGATAAATCCCATGATGTTGTCGTAGTCGGTCAGCAGGAAAAAGAGGCACAGAATGCCTAAGAAAATCATGAACACCGCGCCCAATACCCCGGAGAGCAAGGATTTGAGCTGGCTTAAGCCCGTGCTCAGCCCCGAGGACAGGCCGTTTATGTCAAGCCCCGAGCTACCGGAGCTACCGGAGTTACCGGCGCTGCTCCCGCTTGACACCATGTTGGTGACCATATTGGTGATGGTCTGTGTCCCCTGCTTGATATAGCGGTTGATCGTCGTCCGGTCGACTCCCGATTTCTCAAGCTGATCGATCAGGTAGTTGCCCAGGTCGTTGGTCCCCTCGATGACCTGATGCCCGATGCTCGGCGCCTGATCGACCACGCTGGTCACGGTGATGTTGACGGCCGCCACTAAAAGCCCGATAACCAGAAGGATTACCACAATGGCAGAAAGCGCACGCGGCAACTTGATGCGATCCCCTAGCTTGATGAGCGGATGCGCGATGATGGCGATAACCGCGGCCACGATGAGCGGGACCGTAATGGTCGCCGCAAGCCGCAACACATAGAGCAGCCCCGCAATACCCGCCGCCACCACCAGGATCAAAGCGACGTTGATCCCCAGCGAGAGCAACCAGGGGGCGACACCCGGGATGTTCTTGAGGCGGCTCTGACGCGGGGGTTGACCTTGAGATTGGGGTTGATTATGATCTGCGCTGTCCATGTCATTCCATTATATACGTCACCGCTCGACTAAAGCTTATGCCCATTGCCGCATGACGCACAAAGGTTACCTGCAAAGGCGCGCCTTGGTCAAAGAAAAAGCCTGGCTCAAAAGAACCAGGCTTTTCCCTCATTGACTCTTAAGGTTTCCCTCTTGAGCCATTATATCCCCTTCTTAGTAGTCGAGGTCCTCCTCGGTCACGCGTCCACGGAATGCGCGATAGATCAGGAAATGGTACACCAGCACCAGCGGCACCCCGATGATCGCAATGATCGTCATGGCGATCAAAGCGGTGTTCGAGCCGCCTGCTGACGCGATTGTCACAGCGTACTTCGCTCCGTTTGACGCCGGTATCAGATTGGGGTAGATAGTCGTCGCAAAAATGATGACCAGCGCAACGCAGTTGACCGACGAAGCGATCAACGCCCCCAGATCACGGCCCTTCTTGCTGAGAACGAGCGACGACACGCTGCCTGCCAGAACCAGAACAAAACCTGCCCAGCGCAGGACCAGCGGGAAGCCGCCTGCCATAGAAGGTTTAACCCAGAACAGCACTGCCAGGCAGGAGACCACTACCAAAGCCGCCACGATCACCGCGATGAGTGGCTGGAGCTTTTTGGCTTTTACGTAAACCTCAGTGCCCTTTGGCGCTTTAACGCCCAGCCATACCAGACCCTGCAGTATGAACTGAGCCAGACCGACCACGCCTATGAGCAACGAGAAGGGATTGAGCAGACCAAAGAAGCTACCGGTGTAATCACCCGCCGCATTAAGCGGAATGCCCCGCACCACATTGCCTACCGCGACGCCAAAGAGCAGCGCCGGGACCAGACTGCCAATGAAGAAGCACGCATCGTAGAGCTTGGCCCATTTGGGATCATGATGGCGAAACTCAAGACTGATCGCGCGGATGATCAGACCAAAGAGCACGAGCATGATCGCCAGATAAAAGCCTGAGAAGCTGGTGGCATACGCAGGAGCAAAGGCCGCGAAGAGCGCGCCGCCCGCCGTGAGCAACCACACTTCATTACCATCCCAGACCGGACCGACCGAGGCGCGCATGAGCGCCTTTTCCTTCTCGTCTTTGCCCAGGAAGGGATACAAAATGCCGACGCCGAGATCGAAGCCGTCAAGAACAAAGTAGCCGACCAACAATACGCCGATAAGGATGAACCACAGTACTTGCCAAGGAGTTGCCGCCATGTTAGTTCGCCTCCTCTCCGGAAGTTGGGGCGTCGTCTGCAGACACGACTGCGGGCTTGCCCGCCGCCTCAAGTTGCGGACCTTTCTTGATGAAGCCAAAGACTACGCGCAGATAGACGATCGCGATCACCAGATAGACCACGATGAAAAGCAGCAGCGTGATCAAGATCTGTCCCGCAGGCACCGACATGCTGATGGCGTCAGAAGTGCGCATCAGCTTCCAGACGATCCAGGGCTGACGCCCGACCTCGGCGGCCATCCAACCAAACTGGATCGCAGCAAGAGGAACAAGCGGCGCCCAGAGCAAAATCCTCTGCGCCCACTTCTTCTGGCGGATGCGGTCTTTGCGCTCGAAAAGAAAGGCGACGATAACGACAACCAGCATAAGCCCCCAGAGGATCACCATCAGGTGATAGGACTGGAAGGTTGCCTGAACCGGAGCTCGATCTTTGACCGGGATCTCTTTGAGGCCCTGATATGAAGTTGAAGTATCAAACTTGGTCAAAAGACCGATGAAGCCTTTGATGGGGATATTGATTGAGTAGGTCTTCTGCGCTTGAGTATCCACCCAGCCAAGGATCGCCATGTCCATAGGACCGGTGTTCCAGTGACCTTCCATCGCCGCCATCTTCTCTGGCTGATTGTCTGCGACCTCAACTGCCTGCAAGTGACCGAGCGGCAGCATGAGAATGGTCGTGATCAGGCCAACTACCACAGCAACGCGCATGGTCTTTTTCGCAAAGTCCAGGTGCTGGCCTTTCAGGTAATAGTAGGCGCTGATCGCCATCGCCACAAACGCGCCCATAATAAGCAGACTGTCAACCGTGTGCAGATAGCGCTGGATCGTCGAGGGGTTAAACCCGGCGGCAAAGAAATTAGTGAGATGCACCCTGCCGGTCGCGACAGAGGCGGGGTCATAGCCCGCGGGCGTCTGCATCCACGAGTTAGCAATGATGATCCAGAGCGCTGACAGGCAGGAGCCCGCCCACACCAGCCAGGCCGAAACATGGTAGAACTTTGCGGACACGCGCTTGTGCCCAAAGATGAGCACGCCCAAAAACGAGGACTCCAGGAAGAACGCGAACAGAGCCTCCGCCGCAAGCGGCGCGCCAAAGATGTCTCCAACAAAACGTGAGTAGTTTGCCCAGTTCGTGCCAAAAGCAAACTCCATGGTAATGCCGGTCGCAACGCCTACAATAAAGGTCGCTGCAAAGATTTTAACTAACAATTTGAGATGTGCCAAATCCTGCGGATCGCGCGTTTTATAGTAACGCGACGACGTCAATGCCATGATCAGACCAAGCCCGATCGACATCGGCACAAACAGGAAGTGGAACGCAACGGTCAGCGCAAATTGAAAGCGTGCCAAGGCCGCAACGTTCGAAAATAACCCCATCATCTCCTCCTTTTCCTTAAACGGACTTCCAAATAGGATATTGGTTCAAACACTTCCGCGATATGTGACTGAACTAATATCAATAATGTGAACAAAATAATCATAGCACTGGTTATGGATAAATGCTAAATTTTTAGTAGTATTTCTTTGAATGGGCTATAAATGGCAGCCCAAATGCAGAATTAATCCGCTAATTTCTAATGTTCTGTTGATTGTCAGCTAAAGCCTGGATTGCTTCGCTTCGCTCGCAATGACAAGGTTGGGGCAATAATGTTCCTCCCTTGTCATTGCGAGGAGCGGAGCGACGCGGCAATCCAGAAGTATCAGCAAGGTTGCTGCTGGGTGATGCAGTGGATGTTGCCTCCGCCGAGGATAACTTCCCGTGCCAGCGTGATAGGAACAATGTCGCGATCAGGGTACAACTGCGCCAGCAGCTTCTGGGCCGGTATGTCGTAGGGATCATCAAAGACCGGTACGATCACGGCGCCGTTACACACATAATAGTTCACGTACGAGGCCGCCTGACGGTCCCCCTCCTCACGCGGGAGCGTCCCGTCAATCGCGTCAACCCCTTCTGCTTCCTCTTTTGTGATGCAGAGCGGACGGGGCACGTGCAACTTGCGTATGGTCAGCGCCTGACCGCGCGCGTCGGTCTCGCCTTCCAGGATCGCCAGATTCTCCGCGCTGATGGCGTACTGCGGGTCGCTCGTATCATCGGTCCAGGCCAGAACAACCTCGCCCGGGCGAACCGGCGCGCAGATGTTGTCGACATGACCGTCGGTCTCGTCATGATAGATGCCGTGATGCAACCAGATGACCTTCTTGACGCCCAGATAGGCCTTGAGGTTCTCCGTGATCTCATCCTTGCTCAGCTCGGGATTGCGCCCCGGTGAGAGCAAACACTCCTCAGTCACAAAGGCCGTGCCCGCGCCGTCGGTATGGATCGAGCCGCCCTCAAGCACGAAGGGCGCTTTATAGAAGTCGAGGTTCTCGATCATGGCCATCTTGCGCGCAACTTCGTCGTCCTTGTCCCAGGGGAAGTAGAGCCCATCGTACAGGCCGCCCCAGGCATTGAAACGCCAGTCGATCGCGCGGACTTCGCCGGCGTCGTTTACCACAAAGGTCGCTCCGCAGTCGCGCGACCAGGAGTCGTTGTTACTCACCTCAACCACGCGCACCTCTGGCGGCAGCATGTTGCAGGCGTTCTCATACTGGGCGGCGCTCACCATCATCGTCACCGGCTCGTAGGCGACGATCGCGGCGGCTACCTCAACAAAGGCCTTCTGCGCGGGCTTAGCGCCGAGGCGCCAGTTATCCGGGCGCTCGGGCCAGATAAGCCAGGTGCCCGCGTGCTTCTCAAATTCGCCCGGCATCCTGAAGCCGTCTGCCGCAGGCGTTGAATCGATCCTTCGAGACATTGTTGATGCTCCAATCTTCTCTTATGAGAGCGAGGCGGCGAGGGCGCCGCCCTCAAGGGGGCAAAAGGCGCCTTTCGCCTCCTGTCCCCTCGCTCCTCAGTACGCTTAGGCAGCGGGCAGGTGATCCTGCTCCTCTTGCTGACTCTTCAGATAGTTCGCGTCGATCTTTTGCTTCGAGCGGAAGTAGAGGATGAAGCCAACCGCGATCGAGACGATCGAGGCCCCGATCACCACGCCGTAGTACACGCCAGACGGGATCGTCGGATCGGGCGCCAGGAAGAACAGGGCAAGCGTGAACAGAACTCCCAGCTCGCTTAAGATAGTCCACAGCCACAGGCCGAAGTTGCCCCACGGCACCTTGTAGGGACGCGGATGATCCGGAAACTTTGAGCGCAGTTTGATGAGCGCCGGAAACATCAGCAAGTACGGCAGCAGGAACACCACCGACGAGAGCACAAAGATGACCCAGAACGCGCCATTTGCCTGGTTAAGCAGCACATAGGTTAATACCGTTGTGACGGTCGCGATCACACCCATGAGGATAAACGCGTAGTCCGGCGTATCCCACCGGGCATTGCGATGGCCAAAGATTCCCGGAGCCGTTGCGTCCATGCCCGTTGCTGCCAGCGACTCATTGGAGCCGATCGACCAGGTAACCATATTGCCAATGAAGGTAAACATCACGCAGAGCGCCGCAACGACAAACACCGGACGCGCCGCTGAGCCAAGCACCGCCTTAAACACCGGCAGAAGCGCGTCGACAATGCCGGTCGTGATGTTGATTTTGCCAACCGGCGTCGTTGCCAGCACGCCAAAGGTCGCAAACACATACACAAACAGGATCGTCACGCCAGAAAGCAGGATCATTTTTGGGACGTCCTTCTTCGGGTTCTGGATCGAGTCGCCGACTGAGCTCATCAGCTCAAAGCCCATAAAGCTATAGATGACAACCGGAAGATAAGTCAAATTGTCCAAACTCATCTTTGGGATAAAGTTCTTGAGTGCGAAACTGTTCGCAGCGCCTTTGCTGGTGAAGAGCACCGCGACGCCCGCAACGCCGAGCAGCAGGAAGATAACGATCTTGACGACAGCTGAGGCGTTGGGCACCCACTTCGAGAATTTGAGCGGGATAATGCCGATAAGCACCATGACCCAGATGAGCACGATAACGATACCCATCTCGACCCACATGTTCACTTTGAGATTAAACGCCGTCTCCATCGTATTGGCAAAGAGCACAAAGACCGAAGGCGCCCACAGAGCAACGTTGACCCAGTACAGCCAGGCCGTGACCGTTCCCCACATCGGGCCAAAGGCCTCGCGCACCCAGACATAGATGCCGCCGTCATCGGGCCAGGCCGCGCCCAGCTCCGCTGTCGCAAAACCATAAGGGATGAAGAACAGGACCGCCAATATAATCCAGAACGTGATCCCTTGCACGCCCATCGCCGCAGACGACCCGATCGTGTCACCTACTAAGATGGCCGTGACCGCAAACAACACCATGCTAAATAGGCCGAACACCTTCTTCTTTTTCACGGGCGCATTTGCCTCTGACATCATTGACTCCTTTCCCAAACTTTTGCTTACGGTGTTTTCCTACGTCTTCTTGTCTTGTGCCCTCCCTTTTTACTGAGCGCTTTGCCCGCTCATGTCCTCTGAGCGTGGGCAAAAGTATGCCAGCAAGCCACGTATGGAATGCTTGCGGTTCTCCGCCTCATCCCAGCAGATCGAGCAAGTGCCGTCGATGACCGCATCGGTCACCTCTTCGCCGCGCGCGGCGGGCAGGCAGTGCATGAACTTTGCGTGCGGGGCCGCCAGCGCCATAAGCTCAGGCGTTACCTGGTAGGTGGGATAAAAGATCGCCATGCGCTCGTCAGAGGAAAGCTCGGCGTCATAGAGGCCGTACCAGACGTCGGTGTAGATGAAGTCCGCGCCGGCGAGCGCCGCCTCGCGATCTTCGCTGCAGCTGACCTTGCCGCCCGAGACCTCGGCGTTTGCCTGCCCGATCGCCAGCGTCTCCGGCTTGATCCAGTGACTTGCCGGACCGTACTGCACAAACTCCATGCCCATCTTCGAGCAAATAAACATCTCTGACACGCAGACCTGGGTCGCGTCGCCCACAAACACCATCTTGCAGTCCTCGATCGTCTTGCCCGCGGGCAGATGCTCGATCATCGTGCAGAGGTCGCCCATCTCCTGCGTGGGATGGTTGTAGTCCGACATGCCGTTGATAACGGGCGCGAGCGAGTACGCGGCAAGCTTGACGATGTCTTCGTGACGATTCACGCGCGCCATCAGGATATCGACCAGACGCCCCATCACGCGAGCGGAATCCTCCAGGGTCTCATGGCCGCTCAGCTGAATCGTGCCCGGCGCATAGAACTGAGCGTGCCCGCCCAGATCGGTCATGGCCGCCTCAAACGAGATCCGGGTGCGCGTAGACACCTGCTGAAAGATCATCCCCAGCGTCTTCTTTTTGAGCAGATCGGGGCACTGCCCCGCTTTGGCGGCGCGCTTCAGGTCCAAGGAAAGTTCAACTATCTCGAGGAGCTCTTCCTTGGTAAAGTCGTTGGTGTCAAGAAAATCTTTGATGCGCGCCATGGCTGGTCTCCTTGCAGGTCGAGTAGAGTTTTTCAAGCAGTCAAACTACTTTTAAGATACTCCTGCAAGGCCTGGATGTCGATACGGAAACGGGCGCACGGACCCCGGACACGACCTACAATAGTAAGTGAGGTGATAGTCATGAACTTGAAGGCTGCCTATATTGTTCCCCATCCGCCGCTGGCGGTACCGGCGGTTGGCCGCGGACAGGAGCGCGCGATTGCCGCAACGCTTGAAAGCTACCGTGAAGTCGCGTGCCGCATCGCTGCGCACGCGCCCGCCGTGCTGGTCTTTGTGAGCCCCCATACCGCCTACTACGCCGACTGGATCTACGTCGCCGCGGGAGCGCGCGCCGCAGGGGACTTTGGGCAATTTGGAGCGCCGGGGACACGTTTCAGCCTGACCT
>Ga0123357_10013100_pt1 | contig 10732 bp, 6 predicted proteins | sample TergutEmb28metaG_FD_89873 | JGI IMG/M metagenome (GOLD analysis project Ga0123357, IMG submission 89873) | Embiratermes neotenicus P4 segment gut microbial communities from Petit-Saut dam, French Guiana - Emb289 P4 | ecosystem: Host-associated > Arthropoda: Insects > Digestive system > Gut ...
CGCACCGCTAACCTCTAAACGTTGCATTTTATATATTTATTCAACACATATAGGTACTGAATATTTTAAACATGGTATATACTCTCCGTTTTTTTCTCTTCAAAATGCAGTTTGTTTCATAATACTAACCTATTTGGTTCCTGGATTATTCGCATTTTATATACAGGTGTGCCAAAATTTAAAAAATAATTCTGGCGCCAAAAGGTTAAAGAAGAGTATAACATTTCTCCTGTGCCTGAGCATCACACCTTGCCGGAATATAGAAAGTGTGCGTATAAAGCATAAATTTATTTTGTGGACATCTTTAGGCTTCCATAGTATTGTGATAAATGTGGGAGACAAGAGTTTTCCAGTTTTATATAAAATCCATATTCACAACAAAATGCACAAAGCTGTTCCTTAGGTATGTGTATTACAAAGTCACACTTAACATTCCCACATGTTTCAGTACCCAAGCAACCATCATCACGGGATCAAACCAAAGTAATACAGCATAAAACCAAATTAGTTAATTTTGTATACAGGTGACGTGTAAAAGTCAAATGGTGTGATTCCATAATGATGGCCCCTTGCGGACTGAAATATGTAGGAATGTTGACTGTGGTATTATAATACAAATATCTAAGGAGTAATATTGTACATTTTGTTGGTTTAGTGTCGTCAATCATTAATCCAAAGAGTGAACAGTATAAAGATTATATAAAATCTTACTGATTTACAAATAAATTTTGCAATGTTGTTGCAATCTGTCCTTAATTTGATGTCATTAGTTATGTAGTTATTATTATAGTTTAGACTTCTTGTAAAAATTTATTGTTTCTCCATTATTTCTGTGACACAACACATGCATACCAAGTAAAATTTGAACAGTTTGAGGAGTTCAAACATTTTGTTACACATTGTATTGATTTTGTAGCTGCTCAAGTCCATCAAATGCAGCCAACTCAGAGGAAAACATTTAATTTCAAGATTCTTATCATTTGGGGTGTGATGCTTCCTCACAGAGTAAGGGAACCAGTTACCTAGGGAGGCAGTGTCTCATCCCAGAAGACCAAGAGTCCTTGATTACACCGATATGGAAACCCCAAAACACTCAACACATTTTCTTGTCTGCGCCCTTGTGGAGAAATAAAAATGTGTTGCTGGTGGATTCTTTTGTTGATATAATCCTCAAGAAACATTTTAACTTAAAATTAAAATTGTATTTGGCAGGACAAAAGAAATTAGAATCAGACTGCAATCTTATGGCAGCTGTGTGCATGATAGAAGTGGGTGTCATATCACTAGTGGATATAGGGAACAAATGTGCTTGCAATGGAGTTGTAAGTTCTCCTAAATATGTGAGTTCATGATCGTACTTGAGCATATCATTATTATTCCATTTAATATGTTTGAATGCATGTCCATACAACATTGTATGCTCTTTCACATCCTTAACTGTAGATAACTCTGCAGTTTCCTCTCTTATGCAGTGTCAGTATAGTAAAAGTGTTCTGTAAAGAATAATGTTTTAGTTTGATTTAATACGTAGAAATTCTAAATGATCTGCACTCTGTACCTGCTTGTAACCAACTAACCTGACACCCCTGTAGTAGTACCTGTGGAAGAGTCGAAGTAAGACTGAAATAGGTCATTTGTGCAGTATGATAGCTTATCAAATGGGCTCTGCATACTTTCACTGATCCAAATGTTAACATTTTTATAAAGTATAAGATTCTTTAAAATTACCTTTCCTTGGGATCATATTGTCAATTCCTGCAAAAATGCACAAATATTTTGTGATGCTTTGACATTTCACAGTGAGCAACCAAATAAACAATATCTTGCAGCTCCCAACATGATGTCATGACTACTGCCATAAGTCATCTGTAACTTTTAATGTGAGAGTGCAGTTACTGAAAGGATAGCAAGCTGGAGTGATCTATGGTTATGATGTAATAAAGTGTTAATTCTACTTGAAAATGGTATAACATGTAAGTATGCTGCGCTGTGATAAAGGATCCCAGTGGTGATGATCACTTACCAGTGTTGTGTTCAATTGACTTTTATGTTAATAATTCACTGTTAAGTTTGTCAATAACTTTAAAAATTTGTTGTACCATGAAAATTTTGGTGTTATGTCAGAGTGTATGAAATAAAAATAAATGGACCCGAGCTGTTAAGGAGTATTGACCAGCAGAATCATAGGTGCAGTGCCAATTTTCTGAAGTATATTTATGGTTTACACAAATGTAGTAATCTGTTTATTACTTTCATTTTTATCAAGTAACTTTTGTTTTAAATGTATAGGTCACCAAATGTTGTTGGTCATTAATAGGCATGCTCACATGCTTGAGTAAGATGCAACTTAGCTTCGTTATGTCTGCCTTGTCGCGTGTGTCACCTCGGGTCCAACTGGGCAGATTTTCGTGAAATTTGGTTTTGGGGACTCTTGAGAAAATTAATATTTGGGTACAGTCAAATAAAAATATGGGGCACTTTACATGAATACCAAAGTATGTTGTATTGTTGCCAACATAGGCATAACATGGGGGAGGACAAGGAGGCAAATTCTCCCAATATTTCTGCGTTTAAGAATAGCTTTGGGGGGGCTACTGGGTTGAAGAAGTGCAAATAAAGAAATGTGGGTGAGAGCGGAAGAATGGAGTGTGTGTATATTAAGGACTGGTTCAAATCAATCTTCCCTGTCTTTCTAACTTCACTACTTCAGAAAAGTCCCTCTACCCATGGTTGATTTTGCCCCCCACCCCAGTGTTATTAGCCAAGTGACGCCTACGGTTGCAAGTGACATACAATCGCCGTAAGAGCATGTATGTCAACACTCCGTAATAAGAGACCGCATTGTTGCCGTGGAAGTTATAACGCGAACATTCTGCAATGAGGAAATGATCCGTGTTTGCGCGTTCAACTACTTACACGAACGCGCCACAATGTTATACTTACACTGCCTATCTTGTTTATATGTTCTTTCAAGGGTTTACGTGCGTGATACTGCCGGTCCTAGTGGCCGCACGGTCTAAGGCGTATGTCTGCGGCCGCTCACCTGCCAAGACTGTGGGTTCGAATCCCACCGGAGGCATGGATGTTTGTCTCTTGTGAGTGTTGTGTGTTGTCAGGTAGAGGTCTCTGTGACGGTCTGATCACTGGTCCAGAAGAGTCTTACCGACTGTGGTACGTCATTGTATGTGATCTAGAAACCTCGTGAATGAGGAGGCCATGGCCCAATGGGGGGCTGTCGCGCCAAAAACAAAGAAGCAAATGTTCGTGATACTGTATTAGCATACAGCTATGTTCTTTTTCAATTTTATTTCCCGTATTATGTTTTGAATAAGGTTTTCCTTTGCATATTATTATTATCATCAATATCTCCATGTCAACATACGAGGTAGTATGAATATTTAAAAATTTATGTTCCCGCTTCGTTGTCATGTCGCCATACTCCAAAACCACGAAACAAAACAAGTGCGGGCATGCGCAAAAGCGCGGTACAATGAACAGCTGACTGTAGTTTTGCGTTCCGAATTTAAACAGTGTTTGGGCTAGACTGTGAAATACGTGCTTTATTCTGGTACTTGTTTAGGCTTTGAGACGAAATGTGTATAAAGATATTTCCAAAAATTTCATCTGGTATGCGTAACAGTTACAGTGTGACGAAAGTTTTACTGAAACATATAAAAGTACCTTTGAGTGTTCACGTTCGTACCAGTCCTGTGCAGCTAGTTGTAATGAGCAGGAACTGTACTCAAATCGGTGTACAGGGTGATATCACGCTCAGTAATACGACTCGGGAGGAATATTTTGGCACGAAGAAGTGTACGTCAGTAGTGAATCATAAACCATTTGCTCCTAAGGAAAAGTTTTCGCAAGATATTCAGAAGTACTTGAATTCTAAAGATTATCTGAAGCCCATTGTGGGTTATTTGCCCCAGAAGATTCTGAAACGCAGAAAAAGGAATATAGATGTTTTGTATGCAGTGGACCGAGATATAGCACGTAAGCGCAGGCCTACGTATTTTGTAAGAGTTATGGCTACTAGATCTCTCAATTTTGTTCTGCTGCTGTGGGATATTTTGCCAAGGTTTTTCAGTGGTGTCCCAGTTCTCAGACAAGACTTCATTGTAAACACCATCCATCCTCGGGCATACCAGTATAATCTTAATACTAACCACTTGAGAATATCAAGTCTTACATAACTGTACAGTACAGTACAGTTATGTGAGACCTGATGTTCTCAAGTGGTTAGTATTAAGATTATGGTCATCTGGGATACGATGTTCCTACCAAACTATGTGTCACATACTATGAGACTGTAATTATAAGAGCGAGTTACACTTCTGGGAGTAAGTACTTCAGATGTTAAAGTAATAATACCTGAGTGTACTAATATCATTCCTAGTACTGTCATAGATGAATTCCCCTTTCGATTGACTTTTAGACCTGAATTTTGAGCCATCCGTTGCTTTCTTAACCATTTTGTCAGACATTAGGGAAGCTGCACATTTCAGTATTAAAATACTGAAAGTCCCCCTTTGTTCTTTTGTTTTATGTTATGCCAGGTTTCTGTAGGTTTGGTTTGATTTCATTTACTCTTATAATGTGGAATGTTTTTTGGAGCAAATTTACAGTTTGGTGACCATGCATGCCTATCACAGAATTTGAAGTTGTTATGGTTGCTAGATATAAATGTTGCATTTATGTATTCAGGTTATTTTCATTTAACAGGTAAGTACTTTCTCTGTCTCCTTTTGAAGCACATCTGAGTGACACAGCATCACTGTTTGCCACTTCTTGATAATTTAAACAAGTAGTACAGGCTTATAAATGCCTGAAAATTTATAAACAAGTCAATCTGCAATTTTTAACTCACAGAAATTTATAGGTGAGGTTATGGTTATAAAATGTTAATGATGAAACATGGCATGTTCATCTGTAGTGGTTAATTATTTATGAAGTGCACACACTTATATATATATATATATATATATATATTTAGGCATTACAGTGAATATTGTAATGTAAGTGATTGTAAGATAAGCTTAATATTTCTAAAGGCTCTGTTACCTTGGAACTTCACATTTAATAAAACTGTCTATATACTCACACTGGTTATATCCACTGTTGCTATTAAGTTTGATTCTGGGCTGGAGGAAGAGATCTCTGTCTTCTTCAAAGCTCTGGCGCCAACCCCAGTCCCTTATTCAATGGATATCAGGCACTTTTTCCTCAGGTGTAAAGCATGTAGAGCATGAAGGTGACCACTCACTTCCTTCTAGTACAAAGGTTAAGAATATGTGGAACTACATTTCATCTCCTCCTGTATACCATCTTAGCATTTTTTTTTAATGTGTACTGTAACCATTAATTAAGAGGGGTGGGCCCCAGATGTATGATGCCCTTTGAGGTTTTGTGAAATTTGGGAAAATGATTCAAAGTCAGTGTTAGTAGTGAGGAATGGATGTGTATTACACACGGACACAGATATATGTAACTCATGTTACAGATCCTACTTATTGCTATTCAGGAAATTAGGTATTAACAGTGGCCAATTTTGTTAATCTAATGAGATGTTACAGCTATTGCTATGTTTTATTTCAGAAAAAATAGTTGACCTGATTGCACTGGATATTTTGAAAGGAGGAGCTCCAGTGTTCGAAGCAAATCCAGGTCTCGGATTTATATCCAGGGGTCTTCTTGCTGCAGGTGTTCAAAGACTGTTCCTGTGTGAACCTTCCTTATCATTGACACAGCACCTAAAAGTAAATATGGGATTAACTCTATGGATAAGATTCTTTGAGAAGGGACAGTCTTGCAGCTAGCCAAATTCCCTGCCCAACTGGGAAGTTGAAGAGTCATTAGTCCATGTTAGCTAGACTGTTCAGATAGATTGGTTGATTTAATGGAAGATTAACTGCACTGGATATGTGCAAATTTTAAAGTAGTAAACAAACTACAGTGAAATTTTTATGTGATGAATCTCTGTGGGAATGTCATTTCTGATATTAAGTTGAGGTTTTACCTAAACAGAGGTCACGCAGACTGTCCATATCGTCATAAAGATGTCCTGCATATAGCTGTAGTAAAATATTTTTACATAAATGGTTAATTATCTTGCTACACAAATAATACAATTGGTCATTAATTTCATTAATTATTAAAACAGGGCTATACAGTATAAACACTGAAATAAATCATTTCTATGTAAGTACCATATTTACCCCAGTGTAAGACAGTTGCACTTATCACACAACCCCTTTCACATTCTTTAACTTTTGGGAAAATACCTACACAGAATTTGTAAAATTTGTGTGAAATTATAAGGCAAGCTTACCTTTTTCAAATGATGAATTGGGAAATATTCTGATCTTATATTTTGGCATATGCAGTAAATACAATACATTATGAGTAATACCACAGTACTTTCTAAACTAATGGCATACGGACTAAACATAAACAGAACACCATTCCAAACAACTATGATGCCACAAGCTGCGTACATGATGATTGTGTGATGTCATCACCAGAGATTATGGTTGTGTGGTAATGATTACCAATAGAAGGAAAACATGAATTTTCATTATTTTTTAACCACAGTTGTGCTAAATTGAGATACAAGCTCTATAAGTTCCGACATGTTTTACATTAAACCTAGGTTGTTTACTGAATTCACTGAGTATAGGAAAATAGTGCATTGTGTAGTATGACCTTAATTAGTTGGCTAATTAAGGTGGTGAGGTCCTCAGCCCTACGCACTGGCCGCTTTAGTCATTTCTGTTAGAGGTTGAGTCAGCCCCAGGGCCATAGTTCGGCCACAAGGATGCTAGTGAAAAATTCCAGTGACACTATCAGGAATCAAACCCGTGACTTTCCAGCTATTAGCACAGTGCCTCAACCAACTGCACCACCAAGTGCCCCTTTTTTTCATATGTATAACCCACTAATTTCTAAAAAATGTTTATAATACCTGTTGCTTGATTTTACTCTGAATTGTAAAGTTGTGGAACATTCATAAAATTAGTGGATATATAAAAGTAAATACCGTGTTAATGAATGTTTAGAAATCTTTTCATTGCAAGGCAGTATCTTATAAAACATTATTGTACACTGACCATTTTAACAAAAGAGAGGCACAGAAATGAAGAAACAGAGGGGCTAAATCCCTGTAGCTGGCTTTGCACTAGACATTTAAACTCTTTGTAGTGCTGATGCTTATGTTGCCCTACCTTTGTTACCAGAGTTTTATTGACTGTAGCATTATCTTTACACCTAGTGCATTTGTTTCACCATTAGTGAAAATATGGTGTATCATATGAAGATTGTATTGACAAAATGATAGTAGAGTCTTTATACTGCATCCCAAAAGAATTCTGATATGCATAGCAGGCCCATGAACGATGGTGCATGAACATTAGATAGATTTATGAATAAGTTTATTTCTTTTTTACACCAACAGTTAAATTATATTATCCCTTTACTGATTTGGGCAGTAAATATATTTCGGGTTATAATTATCAGGTTTGAAGAGACAAGAACCGCTATGACTTTTAAGAAGCATTTTGAAAGTATTTCAGAATTTTCCTCCTAGAAAAAGTACATTGATACATTTAATATGTTCTATTATTACAGAAACTGAAAAATGAGTTCCCAGGACGAACTGAAGTTGTAAATAAGGACTTGTTTGCATTAGCAAAACTTCAGTTTCAAGATAATCAAGATGGTGGTTCACGGGTTCAGAGCCTCTTTAGTGGAGTTCGCAGTGCAGAGTGGCATGATGGTAATTATTATGGTTACTGCAATGTCATACATAAGTTCTTGCCTATGTTGTTACGTTTGTAGGCTGTTCTTTTCATTTTATGTCCCAAATTTGCAACTTTTTTCTATATAATGTTAGAAAAATAGTTTCACTTACATTTATTGTGAACATAGAGTAAACTCCAGTGCTTGTATGTGTATATATATATATATATATATATATATATATATATATGTGTGTGTGTGTGTGTGTGTGTGTGTATTATTTATTGGCAGTAAGCTTGGCAGCTTTCTGTTATGTGTGTTAGGCCCATGTTTTTATGTCCAGATGTGTATATGTCAAAAGTTATGGAGTTAGAACTACTCTGTAAACCTGTTATGTGTGGAATGCTCTTGTTGTGAGCCAGACTTTAATATTGTAGCCAACTTGTGTTTTCTTTCATTACAGATACTGTAATGAAAATCGTTGGTGTATTGCCTTCACTGTCATTCATCAAGCATGTAATCCAAAGCCACGTGTTTCAGACTGGCATTGTGGTGTATGGCAGGCCAGAATTTTATTTGGTGATGACCCCAGTTCTTTATTTTGTAAGTATCTTTTAGCCAGAATGCACCTATGCTTGCGTTGTACTCTAGAATGTTAAGAGGCTGATTCACTGATACATTATTTTAACCCTGTTAATAGTATACGATAATGATAACAATACACATCTTAATTGTAATTATTTTAGCCCTGTTAATAGTGTACGATACTGGTAACAACTCACACATCTTAATTGTAATTGTTCTGATGTTATAATTGTTAATAACTATCACCATTATATTATAATTATATTTAAGCATTTGACATCTGTATTTTTAACAGATATTCATACAACTACTTTGACAATTTCCACATCCTTGGTACTTTACCTGTATATGGCTATATGGAAAATAAAGTGAATGAATGAATAATTTATTCCTTCCTCAAGCAAACTTAACCATTTATCAAAAAGGAGCTTATTATTCAGGGATAAAAAATTTTAATAAACTACCCCTGGAGACTAAAATTGTTGCTGGTAAAAAAAAAGTTTAAAATTCCTCTGAAAAAATTTCTATACACTTATTCTTTCTATACATTGGATGAGTACCTTAGTCATTCATGAATTATGTACTGTATTACAAGATTCCTTATTATAGTGATACATTGATTTAAGATTCTGTCTATGGGCATTATGTTAGTACTCACTGATCATATATTCCGAGCTGATCACATTTCTTTGTATAAACTTGATTTGACTTATATCTATATTATAGTCACAAATTATTATTATTATTATTATTATCATTATTATTATATGTATTTTATTGTAGTATCTCATTCTGTACTGTATCTGTTGTTATCTATTGACAAGTTCTATATCCACTTTGGTTGATCTCTGGAATACTAAATAAATGATTATGATTATTATGATTATGGTTGTATGATTAAGTTTACAATAGTCTGTACTCTTCCATGTCACATCAAGCAGCACACGAACTTTGGTTTTCTATGATAACTTGGTCTCATTATTCTCATTATACCTTATAGAGTTTTATATTTTTAGTCTGTTTACCTTCCTTAGAGGAAAGAGAGTATAATTATGAAATCAACATGTTGTCTTTTTGTATGTCCTTGAAACAGGTGACCAGTTTTCATAAAATGCAGTATGAATATTGTATGATTGAAGGTCACCCACGCTTATCTGTAAATTTTCCTGCTAACAGAAGTAACTTGGTGGCCTCACAATATTGTTAGGTGGGAGCTAACACCATGTAATGTAGGGTACTGGCGTGATGTATGGCAAGACATAATGTAGGGTACTGGCGTGATGTATGGCAAGACATAATGTAGGGTACTGGCATGACATATTGCAAGACATAATGTAGGGTACTGGTGTGACGTATGGCAAGACATAATGTAGGGTACTGGCATGACGTATTGCAAGACATAATGTAGGGTACTGGCGTGACGTATGGCAAGACATAAAAGATATGCAGCTTTAACTAGATACTGTTTTGAAGAATATAAAATAGCTGTGCTTGTATATGAAAATTTAGAGTGATGACTGATTGACTGTGGAGCTAGGAATATGAAATTTTGTATGAAAGTAGATTATAAATATTTCTACAAATCATATGTTTAGTGTTGCTTAAACATCAGCAGCTGTTAAACATGGCAACAGTGTAACTTTAAAGACACCAAAGTTTTATTACTGAGTTTGCAGTAGCCAGCCACCAGAACCTGTTATGATCCAGGTGAAGAATCCAGGTCAGATTCTGACATCCTTTTACTTTTGACATCCAGTTCAAGTAAAATATCTCTGCATTTCTGACATCTCTAAAAAAATTTTTTTATAATTGTTTGACAACCCTTGTCGAGGTTTCAAGATCACACTCAGACACACCACACTTGATAGGACACCTCAGGATGAGAGATCAGCTCACCGCAGAGACCACTACCTCACAACACACAACACGCACAGGATACAGACACCCACGCCTCTGGTGGCATTCAGACTCTCAATCCCGGCAAGCAAATGGTCACTGATCCACACCTTAGACCCTGTGGCCATCGGAATTGGCTGTCTCGACCAACTTTCACTTAATTTGTTTCATTTTACTCTTACATGTAAAGCATTTTGTAAATTTTGTTTGAATATTGTGTTATTACACAGTTGCAAGAACTTGTATTATTGTATGATGGCAACAGTGGTACTCTCCCCATCATTTTACCAACATGTAAAAATTTGGTTATACATTGTACAGTACAATAAAAATTTCATGTTACATACAGGGATGTAAAAGTGAAGTACAGAGTGTTCAACTTAAAAGAGGACCATATTTAGTATTTACTAAGAAATACCCGTTTGTGCACTTAATTTCCGCAAAGATTTGTGGGGATTAATAGCCGTTTGAATATCTTGCAGTATCCCTGGTGTTAACACTGACTTCTGCCGATTAC
>Ga0123357_10013102_pt1 | contig 10732 bp, 4 predicted proteins | sample TergutEmb28metaG_FD_89873 | JGI IMG/M metagenome (GOLD analysis project Ga0123357, IMG submission 89873) | Embiratermes neotenicus P4 segment gut microbial communities from Petit-Saut dam, French Guiana - Emb289 P4 | ecosystem: Host-associated > Arthropoda: Insects > Digestive system > Gut ...
ATTGAGGTAACGCCAAATTTTAAAACCAAAAACCAATGAAAACTAACAAATACCAATGAATACACGCTCCACAGCTTTTACATACCACAAACCCGAGGATGTTCGGAACGGAATTCCCGTTACCCCACCTCAATATGCTAAACCTGACCCCTTTGCTCCCTAACCCCTTTGCTCCCTAATTTTTTGCAAGCCAGCGGCTTGCTTGATGCAAAGTTTATTTTTTGACGCGCCCTTATGATTCGCCAAGCCAGCGCAGGCCGAGAGTGGCGCGGATGAATCGCGGGTTTTGGCGCATGTCGAGGACCGCAATCACCAAGGTTTTGTCCGCTTCAATGACGTAATAAATGGCGAAGTAGGTTTTCCGTATGATGGCTCTGCGAAAGTGACCATGCGCTTTGGAAAATAATTCGGGATTCCATTCTATCCACGAGACTGTTTCACGGAATTTGTCGCGGAAGATTCGGGCGCCGTCTGCCAACCACGAGGCATAAAATTCCCGCGCTTGATTCAAGTCTGCCTCGATAGAGCCAAGAAACTCGACTGGCTGGCTTTTCATTTTTTGTCCAGGCGACGTTCGAGTTCGGCGAAGGTGATGGTCTTGATTTTGCCTGCCTTGTAATCGCGCCAGCGCTCATCAAGTATTTTTTTATGGTGCGCGGGCACGGTGGATTTGTCGCTCATGGCATCGAGCCAGAGTTCGTCGGCGAGCGCGAATTTTTCGCTGGCGGGAAGTTTTTTGAGGGCCGGAAGTTGTGCGAGTGTCATGGTGCGAAAGGTGGAATGGAACGACAAAAGAATGGAAAGCCAAATGGCGGCGCCAAATCAATCTAAATTCCGCAGTTGAGGTTGGAGGTGGGGCAAAAGACCCGACGAGGGAAAAAGACCCGAGGGCGTGTTTTGTCATCCAAGCCAAAAAGGGGTCCCAAGCCAAAAGGGGTCAATCCGAACATTGCAACATTTTTTAGGTGAACTGAAGAACTGAAAAAGGGGTCAGGTTTAGCATATTGAGGTAACGCCAAATTTTAAAACCAAAAACCAATGAAAACTAACAAATACCAATGAATACACGCTCCACAGCTTTTACATGCCACAAACCCGAGGATGTTCGGAACGGAATTCCCGTTAACCCACCTCAATATGCTAAACCTGACCCCTTTGCTCCCTGCTATTTCGCCGGCGGCTTTCCCATCTCTCCACGCGCGTCTCCGCCCGCCGTTTCCAAAAGCCGTCATCGTCCTTTTCAGCGCGTTGGATTTGGCATGGTTTTGGCATAGGAGTTCAAAGTGGGGTTAATTTGTATTTTTTGAGGATATTCGGCATGAATGAATCTTCTATCCATATCCATAGAAAATGACTTGGGGCTTCCATTGTGCTAAATCCAATTTCGTAGTGCTTGCAGATGTCCAGGGGGTGGAATTGCCGGTCGATTACGACGAAGTGAGAGTTAGCCTTGAGTTTTTTTAGGATGCCCTTGAAGGACATTTCTATGGATTGGCGGGACATGGATTTGTCGCAGTCCAATATGTCAACCCACCATTTGCGGCAATGCTTGTGGCATTCTTCCAACAATGATTTTTTTCTTATTATTGAAAGATTCTTGGTGTTGTAGAAAGTATCCATTTGTTTATTTGCGGCTTGTTTTTGGGGCTGCCCACCCCCATCCGCACTGAGCGTCACCTAACTGATGGCTTTTGAATCGCGAGAAGCTCCCTGTTTTTGAGGACGTTGTGTTGGCCGAGTAGCAAGTTGCCGAGGAACATGTCGAGGTATTCAAAGGTTTCGTGGATGCCATTCGGGATGTTTTTATAGTTGGCCCTTACAAGGGCATTTCTGAAATACCATGAGTGCTCGGCGAACATTTTGTTCTCAACTTTGAACCCCATTGTTCGGAGATATTTGATGGCGAATACCGCAGTCGCGCGGGTGTTGCCCTCCCCAAAGGGGTGTATTTGCCAGATGCCCGCAAGAAATGCGGCGATGTGCCTTGCGGTTTGCGCGAGGGTCAGCGGCTTGTAGCTGAATTTCTGCTCCCTTGAAAAATCGTAATCCAGCGTTTTTTCAATGATCGGGGCGCTTGTGTATATCACTGTGTCTCCGTTCAGAACCCATTCTTTTTTGGTTATGTCGTAATCACGGATTTTCCCCGCGTGGTGAAAGACATCATGGAAAAGTCTTTTGTGAATGTCGGTGTATTGGACTGGGCTTGGATTGAATGTGCTTTCCGAAAGTATTTCAGCTATGTTTGCCGAAACTTTGTCCGCTTCCTCCGTGCGGGGGTCTTGCGGCTTTGCAGTATAATATGCTTTGAGAAGCTCCCTGACTTGCGGGATGGTGATGTCACCCTCGATGTTGCGTTTGGCTGTTTTTATCAGGTAGTCGGATGGTGTGAGGCCATCGACTTGCTGGAGCCCAATCGCCGCTCCCCAGTTTTCGCTTTTTTCCTTTTTGTCCGGTTCCGGGGAGTGCGTGTATTCGTCAAACTCCCGTCCAATGGGCTTGTCTTCGCCCATGCTTTCAGGGCCGTCCGTGGTTATGGCGCCTGCAAATGTATTTTTTTCTTCTGGCAACGGGGCGTCGTTTACACCCAGCGAAGGGCGCGGCATTTGCGTGTGAGTGATATTGTCTCCTGTTTCCATGTCTGAAAATGTTGTCGCGCGGTTGTGTTTAGTCAACGGTTCACCGTCTTGGAGGAAAGCCAAAAGACCCGAGGGGCGCGTTTTGTCAATTGTGGCAGGGATGCGTTGGTGGTGCATGGTTTCATGGTGTATGCGTAATTCGGCTTGGATTGAGTGGTTTCATGGCTGTGAGGGTTGAGTGACGGGGTTCGTCGCTACTTTCGATGTCTGGCGGTTTCATGCCGGAGACATGAAAACCTGTAGCCGGTGATTGGAGTTTTTTTATGACATTTTTTAAGTGACAGGTTAATAAAACCTTTTGATTAACAGAATGTTAGAACAGGATGTTGAGGATGTTGGGTTCCTCGCTACTTTGGGGTCAAGGAAGCCAAAAGGGTCAATCCGGAAGCCAAAAGGGGTCAATCCGAACATTGTAACATTTTTTAGAGTTTTTTTAAGTGACAGGTTAATAAAACCTTTCCAGAAAAGCGACGGATTGAAGTATCGCAGGCTTCCAAGCCTGCTTCGCCTTTTGGCAAGACATCCCCTCGTCAAGCAGGCTTGGAAGCCTGCGATACTTTCGGACACGGAGGTCGTCCCTCCAGAAAGGCCGCGGATTGAAGTATCGCAGGCTTCCAAGCCTGCTTCGTCTTTTGGCAAGACATCCCCTCGTCGAGCAGGCTTGGAAGCCCGCGTTACTTCCGCTTTTTTTGTCGGGAACAAAATTAGGCTTGCGCTGCCTTAACCATGGCACATTACATTTTTGAAAGAAAAATTCTCTCTCTCGCTCTCGCCAAAAACACACTCCGCTTGCTCCCATTGAATGACTCCTGTCTTTCCCTTCCGTTACGCCTTCCCTCCGCTTGGTGCCACTAATGCTCCTCGGCGGCATTTCTAGCGTTTCCAAAAAAACTCACGCCCACTCACATCCCTCACGCCCACTCACGCCCGCTCACCAGCCAATTTACCAACCAATCAACCAATCAATCGAACAAGTAAATAAACCATGAAAACCATAAAAACCATGAAAACACACAACACCCTCGTGTCCTCCCTCCGCGCTTTCGCCGGCGCTTTTGCCGCGCTGTCGCTCGCTTTCGCCGCGCAGCTCCACGCGCAACCCGTCAACGTCCCCGCCGACACCTCCGATGTCTCCGCGTCCGACGACTCCACGGTCATCAACCTCAACGACAGCACCGGCTCCACCATCCCCGTGACCGTCGGCGCGTCGGGCGGCTCCCCGGTCGCCGCCGCCGCCGTGCTCGCCAGCGGCAACAGCATCTTCAACCTCTCCGGCGCCGGCTTCACCTCCACCGGCACCCTCTACCTCGGCTGGCTCGCCGCCGATGTCGACCCGTCCACCTTCGACAACACCGCCGGCTTCTCCGGCATGGTCGACCTCACCGGCCTCGACGCCAACACCTTCGGCGGCGTCGAGCTTGACGCCGGCGCGCTGCGCATCAACTCCGCCGCGCAGCTTGGCGCCCCGCTTTCGCTGGTCAACTTCGGCAAAATCGGCACGGCCACCACCACCGGCACTCTCATCGTCGCCGCCGGCGGCGACGCCACCTTCGATGGCCCGGCCAACCACCTCGCCATCGTCAGCACCGGCAACGCCATCACCATCAACCTCGAACCCGGCGCCATGATGACCTTTAGCAACATCAACAGCACGATCGTCGGCGCCGCGATCAGTTTCGCCGCGTCCTCCACGCTCACCCTCGCGGCCGGCGACGGCGCGCAGTATGTGTTTTCCCACAACACATCGAGCGTGCAGGGCGGCGCGATTGGCGCGCAAAACGGCGTCTACATGGACATCACGAACGCCTTGTTCGACTCCAACACCGCCGGCAACAACGGCGGCGCGCTTTTCGTCAACTCCGGCAACTCCGGCATCCGGGTGGTCAGCTCCACCTTCATCAACAACGGCATGTCCGGGGGCAACGGCGGTGGCGCCATCACCATAGGCAGCAACGCCAACAACTACATCAGCGCCACTGGCGTGTATTTTGGCACCAACTCATCCCCATCGGGCGGCGCCATCTACATCGCGGGCGCCACCGGCACCGTTACCGTCACCAACGCCACCTTCGCCAACAACACGGCGACGGGGGTCGGCGGCGCCATCGGCATCAGCGCAAACGGCGCTATCCTCAATTTCACCGACGTCTCCTTCATGGACAACAGCGCCGGCGGCATGGGCGGCGCCATCGGCCTCAATACCACCGCCAACAGTTGGGCCAGCACCATCAATCTCACCGTCAGCGACGGCAGCACCTCCCGCTTCGCGGGCAACACCGAGCTAGGCAGCGCCGCCACTCCCAATTCCATCCATGTCAACGTCGCTCCCTCAAGCGGCGCCGCCACGCAAACCCTCGCAGTCAACGTCGGCGAGGGTGGCTTGCTCGACATGCTCGATCCCTTCACCATCTGGTGCTCCGGCGGCGCTGGCGACAACGTGTATGTCACCAAGGACGGCTTGGGCACTTGGAAACTCGCCGGCTCCAGCACCATCGCCAAGCAGGGCAACAACGCTGGCACCGAAGGCTCCTTCACCATCAATGCCGGCAAACTCTACCTCTACGGCGCCAACGAACCTGATTTCATCGATCCGATCTCCGGCAAACACTACCCCGTCGCGGCCGGCAGCATCAACCTCGTATCCGGCAACAACAATGCCAACGTCTTTGCAAAATTCATCGTCGCGGAAGGAGCCACCCTCGGCGTCGGCGGCGGCAACTCCATCAACTTCCAACCCAGCCCCGCCGGCAACGCCGGCACCCTGTCCTTCGCGCCTCACTCCATCATCGATTTCAACCTCAACTACATGTCCCCCGGCAACACCATCCCCATGCTCACGATAAGCACCCAAGCCATGCCCGCGACCAACACCACCTTTATCGACACCACCAACCACACCCTCAACCCCGATCTGGTCTTCGACTTCGACATCAGCACCCTCCAGCCCGGCACCTACAACCTCCTCACCCTCCTTGGCACCAACAACGGCGCCCTCCTCGGCACCATCGACGCCGCCGGCCTCGCCTCGATGCTCACCAACGCCACCTTCGCCGGATTCTCCTACACCGACCTCCATGACGACTACGCCCTCAACGCGCGCTTCAACGTCTCAAGCAACGTTCTCCAAGTCATCTTCTCCGAAGTCCTCACCAACGGCGTCAACGTCCTCACATGGACAGGCGCCGCCAGCGACCAGTGGGCCAGTGACGCCAACTGGACACTCGCCGGCGACTCCGTCGCATTCTCCACGGGCGCCGTTGTCAACTTCGACGGCAGCGACATCGCCGGACACAACACCATCGCCGTTGCCGACCCTGTGACCGTCGCCGGCATCTACTTTAGCGGCGACCAATCCTACGCCATCACCGGCGCCGCCATTACCGCCGACGCCTCCTCCGCCGACCCCGCCAAAACCCCAACCGCCACCGGCAAACTCATCCTTGGCGCAAAGGCCGGCGACGACGGCGTCGACACCCCGGACACCACCGTCGCATTCACCGGCGTGCTCGACCTCACCAGACAGACTGGCGCGAACGACTTCACCGGCGGCGTCGACATCTACTCCGGCGCGCTGCGCATCAAGAACACCGACCAGCTCGGCACGACGCTATCGGGCCTCTCCTTCCTCGGCGCCACCGCGAGCACCACCGGCACGCTCGTCATTGCCGGCGGCAACGACCTCGCCTTTGACAGCGGCGTCACCGGCACCGAAAACCACCTCGCAATCGGCGCGAGCAACGCCGCCGCCTTCGCCCTCGAAAGCGGCGCCACGCTGACTTTCTCTAGCAACACCATGGCAACCTCCGGCGGCGCCATCACCCTCGCCGGCAACAACGCGAGCCTCCTCCTCGCCGCCGCCAGCGACGCGAGCTACCTCTTCACCAGCAACACCACCGCCGGCAGCGGCGGCGCCATTTACGGCAGCGGCGCCGGCGGCGTTATCAACCTCACCAATGTCTCGTTCACGAACAACACCGCGGGCGCCAACGGCGGCGCCATCGCCTACGACGACGCGGGCACCCTTGACCTGAAGATAAACACCACCATCGGCACATCGACATTCAGCGGCAACATGGCTGGCAGCGCTGCCAATTCCATCTATTACGCCCGCACCGCCAACGGCACCGGAACGATTACTATCAACACCCAAAACGGCTCCACCCTCGACATGCAAGACCCCATGAACATCATCGTCACCAACAACAATTACGGCATTAACATCATCAAGCAGGGCGACGGCACATGGAAACTCGCCGGCACCACCAACGTAAACAAAAATAACGTCAACAACCCCGCGACCGTCGACATCACAGAAGGCATGCTCTACCTCTACCGCGCCGACGAAACCTCCAACGGTGCGGGTAACATCAGCCTCGGAGGAAACGGCACCGGCAGGATTACCTTCACCCTCCGCAGCAGCGCCACCCTCGGCATCGGCGGCGGCAACAGCATCTCAGTCCCCACCTCCACCGACGCGAGCGCAGGACTCATCTTTGAAGGCGGCTCCGTCATCTCCTACGACATCAAAGGCGCGGCGAGCCTCTCCAACGCCACCTCGCTACTCACGCTCGACCCCAAAGGTGCCGGCGTCTTCACCTTCCTCAACGGCAGCGTCTTGAACCCCACCATCGATTTCAGCACCCTGGCCATCGGCGACTTCAACATCCTCACCGCCGGCACCCTGCTCACCGACAGCCTCAACTCCGACGCCTTCAACTACACCTTCAAAGGCGACACACTAGCTCCGGACAACTGGAGCATGACGTCCTCGATTATCGGCAACTCCCTCTGGGTGACCTTCGCCTACGACGGCCCCCTGGCCAACAACATCCTCACATGGGTCGGCACCGGCCCCAACTGGCTCACTGACGCCAACTGGAGCTCCGCCACCGTCGACACCTTCGCCACGAAAGACGTCGTCAATTTCGACGGCACTCCCACCGCCAACACCACCGTCACCCTCGCCGACACCGCCACCGCCGGCGGCATGTATGTGAGCGGCGGCCTCTCCTACACCATGAGCGGAGCCGGCATCGTCACCGACAACACCAACGACACCGACATCCCCAGCGCCGCCTCCGCCAGCGGCAAACTCGTCCTCGGCGCGAAAGGCACCGCCTCCTCCATTGACATCACCACCTTCACCGGCGTCCTCGACCTCACCCAGCAAGACGCCGCCGCCGTGAACAACTTCACCCGCGGCATCGACATCTACAGCGGCGCCCTCAAAGTCGACACCACCGCCCACCTCGGCCTCGGCGCGGGCATCGCCGGCCTCAACTTCCTCGGCGCGAGCCCCGACACCTCCGGCACCCTCCTCCTCACCCAATCCATCACCTTCGACAACACCGGCGCCCGCGGCCTCGTCATCACCGACGGCAAATCCGGCGCCATCGACCTCGCCCCCGGCCAGACCGCCACCTTCAAAAACGGCTACGCCAACAGCTCCGGCGCCGCCCTGACCGCCCAGACCGGCGGCGCCATCAGCCTCGGTCTCGGCGCCACCCTCATCCTCACCACGGAAGCCGGCGCCTCTTGGGTATTCGACAGCAACACCGCGGCCAGCACCGGCGGCGCGATCTACACCGCCACCGGCGCGTTCCTCTCGATAGACAACGTCACCTTCACCAACAACCAAAACTCCAGCGGCAACAGCGCCGCCGTCTTTAACAACGGCGGCACGATAGCCATGACCAGCGCCACCTTCACCGGCAACCAGTCCGCCAGCAACGGCGCGCTCGGCAACCAAGGCGTCAACGGCGTGGTCACCGTCACGAACGCCTATTTTGCGAACAACACCGGCGCCAACGGCGCCGCCCTCCTCCAAAACATCAACGGCTCGACCGGTTACACCACCATCACCAGCGCCACCTTCTACGCCAACACCGCCACCGCCTCCAACGGCCTCGGCGGCGCCATCTACATCAACCAAAACGGCAATGCCACCGCCGGCAGCTACGGCGTCCTCAACCTCAACGACGTGGTCTTCGCCAGCAACACCGCCGCCGCCACCGGCGGCGCCATGGCCGATTCCGGCAACACAGGCGTCTTCAACTTCACCAACGTCTCCTTCACCAGCAACACCGCCGCCACCAACGGCGGCGCCTATTACGACAACAACGCCACCGTCAACACCATCACCTACTACACCACCGACGGCAAAACCTCCCTCGTCGCCGGCAACATGGCCGGCGGCCAGTCCAACGGCTTCTACTTCGTCCGCACCGCCGCCAGTGCCACGCTCACCTTCACCGCCACCACCGACCTCGGCGCCACCCTCGACATGCTCGACCCCATGACCCTCACCCAAGGCAACGCCACCAACGCCCAGGTATCCACCTTCACCAAATCCGGCGCCGGCGTCTGGAAACTCGGCGGCAACAACACCTTCGCCGCCCTCAACGCCGCCACCATCACCACCTTCAACGTCAACGAAGGCACCCTCTACCTCTACCGCGCCGACGAAAAAGACGCCACTGGCGTTTACACTGCCGCCACCGGCAACCTGAACATCGCCGGCGCCGGCAGCACCTTCAACCTCGCCACCTCCGCCACCCTCGCCATCGGCGGCGGCAATTCCATTGCCGCTCCCACCATCTCCCTTGCCAACAACTCCATCCTCAGCTTCGACCTCAACCTCGCCGACTATGGCTCCATCGGCGGCCTCCAGACCGCCGGCGACGGCCCCTCGCTGCTCACCCTCAACGCCACCACCCTCACCGCCGGCTCCGGCACCACCTTCAACTTCGGCCTCAACTTCACCGGCGCCGAAGAGGGCACCTACAACCTCATCACCGGCAACACCGGCATCTTCACCGCCGCCGGCAACGACGGACTCACCGGCTTCCTCTTCACCGGCGGCATCACCGGCCTCGACGGCGTCGGCTTCACCGACGGCATCACTGGCAGCACCCTCTGGATCACCATCGGCGGCATCGTCACCCCGCCCACCGGCAACTCCATCCTCACCTGGACCGGCGCCACCAGCGCCGACTGGCTCGCCACCGCCCGCGACTCCAACTGGAAAACCGCCGACACTGCCGCCACCCCCACCGTCTTCACCCAAGGCGACATCGTCAACCTCGACTCCACCAACACCGGCACTAACGACATCACCCTCGACGCCACCGCCACCGTCCTCGCCATGAACGTCAGCGGCACCGCCACCTACACCATCACCGGCAACGGCAACATCGTCGCCGACCCCGCCGCCGACAGCACCATCCTCGACGACAACCCCCTCACCCCCGCCGCCACCGGCAAACTCATCCTCGGCGCCAACGCCACCGACCCCGCCGCCGCTCCCGACACCTCCGCCGCCTCCGCCTTCACCGGCGTCCTCGACCTCACCGGCCAGACCGGCGACGCCAACGACTTCGTCAACGGCGTTGACCTCAACGGCGGCGCCCTGCGCATCTCCGCCACCGGCCAGCTCGGCACGACCCTCTCCGGCGTCACCTTCGCCGGAGGCACCCTCGCCATCGCCAAGGCCGACGTGGCCTTCGACTCTGCCGGCGGCGCCACCCAGCGCATCGCCATCGCCGCGGATGCCTCCGGCGCCATCGCCGTCGAATCCGGCGCCACCCTCACCCTCTCCGGCAACAGCAACGGCGCCGGATACGCCGGCGCGCTTTACGTTCGTCTCGGCTCCACCTTCTCCCTCACCGCCGCCGACCCCGCCGGCATCGTCTTTGCCGACAACACCGCCTACGTCGGCGGTGCCATTGCCAACTTGGGAAATCTCGAAGTCAAGAACGCGACCTTCACCGGTAACACCGCCAATTTCGGCGGCGCCATTGGCGGCTACTACGCCTATCCCGCCACTGCCACCCTCACCGGCGTCACCTTCACAAGCAACACCGCCGCCGTCTCCGGCGATTCCGAGGTAGACGGCATGGGCGGCGCCATCTACGCCACCGGACGGACCGACATCATCGGCGCCCTCTTCCAAGACAACACCGCCGTCACCGGTGGCGGCGCCCTCGCGACCGGCTCGTCCAGCCTCACGAATATCACCGACGCCATCTTCGCGGGCAACACCGCCCTCCAGCTCACCAACGGAAAAGGCAACGTCGGCGGCGCCTTCTGGATCACCA
>Ga0123357_10013103_pt1 | contig 10732 bp, 4 predicted proteins | sample TergutEmb28metaG_FD_89873 | JGI IMG/M metagenome (GOLD analysis project Ga0123357, IMG submission 89873) | Embiratermes neotenicus P4 segment gut microbial communities from Petit-Saut dam, French Guiana - Emb289 P4 | ecosystem: Host-associated > Arthropoda: Insects > Digestive system > Gut ...
GACATAATCCTCGATATCGTCCTGCATTTCAACGAATACTTTCTTGAACAATTCCGTTTCGCTGTTCAAATATACGAAAGAAGTATGGATCCGGTCATACAAGACTACGTTATGATCCAGAAAACGATACCGGAATTCCTCGATTTCATTGGCGCATTTTGCTATGGCAAAAATCATCGCGAACGTGAACGGCAAATCCCGTTCCTTGATCATTTGATAAAAAGCCGAAATATCAAGCTCGATCGTGACGTCATATTTCGGCACGGCATATTTCCTGAAAAGCTCGAAGTGCGCCGAACGCTTCCAAGTTTTCGTATCTATGATCTGATAATTTTCATTCATTGGTTTTAACATTCACTGTTCATAATTTTGTCTATTGTCGATAGACATTGTAGCATAGAATGTCTATTGGCCGACGCTTAAGGTGAAAACCAGATTTTTCATACCATTTGTAATTGCAACTTGCTGCGAGATAGAGGTTTTTTAGATACGTTTGGTGGCGTGATAGGTCGGAAGCCAAATTATTAAGCCAGGCTTCTTTCTATTCGACTCAAGATGAAAAATATAACAGAGATATTATATTTTTGTGTTACGGTAATAAGGAATTGTTGCATTAACGAGTAGCGGTTTAGTAAAATATCATATAAATAAACTTAGCTTGGTTAAAGGTACGGATATTGATGTTTGACTTTACTTCTTGGACAAACGATAACACTCTGTCCTTGATAACAATAATCTTAGCTGCATTTGGTGGTCTGTTCGCATACTTGCAATGGCGAAAAAGCGTTAAATTGAAACGCGCTGAGTTTCTTAATCAGATCATAGAAAAAATACGATTTGATGATGAAATATCAAAAGCACTCTACCTGATTGATTACAATCAAAGTTGGTATGATGAAAATTTTCACGGAGGCAGTGAAAACGAGTTTTTGATGGATAAACTATTATCATATCTCGACTATATTTGTTATTTAATTGAATCGCACAATATTGCCAAGTCTGAGGAAAAGGTATTGGATTATGATATAAAACGCGCTTGCGAAAATTGGTCATGCCAAGCGTATTTATGGAATTTATATTGGTGGGCTAAATCCAGACAAAGCACTTGTTCTTTTCAACATCTAATTGATTATGGACTATCGAATAATATTATTCCAGAGTATAATTTTACAATTGACAGTGGGAAGTATCCTAAATATTTGAATTTTGTAAATAAAAATATTTGCGGATAAAAAAATAAAAATTTATAGCAATAAATAGCATTATGATATATAGTAAAAAAACTAAAAAAAGATAAGATGAAGACACATTTTTTTTCTGGACATTAGGGGGTATACAACAAAGGGTAGTGACAAAAGAAAATTTAAAATTGAATTTCCGTGTCAGAAATTGTCAAAGCGACTATGCAGAGGTATTGGTATGGTTGGATATAACCGAAGGTAGTAGCAATATAAATGAGTTGACTTTGAATGAAAAGATGGAGAAGCTTCGTGAATTAAGGATTTCTCCAACGTATGATTATCAGAATAACGAATCTCAAAAAATAAAAGATTTAGAGAAATTCCTCAAAACCTGCGATGATTATTACATTACATATGATGTTTCTATCGTTCCTGGCGACGAAACAGCTAATGCCAACAAGGAATCGGATGTTGTCAACGCCATTTATTTGATAATGCTTTTATGGAAATTCAGAAATGATTATTTGAAAATATCTATTACTGTTTTAGAGAACGCAGAACAGCAATTTAGATTTCGAGATTTTTTCAAATGGCTTCCTGAAGATATGGCTAAACGCATAAATTGTAATTGTAATAGTAAGCCCAAAACCTCAACACATTTTTTGCCAGCAATGCTTGTTGACGAAGAAATTTTAGCACTTTTATGTTCTGACATAAAACTGGGTGATGGGGGCAACTCGTATTTTTCAGCAGAAAAGTCTTCTGCAACAATCTATGTGGATCTAGCAAGTCAAATTTTGAGAAAACGTTTCACTCCAACGAATGTAACTAAAGGTTTTGATTTGGCTATTGAAATATTTCACGGGCAGAAAATTACTGTATTGCAATTTTTAGTTTTCGCTTTTCTTTATGGAAAAAATCGTATTCTGAAAGATGAGAAATCAAATAAGGATGTGAAAGAAGAGTTGATATATTGCGTGGATTTGTCAAATAGTATATCTAGTGGTGTTTATCAGGCCCTCGAAAATAGCGTTTATTATACACCCGATCATATAGCTTTTTTTACTCTTCGTGCACACTATGTCAATTTGAGTAATATTTCATATGCGAAGAACCAATACGGCTATTCTTATAAGGTGGATGAAAGGAGAGATAAAACCACCACACCTTTTGGTGTTGAGCTTATTGTTGCTGATATTAACCATTCTGATACTATTTGTACAAATTTCAGTAAGCATCTGGAAAATGACAAGGAAAATGCTTTCTGTTCAGAATCAGAAGATTCCATTCACGCTGTAGACGAACTATTAGAAGTTTGCAACGAACTAAAAATCAGTCATTTCTTTGCTTCATTAACGGAATGCCGTTGGGATACAGATGTAGATAAAGCTTGGTTTAATTACCGGATAAAGCTGCCTAATTTACATACAGGACTTGCAGTTCTTGCGAGTGAAATCCGCAGATGCGATGGTGCGATAAGCGTTAACAGCGATGTAACTGGGCATTCTTACGATAACCAATATTTTGAACAGAGTTTTAATAAAGAAATGTATATCGAGAAATCGATTCAGCCTGAGCGGAAAATTCCTGGTACGCAAATGGCAATATTTATTCCTGTAAGTAGAAATGAGCAAAGGAGTTCTTTTGGTGTAGGCGCACAGTCTTGTGGCTCAGGTTATCGCGAAACTTATGAGACATATGCGAAGTATATAAATACACAACTTATTCCTCTCCCGCTTACGGAGAATGGTAATGAGACAATTTTCGCAATGCTGGAAAGATGGAGAAAGGAGACCGATTTTTCTGGGTCTGCTCTAAAAAATCATTTTGTTGGTTTATGGGGAAATCAGATTACCAGAAAGATTTACGAGTGTAATACTGATGAAAACAATATTTTAACCATTGATATTGCTGAATTATGTGCTTCGACGAATATTCATTTTAACGAATTTGGATTTGATAGCCTTGAAGTATTTGTACGTGGGCTTATGAATTTCGTTCAACACAGCAATTGTCATCGCTTTCTTGCTGTTATCAACACCTCGAATGCTTTTGTAGATATATTAAGAGATCGTTTTGTAAGTGCTAGTCCGTTAACGCGATTTAATGAGAATTTACAGTTATTTATACATGACTCAACTATTGTTGATAGACCCGAATATCGAGGTTTTGTATTTTATGGGCATACATTTGGGGAGATGCTTATTAATCAAAATATTATTGGCGAATCAAGGGGATACCGGTTGCTTAGTTCGAAAGAATATAAAGATATCAGTGATAAACTAAGTATAACCAAGAAGGAACTTAGAGAACCCGTAGACTTAATGCCATTTGATGCGATACTAGATGCGCCTCAGGATTTAATAAATTCTCAAGAAGCAAAATTGGTTCTACATAAAGCTATGCGTGATATAGCGCAACGCGATTATAACCATGGGAATTCATTGGGTATTAACCATATGCGACTTGGCAGTAAGATTCATATTGATAGATTTTACAATGCCGCACCGTTGTTTACTTTATCTGGTCTGGCAGACAGATTAGCATTCATCCTTTTGCGTGACCTTTTAAAGGATAACAATAATGAGCTATCCGGAAAGTTTCTCTTTTATGGTTATGCGGAATATTCAAAGGGGATACTAAATGCTTTGGATAGTATCATTAAGACAATAAAAGACTCAAAAAGCGACCATGATAGAGCGCCAAATTTATCCCAACTTACTTATAAGACTGCTATTTATCAACACGCAAGACGTTCAGATACAACAAATGAAGCGTCAGTCTATGTTCTTGCGCATAATTCTGGTGACGCGTCATTGCCAGATGCGAAAGAAGTATCTGAATACAAGCTTGTTCAGATTATACCAATATCAACAACATTTACCACATTCGATAAGACTTTAACTAGATTAAATAAGGTAATATTAGGGGATAAATCGACAGGATGCTCTGTCTTGTCATGGGAACAGATAAAAAATATCACAATACTTTGGGTTCGAAATGAGAGAGATGAATTACACGAGCCATTTCTTGAAGACACATTGTATAGCATACAAAGTGAAGGTATAGAAAGCGGTTATTGGAAATCCTCAACAAATTTCAGTGTTACTCTTGAAAAAAGAAACCTGCCAGAGCTTCGCGAATACAATGAAGCTGCTCCCATATTGGTATCATATTCTTTTAGTGTTCCAAGTGTCTGGAAGGATCCTCAGAAATGCGATTTTTGCTTCCCTGAAAAGAATAAAGCAGAAGAGCGACCGCTGTTTGAAACAGATGTAACATCAACGGTACCTTCTGCACAGTATGGCGACTATTCTAAATTTGGCAATGAGAGTATTCACAAAACGGAAGAGGACCGCAGAGAAGCCCTTAATAACGAGCGCATAAAGAAGCTTAAAGGTTGTGTACGCTATGGCCATTATGAACGCGGTGGAAAACATTTTCAATTCTATGTGAATACAGTAGGTTATTTTCGCAAAGTATCAAACGAGGTTGAAGAATGGCTTAAGATACTTGCTGCATCAGTCCAAAAAATCAATCCGCAGATGACCATACTTTTTGCGCCGGAACATCTATCAAATATAGAGTTTCCGCAATATGTAAACAACTATCTTTTTAACGGCGTAGCCACAACAATTTTTGCGCGGACAGACAGTCAATTTCGCAGCAATTTCGAGGTTGATAATAGATCAATAAAAGATTCTATCGAAGCATTCATAGAAGATAATAAAATTGATACGTCGAATATTACCAAAATACGTGAATCTGTTCGTTTATGTTATGTGGATGATACTATAATCACCGCCTCTACCTTTTATCGCGCAAACGGACTGCTTCGTAGCATACTGCCTACGTGTATGACAATAGAGCCGATTGTTTTCGATGAGTGCTTTGTCTTAATTGATCGGCTTTCGAAATTATCAAAGGCAGACTTATTACGCGAAGCTCAGATGAAATTTCATGAGTTTGTACACATTGATATTTCATCTATGCGAACACTCGGTGATGCTTGCGTCTGTTGCAAACTGGAAGAGTCTTACCAGCATTTATTTTTTAACTCAGCGACAGAGCGGATGAATACGTTTTGGGCAAAAAAGCTGTCAAACTCACATATTCGGCCTTTTGATACTGTTGATACAGAGAATGTCGCAGATGTTACTGAAAAAGCATACCTTCGTCTTATCGCGACTCATACTGTGCAAAACAGGTTGGTTAGAGCAGCAGAAAATACGCTGGGCGATGTGGCGAAGTTGTTTCTTCTAGAGAGCGGATCGTTACTTTCAGAGGAATTCAACATAAATATACAGCAAGATAGAATAAATTTATATCAAGTCTTATTGAAAGTCCTTCCTCGCCCTTTCATTTCTTTTCATGCGGCAGTGAAAAAATATATTTTTAAGTTCTTTATTCTTCTTGCTGACTGCATTCTTGTGGACTCGAATTTTCAGATTTCAGAAGTCAAAGAAGATGCTGAAAATGATGTACTAAAAAAGATTAAAGAATACGCAAAAGATATTATTGATTATTTTATAAATGACGATGTTGCTTTAATTCGTTTTTTTCTGGATTACATTGCAGAAGGGCTATGTGATCTGAAGAGTAACTACATTATGCGTCCTGATGTTGTTAAAAGACTTGCAATAATAATATCTAAATTCAAAAACCCTGATCAAGATGAAATGTATTTTAAACTAGCAACGCTCATTAAACGCCTAACGTTTAGTTTTAGCGATGAGACGAAATCCTTATATCTTGAAAATCAATTGCTGAATGACAACTACACGATCGAAAATATTAACGGGTTATATAATCAATTTTTAGACTTATTGTATATTGAGAACATACGAGTTATTTATGAGGGTACGCAATATGCAGAAGATAAAGAAGTTATTAAGAACGCTTATTTTCTTAATGCACATGAGTCATTACACATGAAACAGCACTCAAAATTAGATATAATCTCCGAATCGTTTCAATTTGAAAAATATTGTGAGGATGTAACTACAAGTAGCCGCGAGCTATACAAATATATTTATGACGAGAAATCAAGAAAGGCAGATCACGAAAGTGAAGCGCAAAGCTCTATACAAAAATATGAGAATTTGATAGAAAAAATTAAAACAATTATTGAAAAGTCTTTGCCTTCAGCAGAGAATGTTGGATGTGCTTTATTAGCGCGATCTAAGGGTACTCATCCAGACTTTGATCCTATCGCTGAAACAAAACCTTTGAATATCGACATGCGAATGGACGCTAGTTCGTGTACAAGGCAATACGATAAAGATGAACAAAAGAGTTTAAGAGGATATTATGTACAATCTGGTATTGGAAAACATGAACTTGTTATCAAGTTTGGTAATTCAGCAAGTGAAATTAAAGATATATATAATGATTTTGAAACTGTTTCACACAAGGGTGGTCCGCGGCCTGACCAGCTTTATCACCGCTCACTGCATTCAATCGAGGATGTATTCCTTTATGTTGTGTTTCTATATGATACCAATATCGACAATAAAAAACGTGAATATGTTGATAATATAGTAACGCGTCTTATTCTTCAGCATCGGCAAAGCCTTATGCGAATGCTTGAGGCAGATTTTACAAGCTCAGCACTTTTTGAGCTTGCGGATAATGATAAATTAACACTGTTTCTCGCTTCAGGTCATGCCGAAACACATGGTGATACTTTTCTTGAGTCTCTTTTAAAGTCGGCAAATGTGTCTAATGCGAAAGGGGACACGAGGACAGGTTTAGTCCAGCTTTTAACGTTTGTAAATTTTCGAGTTGCGCTTCTATTTCGAAAAATGGTCGCCAACAACAAGGTGTATTCTTCCAATTTGCAAAATATAAGATCATCAATTCCTGTATTTGATGGGGGTAGCCAAGCGATGAGTACTAAAAGAACACTTGGCGATATGCTAGTCTGGTGTTTGTCATGGAGCGATTCTTTAACAGAAGAAATAGAAAGAAAGGGTGCTAATCATTTTAATTTTTTCTTTAACAAGTTTATAATTGAGGGACGTGATCATAAACCTATTACTTCTGAAAAAATCTTGGGGCATTTTAAGAGTTTTAATCTTCTTGGAATAGAGTCGTCAAAGAATTTCAAAACGCTAAATCATGGTTGGTTGTTCTCAATTATTATGAGTTGCTTTATCTCTGCCTGTAAATATAGCGCATGCGGTAAAAACTCATATAGCGATGAAGAAGTATTAAGATATTTTTGCTCGACAGATAGTGCTACTGATTCCATAACTGATAACCGTATACATGTTTGCATTTATAGGGAAGAAGGTGATAATCAAAATGACGCAAGCTATTTAGTTATAGAAAATAAGGCCAATTGGTTTTTAGGTGACAGCAAGCCAATTTCGAATACAGAAAATATAAATCTGCGTTGTGAACTTGCTAATAAAAGACTTGAATATAGACTCAGCGCACCCACATCTGTATTATCAGAAAGTGGGCATGGTTTTTCCTTGGCAATCTGTTATTATTATTGTAAGAGAGCGCTTGAGGAGCGAAAAGCGTGTCTCGAAAGAAAAGGTGTGGAACGGAATCAAACATTTCTGGGAAAACTTGAAAAATTCGCTTACTACGAAAAAAAACAAGATGAAATAAATGAATTTGTCTTCAAAGTAAGACTACCTATTTTATTATTAGGAGGATGAAGAAATGGAACAGAACAAAGCAGTAACAAATAGTGACGATATGCTAAAAATGTTATGGATTGATGATAGTGCATATTATATGGGTGATATATGCAAAGGGTTTATCAAAAGAAGCAATGATATAGAAAGCTCTTCTGGGGAAGGTTCTGTCAAAAAAATAAAGCATGATTGGTGGAAGCTTGGGGATTATTACAAAGATGCGTGGGGAACTCATGGGGCAGATGATTTGACAGACGATGTCAAAAATTTTCTTGAAAAAAAGGAGGATTTTAAAAACAACACGGATGATAATTACGTTGATAAAACTGTAAAGAAAATTAAATGTTATTACAACGCTGTTGCGATTGATCTCTTGCTTGAAAAGAAAGATGTTGAAGAGTTTAACGAAAAATCTCCAGGGTTACCACTTTCGGCAAAATTGTTTTATAAGTTTACAGTAGGGGATTCTCCTATACCATGCATTTTGTATACAAGCTATGGTCTTGATGGTGGCCTTGATGATATATGGAAGACCGCATATCAGAATGCGTATGGTGATATTGATATTAACGATCAGGTAATTTTCGATAGAAATGAAATGGCGTGTAAGGACGCGGTAGATTTAATACGTAAAGAAGTGGGGGGATGAATAAATGCATACTATTGATGAGTATTATAAGATAAATTCCAAAATAAAGATTCATATTGCTGATTGGGAAAAACCTTATCGTGAAATAGTGAACCTTCAAAATGTGAAGGAAAAACTTCAAGGGAATCTCGACAATGATTTTGAGGATGATTATAAATACTCTCGAAATAAAGATCGGAAAGAAAATAAATCATATGGAGAACCCATACAATTCCTTTCCCCAACAACCATGGTGTCTCATTACACAACTTTAGAAACTTTCTATAATATTGTTAAAACAGATAGTTTGTGGGCCACTCACGCGAGGTTTTCAAATGATGATGAGGAATTACATTATGCACAAGAAAATTTCAATAAGATATTGATCTATAAAATAAGTGAGCAAGATGAATGTAGTTATAAGGATGCATATATAGTATCGTTGTGTGCTGACGATGATTTATTAAGTCAGTGGCGTGGATATTGTAATAAGCAAGAGGGCGTATCCATTTCGTTTGATTTTGGTAATATGCGACCGTTCTATCTCATAAGCGGCAGTGAAAAAAGCGATCCGTTTTATAACTGTGCTCAGCCAATAATTTACGGGAAAAATCAACTGCGTGGATTTCTCTTGACCATTCAAGATAATAATAATAATTTGCCATTACGGAATTTATCTCATCTTCTTCCATTCGTAAAACACCCATCGTTCAGTGAAGAAATGGAATATAGATTGACGGCAACTAATGATCCCTCTTTTGACAATAAATATGTTAAATACAGGTCGGTTGGCCAAGTACAGATCCCATATGTTGAAATAAAGACTGGCTTGCCGAAAAGAATGAGAATAAATAAAGGGTGTGTCATTAGAGTGAACTTAAAAAATCAAAATGATTTTGATGAATTTAAAGAAAAGTTTGCAAAATGTTTATTATGGCCGCCATATACGCCTTCTTTAATAGATTGTAAAAATATGGCTACACCTTATGATGACATGCAATGCTTTGGTTGTTCTATGAGACAAATTGATAACTCGGAACAAACAATGAGTCGTTGTGGGTATATGATTGAGTCTTATACAACTTTTGAAAAAAATGTCATAATGATTTCTGAAGGAAATAAGCAACAAAAAATATTTAATATAGTATCAGAAATTGTCGACGAAATAAACAAAGCCAATAAGACTAATAATGAAGATAAAATTAAGGTATGGTGCGAAGGCCATCTGCCCATTCGAAAAATACGTGTGGGCAATACTCGCAGAAAAAAAGAACTTAAGGAAAGTATAGAGCACTTTTGTAAGCATGGTGAGTGTTGGTGGTTGAAATATGTAGATGTAAGAGAATCAAATATTCCATTTCGTTCACCACTAAAATTTGATTAATTACTTTTGTGGACGAAAAAAAGGATTTCGGAACTACAAAAAATTTACCCTTCCTCCTTATAAAAATAGTAGTAGAATCTGTTTTATCAAAACGACCGTTAATATGGCAGGATTATTATTAAGTTATGAAGAACCAACGATACAAGGAGGGATACGATGTTTACGACTGCAATTGACCCGGAAGTGATGAAGGGCGCGCTTCCAAAAGATTTTCCGGCGGACAGGCTCAGCCAGCCCAAATACAAGATGATCGTCGAGCACAATGTCTATATCGAGATGCGCGACGGGGTGAAGGTGGCCTGCGATATTTACCGGCCGGATTCGGACGAAAAATTCCCGGCGCTCTACGCCACGACCGCGTACCAGAAGAATCTGCAGCATCTGCCCTGCGTCCCGACATTCCACATGGTCGAGGTGAACAAGATCGACTTCTTTGTGGAGAGGGGCTATGTCTATGTGGTCCAGGACATGCGCGGGACCGGCGACTCCGAAGGGGATTTCGGGTTCTTCAGCCTACAGGAACAGCTGGACTTCTACGATTGCATCGAATGGATCGCGGTACAGCCCTGGTGCACCGGCAAAGTCGGCATGATCGGCGAATCCCTGCTCTCATGGGCTCAGTGGCTCGCGGCCCAGCACCAGCCGCCGCACCTGTGCACTATTATTCCGTTTGACGGCGGCGCGGACATCTACCGCGACGTGGCCTACCACGGCGGCGTAATGAGCATCGGCTTCCCTTCCGTCTGGTACAACTGGGAAGTCCGCGCGCATTATCATATGGGGTATGGGCCCGTCAAAGGAAAGCACAACAGCAGGCCGAACCAGGGCAGGTTTGACTTCGCGTGGGAATGCATCAACCACCAGACCTTCGACGACTTCTGGAAACTCA
>Ga0123357_10013104_pt1 | contig 10732 bp, 6 predicted proteins | sample TergutEmb28metaG_FD_89873 | JGI IMG/M metagenome (GOLD analysis project Ga0123357, IMG submission 89873) | Embiratermes neotenicus P4 segment gut microbial communities from Petit-Saut dam, French Guiana - Emb289 P4 | ecosystem: Host-associated > Arthropoda: Insects > Digestive system > Gut ...
CACTTGTTATTTTATTTCACTTCTTATGTGCTCAACATGTTTCGGACATTAATATATCCATCATCAGGAGCTTGCGACTATTCTGTTGAATTACCACATTGGTCTAGTGTTCTTGGTTCGATGTGTGTTGGAGTTTCGGTGTGGTTGGGTTGGAGTGGTATCCGTGTTGCAAGCTTCAGCCTGCAACACTTTTATTCTTCAACTATAATTACAACATTTGCTGAACCGCTTGGTGGTACAAAATGTAATAATATTAGTAAATTTTAGACAGACAAGTGATTTGTATTATTTGTACAGGTTTCTACCCTTAAAACATCCTTATTTTACCACTTTCTCCTTTCTTATTCGGGACGCTACATGGTATCCGTGTTGCAGTTATGCTTCAGCCTGCAACACGGATACCAATCCAGCCCAACCACACCGAAACTCCAACACACATCGAACCAAGAACAATACGACCAATGTGGTAATTCAACAGAATAGTCGCAAGCTCCTGATGATGGATATATTAATGTCCGAAACATGTTTTGAGCACATAGGAAGTGAAATAAAATAGCAAGTGACATCAGGCTGGTCTTTTATTCTTCAACGAGAAAAAACTCTTAAAGGATAAAAGGTTCGATATCGATAAAACATCACCAATAACGATACGAAATTATAAGTCGACTGACATCCCTAAAATACTCCGCTTCCGAATAACGGCAAACATTACTTTGGGATTAAGTCTGAAACTATTACGAGGATACTAATTTCCTTTTTTCCAAATCGTACTGCAGAAATTAGTTAGGAGACTTTATGGACTACATTATGTATTCTAACGGTTTCTCGGCAGGTGGGGAAGACTGAACATGGTGGTACAGCAGTAAAGCTCTGGCATTTTACTCGGAAGGCGACGGATTCGAATCTCCGTCGAATCATCAGTTACTCCGAGTGAGGATGTTCGTACTTTTTATCGTTTTTCAGTCATACCTCTTCGCCTACCCAACACCGGTGTAGAGGGTGACTGTTCCGTCTGATTACACACAGTCACACATACACTAGGAAGGACTACCCTAGAAGAGGGATCGGCCGTCTCTGAGATCTCTACCTGACGACACACAATAATCGCAAGAAAGAGACAACCAAGCTCCCGGAACGATTCGAACCCGCAATCCCAGCAAGCGAGAAACCGCAGTCCTACGCCTTAGACCGCGCGGTCGCTGGGATCGATCTTTTCCTGAATAACACTTCCAAAAACCACGACGGTTTTCTTCAACTTCTAATTCATCAGTAATGCTATCATTTGACGTTATACAATCTGAGACACTAACACTAAAGATAAAAATGGTAAAGATACCTCTGTCCACACAATGAAGGTATACAGGGGTGGTATAGGTATAACTCAACTCATTCTTACCCTCGACGCTAGAGGTGCGTAGATGATCAACATCACGCTCCGGCGGTTTTATACCCGGAGAAAGAACCCCGGTACCCTTCGGACAGGTGGCTGGGTGAGCCCCAGAACCGATATGGACCATTTGGAGGGGCAATCTTTTGCTCTCGCCGCGATTCGAACCCCGTACATTCCAGTCCGTAGGCTAGTTGACATGCGGACTAAGCTATCCCTGTGTCGAAATTCGAAGACACGGTGGAGACAATTATATACATTTTAGTGTTAGCAGAATTTGACATTTAACTGTACGTACCCTCTAAGCGAATGAAAAAGTGAAAAAAAGCTGAGACCTTCAGGGTAGAGTGCAGGTAGATGGGCTCTATGTGAGCACCACAGGAATTCACTATTACGTCTAAGTTCGTGCTTTCATCAACAGCAGTTCCCTGCACCGCCAAAAGCGGCAGCACAGAACGTGCGTGCACAGAAAAGAGAGACGATGAAAAACAACTAGAAGCGATAACGAGAAAATTTCATGCTCAGGTCGCTTTTTTTATTATTGCATTCTACCTTATTCTTATCCTCGACCACGAAAAATCGAAATAACAGAACCAATTTCCTTTCTTTTCTATTCTCTTGTTCCCAGGGAACTGATCACTTGTTGAAGCGCCACAAGACAGAGGAGAGATCATGAAGGAATGAAAACTGCAAGTACTTATAGCCAAATACACCATCACGCAGTCCATTCAATTTGTCTAACTACCTCAGGGCTTCATACTGGACCAAGCCCAAAGAATGACTCGCAGTGTTGTTCACTATTCCTATTGCACCACAAGGAAGTGTTCAGCTGTCAATAAAATGGTTGTGTTAATTACAATAATGCTCATATTGCGAAAGTTTGAAATGCTTTTGTTAACGTGTTTCATATTCATATACAAAGCCTTGCAGGCTTAATATACGAGTTCATGTCATGCAGAATACCTCTCAAATTTAAAATCGATGGTACTACGATATCGATGTTATGCTAACGCTAAAACTGCGATGAACTTCAATAGCAAACACACCAATTTAAAAACCTGATAACTTCCTCATTCACTACCGATGAAAAGAAGGCGTTATATCTGCGATACAGTACACATATACAAGCAGAAGAACGTTGTCCTTCACGCCACTAAGGCATATAGGGGCCAGTAGGGGTATAACTCCACTCGTTCTTAACCTCGGCACTAGATGGAGATGAGTGATCAACTGAACGTCCCAGAGCTCGCATGGAGAAAAATCTCTTTACTCCTACCGGGATTCCAACCCCGGACCGTACAAGGTATAGCCAAGTCAGGAACGGAATTTTTAAGAAAAAAAAAACAGGTGCATATGAAAGATTTGCAGAATAACAGTGATTTGCAGCCGATCAGTCGCGGTAACGGTAATGGACTGGGGGTGTGTTTACTCTGAGAAAAGAACTGGACATGTAAATAATATTAACACGAATTTTGAGCTTCGAAGCTTATCGCGTTAAGTGATCCAGATGCGACAGGAACCGAACGTAAAGTTAATTTCTTATTCTTCTGCATGTTTCTCTGCAAATAAGCGGTACGAAACTTGTAAGATATAAAAATTCATCTTACGCCTCGTCTATTGGAAATTATTGCCCGAGTGAATAAAAGCGATTTATGGCCGTGGCGTATAAAGAGCAACAGTACAGAACTCCATAACAAAAAAATAAAATAAAAAGTACCGTTGTTTTCTGTTTATAACTCACATTATAAGTTCTAACAAAACTCAGCTGAGGACACATGGAAATGACTTCCTTATTATGACTTCATTTCTGAGTGCAAGAAGAATCTGTGGACAGTTCAAAGCTGTGAAACACGATAGTCTGGCACGCGTTTTGTGGTGCGTGCGTCACGTTCCACAAACTATTTGCTTTCATTATAAAACTTTACAGACCACGGTGAGAAAATAAGCATGGCTGGACCATAAAATTCGTCTCTTGGGACACTTCCAACGCGGACTATGTCACATCATCATCGCCAGTACATTTCTTCTTTTTATAAACCGATTTTAACTATTTTACGCCTTTCAATAATCATAACATATAATTTGCACAATGTGACATCAATGGGTCCTACATAACCTTTCACGATCCTACAACTCCTGACCTCGGTAACATTCTGTCGCTTTATAAGCTGACAGCCTCATACTGTGTATGTAATTAGAGTCCACAACAGAGGAAACAGGGGACTAAAGACACGATTCGGGTGCTCCCATGATAACAATCTCTGTCGCACTACCGCGATATGCACATGAAATATCCTTATAGCTATATAATGTGAAGAATAAAAGGTACATAAGTCCCAATACAGGCCCGAGGTGCCCCGAGGGTTCCAGGAAGTTAAGGTTCCCATATTACGTGACAATGGCCAAGGATGGTGGTAAGGTTGTCAGCCTTACGCACCGGCCACTTTTTACCCCCAGGATATGCTCCAAGTACTCATTTCTGTTAGAGGCTGAGTCGACTCCAGGGCCATAGTGCGATCGGAAGGATTATGTCAATGAAGAATTCCAATTGCACCATTTGGAATCGAACCAGCGACCTTCCGATTTGTAGCACAGCACCTTAAACACTGTGCTACCGCGTTCCACATAATGTGAAGAATACCAACATAAATTGCAAAGAAGTACATGAAGGTCACTCGGTACACGAGCAATGAGTTCCTCTCAGCAAATTTTACTTTGCATGTTGGATTCAAATCGACGGTCATTGTCAATGGTGGAGCTGTAATGTGATACATGCAGGAAATTGTAACACTTGGAGACAGAACGTCAACGACACTATAATCCAACCACATGTTATCGTTTACATACCCACGAAATTCTAGCGTTCGGCTATCTCATTTATATTGACGACTAGTGATCATGGCCGCCAATTTCATCACTTAGTGTCAACGTGATTACGTCATGCAAATCAATTCTTAACGCATATTTCTAAATTCACCTATGCGACACAAATATTAAGGTCATCATACACAATCACCGTTTGCGAATAACACAAATGTAAATCAGGTCTACAACTTTATCTATACGTGATAAACAGCCACATGTTTCGGCAATATATAGCCATCTTCAGGCTGAATACAGGTTCAGTTGCATTCAGCCTGAAGATGGTGCTGATGGTGCGGATGGTGCCGTGCCGTGCACGGCACGGCACGGCACCATCCGCACCTTAAACACGAACTACGCAGCGGCTCTCAAGACCACCACCCATCCAAAAAAACTCGGTGCAGAAAACCATATGCTGCAACTCAACATCTAATGCTCCTGATGATGGGCGTATGTACCCGAAACATGTCGAGCTAAGAATACATCAACAAAATTACCTAGTTGCATCAAGCTGGCATTTCACTTTATTTCATGAGGAAGATGCACGGTCAAACAACCCTCAAGTCTTCCAGATTAATTAAATGTTTCGAATACCAAAGCTTCAAGAAATAGTTTTTATTCAATTTTATTCATTACCGCGTGTTTCAGCCTATATTCTGGCCATCATCAGGTAACTGTTTTCCAGTTGCACAGAAGGAACTGTTAGGTACGGGCCTCTCATTCACAACTAATGTGTACAGTATCCGTTAAAACAATGCTGTCCTCAATAAAAGGTAAATGGTGAAGGTAAAGTGCACCCCGTAACAGGCAACAAAGGCCCAGAGGGGGAGTAGAGGTATAGCTCTACTCTTCCTTCAAACTCTGAGCTAGATACAGATGGGTAGTCACCGCCATTACCCGGCTGCTTTACCCCCGGGAATGACCAGGAACGCATTGCATAGGAGGTTGGTTGGGCCCCAGGGTCAGTCTGGATGGGTGTAAAAATTCTTGCCCCACCGGGATTCGATTCCCGGACCGTCCAGTCCATACCGAGTCGCTATACCGACTGAGCTATCGCTGCCCACATTATTCCCAATAACAGAATAATAATAAAATGATTAAAATTGCTCGGTTTAAGAGACCATCACTTGCTCTCAGTCACCTGATGATTCTCTTAGATTTAAAATTCAGTTAATGAAGTGATTGGATGGCGCTCTTTCAGAATCTGTGGTTTGCTCCACAGATTTCTGAGCATTGTCCGTATAGAATACTAGGACGTCTAACTGAGGATCTTGTTTGGTTAAGTCGTCCCGGTGTGGCATGTGCCTTCAATCATAATCTTGGAATTGTTCGTGTGTGTAGTTCGTATGCCGTTGTTACGATCATTCAGATTGGGAGTTTATGGGTAGGACGATTCGCCTGCCTGTGTATAGCAGTCGGAAGGTTCTTGGTTGACATTCTGCTTGTGGCGATGCATACGAGTCGAATTTTAGCTCTGTTAAGTTTGAAAATTCATACCCCCAGTATCATTGGTGTTCTACAGCTTTCAATGCTGTTGTTGGGTTATGAATTTCACTTTTTCAGGTACACATTAGATGTGAAGAAGAGGCTTCTACCTAACAGTCCTTTAATACAGCTGTAAAACAGCTACCTGATGATGGGCAGGCGGCCAGAAGATAGGTCGAAAGAGGTCACAGTGAATGAAATAACACAAAAGCTCTCTCCTGAAGTTGTGTTATTCGGAACGTATAATTAATTTGGTTTAATAAAACAAAACGGGATGACGACATGTTTAAAGTTCCTCCTGTGCACGTCGTGAAGGCGTATGGAGGAGTACAGAAAGAGTTCCACTTATTCTTAACCTTGAAACTATATTAGGTGAGTGTTCAGCTTCATACGCCGGCCGCTCTACCCAGGGGAAGACAGTCCCTTTACGCAATGAGTGGGAGGCAAAGTGAGCGACAGAGCCGGTCTGTGCGCTATGGAGGAGCGATGAATCTCTTCCCCCTGCCGGTATCAAACCAAGATTCCTCGTACGTCCAGTGCATAGCCTAGTGCCTGTTATAATGATAAGATCATCCTACGTGCACGTCACGTACAGAAGTTGGAGACCCTGTTCTCGGGAAAAAGCTATTGGCACTTGACTTCGTATCTCTATAGTGACGTCATACTGCACCTATCATCTGTACATATTAAGCTATATTTACCGTCTCAGACACATATTATGCTTTATAGTCGAAGATACACACATACACAAATATATACATACATGCATACACACATACACATACATAAATACACACATAATACACAAATACATACATACATGTACACACACATACACATAGATACACACATACATGCTCGTACATAAACACATACATACATACGCACACACACACATACATACACACATACATACACAAACACACACATACATACATACATACACGCACATACATACATACCTACACACACACACACATACATACATACATACATACATACATACATACATACATACGCATACATACACACACATACATAATACATACCTACGCATACATACATACACACATACATACACATACATACATACACATACATACATACACATACATACATACACATACATACATACACATACATACATACACATACATACATACACACATACATACATACACACATAATACATACCTACGCATACATACATACACGCACATACATACATACATACACATACATACATACATACATACACACATACATACATACATACATACATACATACATACATACATATACACATACATACATACATACATACATACATACATACATACACACACATACATACATACACATACATACATACATACACGCACATACATACACACACATACACATACATACATACATACATACATACACACACACACACACACACACACTCATCACCTGCTTTGATCAAATTTCATTTAGAAAACTCAGCTGCAAAACCTTTGCAAGAAATGCATCTGATTAGTGTTTATACAATTACAGAATATGCTTAAATTGTATTGCATTACGCTGTTTGTTTAATGACACGTAACACGCATTCAGCCCGAAGCACATTCCCTAAAATCCATTCTCTAATTAATCCGCTCTATTAACGTTAATGCACGAGCGGGTATAAAGAACAGAGAAACTGATATGTAATTCATTATACGTGTCGCAGTCCCAGGAATAAAATTCACTGACCGCAGATTCATTGCCACTGAAGCGAGGTGAGACCTACGGCCCTGTAAGGAAAGGATGAATGACAAGAAATGTTCCTAGCGACTAGGCAATCTGTGTATTTGGTTGGAACAAGTGGACCTATCGTGTGCTGCCACTGTCTACAAAACCAGTTAGTTATATCTTTTTCGTATACAGTGCAGCCTCGAATTTCCGAGTCCCGATTGTTCGAGCTTAGGTTTCGTCCGAGCCCATGCGCTGTATTCAGGGTCGTTTCTATTGTGTAGGACAGACTTCAGCTGCAGTGCATATCTGTGTTTACAGGGCCTTGCCGGCATTACTGTACTTCCTTTCTGTATTTCTGTGTACTGTCACGTGATTTAAGTACGTAACTGAACGCAATGTAACGATGAACACTAAAAGAGGGAGAACATTGTCGTAATCCGTGCAGTCCCGGCTTTTCGGCAATTCGAGGCAACGTCTGTCACGTTCCCTTCGAGGTACTGAGAATATATTATAATTGGCTGCGGGCTGTGAAACGACGTGGTGTAGTGACGCAACTCGAGGTGTGACATGCTTATTCGGGCAGAGACCGGAATTACTTCTGGTACCCCGATCAAGCCTCAGTGCCATTACTAGGGTCATTAAACGCGCGTTGCCTTTTCTGCGGTGACGCTGTATACATATCTGATCTTAATATTCCGCGTTACAGTAGTACGGATTAATTCACGAGCATAAACTGATGATGTTGCTAAATGAGCTCATATTACATAAAAACATTTTCCAATACGGTATAGAGTCTCAGTACTACTTGAAAAAAGAAACTCCCAGCAGAGGCATGAGATTAGCACAGTGTATAAATCGTCTCTGGGGTCCACTCATTGTCCTATACAATCGGTTCCCGGGGCGCTTCCACTGGGGCTAAAGCGGACTGGTCGTGAAGCTAAACACGTCCATCTAGTGCCGAGGGTAAGAATGAGTGGAGATGTAACTCCATTACTCCACATGCCTTAATGGCGTGTACATGGACAACTTACCTTTACTTTTGAAAGGACTCGGCACCATCCAAACCGTACACACGACCTACACAGCGGCTCTCAGGACCACCACCCATCTACAAACTGGGTGCAGAAAACCATATGCCGCAACTTGACATGTAGTGCTCCTGACGATGGGCATATGCGCCCGAAACATGTCGAGCTAAAGAAACTTCAATACATTACACTGTTGCATCAAGTTGGCATTTCACTTTATTTCATGATGAAGATGCACGGTCAAACAACCCTCAAATGACTAATACATTGGCCTAACAGACAGGAAGTATCACAAAGAATTGTGTGAAGTTAAGTACAGTTCCAAATTCAGGGCAATGAAAAATTCTGCATACAGAGGTGGCAGACGGCAGATGACAAAGAAGGAGATTACACCGAAAAATAAGTATCCGTTCAACAATGTCGTTGTGCAGTTCTGAGAAATTTTTACACGTCCCAACGTGTAAATAACATGAAATAACAAAGCAGGAAATGTACGTATAAGGTAGCAGTGACGTGCGTTCGTGGAACCATTCTCGCCGTGGGAAAGCATGTACTACATATTCTGAGTGTGTGTCTGTAGCCTTAGTTTTCCAGCACGCAATAAGCTTGCTCCATAGTGTCATCTGTGGCCTGTCCGGCTCTTACAATATTTTTCCACATTCTAACCAACAGCACGATTTTCGAGGAAAAAAATTATTGAATATTAAAATGAGTGTTATGATTTTCTCTACATATTTTGCCTGAAATGTGGGCTGGGTATCTCAGTCGGTAGAGCGACTGACTATGGGTTGGACGGTCCGGGATCGAATCCCGGTGGGGTGAGATTATCCGCCTGTCCAGATCGGCCCTGGGGCCCACCCAGCCTCCTGTAAAATGGGTACAGGGTCTTTCCCGGGGGTAAAGTGCGGCCGGGGCGTGCTGCTGACCACTCACCCCCTTCTAGTGCCGCGGTCACGTAAGAGTAGAGCTATACCTCTACCCACCCTCTGGGCCACACCGGGCCTGTAACGGGATCAATTTACCTTACCTTCATTTTGGCTGAAATATTTCCCAATCTACGAAGAATTGAGCGAGATATGATAAAATATGTATGTTGGTCTTTAGGGAAAGTAGCCGTTACTCTTGTCAGATTTTAATGAAACTTCAGTACTCTTCGATAGATTTTCGATAAATGTTCACACAGAAAACTTCACGAAAATCTGTCAGTGGGAGCCGAGATGTTCCATGCGGACGGACGGACAGAGAGATATGACGAAGATAACTAACGCTATTCGCAACTTTGCGCGCCTAAAATAAGGTGACATTACTTTCTGACTGTCTGTTGCAGATCGCAGATTTGAACACACCCCCTTTCATAATATAGTGAATAAAAAGCATGTAACATGTTCTCGTACTGTTTGTTTCATGTAAACACATTCTCATTACACAAGGTACGAAAGGGAAAGCATCAGATACCATGTTAGCTACATAAGAAACGAAATATATTTCAATAAACAGTTGTCAACCAGGCGACCTTACACAAACGTTTGATGATTATATGTAATATCATAATAAACCTTTGCATATCTCTCAGGGACATATCTCATTTAATGGCAGCATGTTCTGATATAGACTGAAATGTACCGCCCACGGATAGCATTGACTTTCATTCTTATTGCATGAAATACAAACACAAGGAATTCGCTTGTTCGTACTTTCACTTTGCAGTGGGTACGACGCATACGACAAAGTCCTACCACACTGCCATCTCCTAATTCGATTCCATTTCGTGATTCTTCACAAAGAGCAGCCATTTCTATGAAATTCATACGAGGCAAATATTATGAATATTATGAATACCTGTACAGATCATAGCTGCTGTCATAAGCCCCCGCCGAATGTCACACGCAACGCTTTGTTCTGGGGTATAAATTAATTATTGGTATACATAGCCCCCCTCCCAAGTGTGCATATTCAAAACCACAAACTTTCTAGGAGGCTTGATCATAGAATAGCAGTGAGATATTCGGTATTACCGGGTTTTATGATATTTTATGTGTATATATATATATATATATATATATATAAAAATCATCATCCCCATCCTAATAATGCATACGTGCACAAAGTACATAAGTTCTAGAGGCCGTAACCATAAAATTCTAAGGGGATGTTAACACCACCACCACCACCACAACCACCGCCTCCGACGACCCCACGTCTGCACCCCAGACACCGTACCCCCTCGCATGCCGCCCTCCGCCTAAAAAAA
>Ga0123357_10013105_pt1 | contig 10731 bp, 7 predicted proteins | sample TergutEmb28metaG_FD_89873 | JGI IMG/M metagenome (GOLD analysis project Ga0123357, IMG submission 89873) | Embiratermes neotenicus P4 segment gut microbial communities from Petit-Saut dam, French Guiana - Emb289 P4 | ecosystem: Host-associated > Arthropoda: Insects > Digestive system > Gut ...
AAAACCATCCGTGACATTCCTTTGCGCCTTGTGGGAAAAGCCCCACCGTTGCTGGAAGTGCGTGGCGAGGTCTATATGTGCCGCGACGACCTCGCACGCTACAACGAAAAAGCGCGGTCGCTGGGCGAAAAACCGCTCGTAAATCCTCGCAACGGTGCGGCGGGCAGCATCCGCCAACTTGACCCGAACATCGCCGCAAGCCGCCCGCTCAAATTTTTCGCCTACGGTATCGGTGCAGTCGATGGTTGGAACCTGCCCGCCACGCAGAAGGCATTGCTCGATGCGCTCGCGGCCTTTGGCCTGCCGGTCTGTGCGCATCGCGCCGTTGCGCGGGGCTGGCAGGAACTGGCCGATTTCCATGCGCGCATCGGTGAGGGGCGGGCACGAATTCCCTTCGATATTGATGGCGTCGTCTACAAGGTGAACAGCCTTGCCCTGCAAAACCAACTCGGTTTCCGCTCGCGTGAACCGCGCTGGGCCGTGGCGCACAAATACCCGGCGGAAGAGGTGCGCACGGTCGTCTTCGCCATCGACGTACAGGTTGGGCGCACCGGTGCGCTTACCCCGGTTGCCAAATTGCAGCCGGTCTTCGTCGGCGGCGTTACCGTTTCCAACGCCACTTTGCACAATGAAGAAGAAGTCCGCCGCAAGGATGTGCGCGTGGGCGACACCGTCGTCGTGCGCCGTGCGGGCGACGTGATTCCCGAAGTCGTTACCGTCGTGCCTGAGGCGCGTCCCATGGAAGGCGGCGTGCCGCTCCATCCCCCGTTTAAACTCCCCGGAACCTGCCCGCAATGCGGCTCACGCGTCGTGCGTGAGGAAAGCGGGACGATCGTGCGCTGCTCAGGCGGCCTGGTCTGTCCGGCGCAGGCACGGGGCGCGCTGCTGCACTTTGCCAGCCGTCGCGCGATGGACATCGAAGGGTTGGGCGATAAACTCGTCGACCAACTCATCGCGGGCAATCACGTCAAAACGCCCGCCGATCTCTACGTGCTCACCGTGCCCATGCTCGCATCCCTGGATCGCATGGGCGAAAAATCCGCTGAGAACCTCATCTGCGCAATTGAAAAAAGCCGTCATACGAACCTTGCCCGTTTCATCTTTGCGCTGGGCATCCGCAACGTTGGCGAATCCACGTCCAGGGACTTGGCGCGTCACTTCGGTGGCCTTGCTGCCCTGCAAAATGCTGATACCGCCACGCTTGAAAACATTCCTGAGGTCGGTCCGGTCATCGCTGAATCCGTTGTGGATTTTTTTGCTGAAATGCACAATCGTGAAGAAATTGCGCGGCTCATCGACGCGGGTCTGCACTGGGAAGAACATGAAGGCGCAGCCAGCGCATCTACGGGGCCGCTTGCGGGCAAGCTGTTTGTCCTTACCGGGACGCTACCCGGCCTGAAGCGTGAGGACGCCAAAGGGTTGATCGAAGCCGCTGGCGGAAAGGTGAGCAGTTCTGTTTCGAAAAAAACCAGCTACGTTATTGCAGGAGAAGAAGCCGGTTCCAAGCTCGACCATGCGCGGGAACTGGGAATTGCCATCCTTGACGAAACGGGGCTGTTTCAACTGTTACGAGGAGAGAGTCCGTGAACAAAGCAAACAAGATCACAAAGGCCGTTTTCCCGGTAGCCGGGTTGGGGACCCGGTTCCTTCCAGCCACCAAGGCCAGCCCCAAGGAAATGATGCCTATCGTTGACAAGCCCCTCATCCAGTATGCGGTGGAAGAAGCCGTGGAAGCGGGCATGACCGACATGATCTTCATTACAGGCCGTACCAAGCGTTCCATCGAGGACCACTTCGACAAAGCCTATGAGCTTGAAACCGAACTGGAGACACGCGGCAAGCAGGAACTGCTCGAAATCGTCCGCCGTACCGTGCCGAAAGGTGTGAACTGCATCTACATCCGCCAGGCCGAAGCCCTGGGGCTGGGGCATGCTGTCCTTTGCGCGAGCCGCGTGGTGAGTGCTGACGAAGCATTTGCCGTACTGCTGGCCGACGACCTGCTCGACAACAACGGCGCTTTATCCGTCACGAAACAGATGGCCGACGTTTACGGCTACCACCGTTGCTCGGTGCTGGGCACCATGAACGTTCCACGCGAAAGTACCCGCCAGTACGGCATCGTCAGCACCGAACGGCAGGAAGGGAGAATCCAGCGCATTATCGGTATCGTCGAAAAACCCGCTCCCGAAGAGGCTCCCAGCACGCAGGCCGTTGTCGGGCGCTACATCCTGACTGCGCGCATCTTCGATCACCTACGCGCCCTCAAACCCGGTGCGGGCGGCGAATTGCAGCTCACCGACGCTATTGCCGCACTGCTCAAGGAAGAGGCTGTCCTTGCCTACCTGTTCGATGGCGTGCGCTACGACTGCGGCTCTAAATTTGGCTATCTCAAGGCCACCATCGAACTGGGTCTGCGGCATCCGGAAATCGGTGAGGAATTCAGGGATTATCTCGACAGTAAGTCATGGTTGTCATGTCTTCCTTCGTCCTAATTCAATACATGAAAAATATGGCGCGCAACATGAGGTTCATGCGGTGTGTCAGAATCCGAAAATTGCGTAAAGGGTAGGTTGAAGCGAGGGATGAAATGAGCATCGGGTCAAGAGGAAAAATTGTTGGTGCAGTTGCCTTGGCGGTAGTTGTACTGGTTGGTGCCACTTATTGGACCGGAATACGGGTTGAGAAAAGGTTCCGGGAGAGTGTGGACTTGGCAGCCAAAAACGGTCTCGCTGTGAGCATGGTTGATTACCAGCGTGGTATTTTTGGGGCGACGGCGCGCACCGATGTGGTTTTCCAAATACCTTCCGGGGAGAACTCCTCGATTACGGGGTCGGTTACAGTGCCTATCATCCACAATATCCGGCATGGCCCCTTGCCGGCCCTGACCGCTGCCGCACGCATTCATTCCGAGGCGCAACTGACAGAAGATGTCGTTGCTCAATTCAAAGAAATTTTTGATGGCAACCTGTTCGAGGGTAAAACGCCGCTTGTTCTCGACATCGTGGTTGGTTGGTTGGGTGGGCAGCATCTACGTATGGTTTCGCCCAAAGCCGAAGCGATTATCAAGGAAAACAAAGCCAAGGTATTTTGGGGTGGATTGGATGGCGAATTTGTCATGGATTCCGACCTGACTTATCAAAAGGCGGATGTCGTGATAGACGGGCTATCCTTCATCGAAAATGACGGAGATATTCTCCAGGTTGGGCGTACCGTACTCAAATCCGACACAAATCGTCCCAAGGGGTTCGAGTTCATCAACACGGGTATGACGAACATCGCGCTGGAAAAATTTCATTTCCGAGGGAAGGTAGACAACGGTGCAGTTTATGGCATTGAATTTGAAAATTTCCATGCTGTAGCCAATGCATCCATAAAAGATGGGGCGCTGGGCATGGAAGTGAAATTCGATGCCAATAAAATCATTACGGAAGGGGAGAAAAAGGAGGTAATCGATAGTCCCAGATTGGCGTTTCAGTTGGAAAACGTTGATGCCAAAGCAATCGATGCTACCGTGCAATCCATGATGAATAACCAGAACGGGCAGGAAGGGCAAGACGGGCTGGAACAACTGGAGCAAAAAACTATGATGCTGCTTTTGCAGCGCAAACCAGCTTTTGCCATCCAAGAAGCGCGGGGGGGCTGGCCGGAAGGCGTAGCGGCTTTAAGTTTTCGCATTGCTTATGTGGGCGATGGCAACACCAATACCCTAGCTGAGGACAACCTGTCCAGCGATTTGCAAATGACGCTGCCACGTGCGCTGGTGATTCGCCACCTAAGCTCGCAAGTGTCCAAGGAGATAACCGATGCCCTAGAAGACGGCGAGGAAAATGAAGTCAACGTCGAAAAAGAAACAACGGAGCAGGTCAAAAAGCAAATGGACATGCTGCTCGAAAAAGGTATTTTCGTGGAAAAAGGGGATGTTTTAAGCGTGGAAGGGCACTTGCGGAACGGCGAACTGAACCTCAACGGTAAGCCGCAACCGCCGATGATCCTGTTTGAACTGATACCGCCGTTCATTTTAAACTGATACGCTGTTCACTTGGAGCGTATTCAATTTAGCGGGTGGCATTTGCCGCCCGCCGCCTGCCCTTTCCGGATGCCGTCAGCTTTTCGCAAGCGTATCCCGGTTGGCTTCGATGAGTGCGTCGATGCGGGCGCGTTCGATGCGGGTCATCAAATGGCTGTAGGGGTTGATGCGGTGCCCGGCGGGTAGCGGTTCCCATTGGCCTTGCCAGTCGAGCGGGGGGATGGCGAGGAATTGTTCGACCTGGTTGCTGAGCGACGGCAGCACGGGCTTGAGGGTGCGGGTGAGGTCGCGGAACAGGGTGAGGGCGGTGCTGCATACGGTGTGCAGTTCCTCTTCTTTCCCTTCCTGTTTGGCAAGTTCCCAGGGTTTTTTCTCGTTCACGTACTGGTTGGCAAGGTCGGCCAGCCGCATGGTTTCGCGTAGTGCGCGGCAGTAGTCGCGGGCTTCGAAGGCGTCGGCGATGGTGTTTTCTTTCCAGGCGTCGATAAAGGCTTGTGTGGCAGAACCGTCCACAGTGCCAAGTCTGCCGTCGAAATGCTTGTTGATGAAACCGGCACAACGGCTGGCGAGGTTGATGTATTTGCCGACGAGGTCGGCATTCACGCGGGCAATCATGTCATCGAGGCTGAGGTCGACATCTTCCATGCTGCCGTTGGATTTGCTCGCGAAGTAGTAGCGTAGCGCCTCGGGGTCGAGTTTCTGGTCGAGCCAGGAACGTGCGGTGATGAAGGTTCCACGGCTCTTGCTCATCTTTGCGCCGTCGACGGTGAGGAAGCCATTGACGCAGAGTTGGCTCGGGGTGCGGTAGCCCGCAAATTCCAGCATCGCGGGCCAGAAGAGGGCGTGGAAGTAGAGGATGTCCTTACCGATGAAGTGCACCATCTCGGTGCCGAGGGCGGCGGCTTTTTTGGCCTCGATGTAGTCCTCGACGCAAATGTCGCCGGTTTTTTCGGCGAAGTTCCTGAAGCTCGCCAGGTAGCCGATGGGGGCATCGAGCCAGACGTAAAAATATTTGCCGGGGGCGTCCGGGATTTCAAAGCCGAAGTAGGGCGCATCGCGTGAGATGTCCCAGTCGGTGAGTTTGTTGTCGCCCTCGGAACCGAGCCATTCGCGCATCTTGTTGGCGGCTTCCTGCTGAAGCCTGCGCACGCCGGGGCGAGCCTCGCCCGTCGTCCATTCGCGCAGGAAGGCAACGGCGCGTGCGTCGGACAGCCGGAAGAAGTAGTGTTCCGAGGTGCGCATCACGGGCGTAGTTCCGGAAACGGCGGATCGGGGGTTTTTCAGTTCGGCGGGGGCGTAGGCCGCGCCGCAGGCTTCGCAGTTGTCGCCGTACTGGTCTTGTGCGCCGCATTTCGGGCATTCGCCTTTGATGAAGCGGTCGGGCAGGAACATCTCCTTGACCGGGTCGTAGAACTGTTCGATGGAGCGGGCTTCGATCAGGTCGGTGGCCTTGAGGTGGGTGTAGATGTCTTCGGCGTAGGAGCGGTTTTCCGGGCTGTGGGTGGTGTAGTAGTTGTCGAAGATGACGCCGAAGTCGGTGAAGTCGCGCAGGTGCTCGCCATGCACACGGGCGATCAGGGCCTCAGGGGTGATACCTTCCTTTTCCGCCCGCAGCATGATGGGGGTTCCATGCGTGTCGTCGGCGCAGACGTAGTGCACGGTATGGCCGCGCATGCGCTGGAAGCGTACCCAGATGTCGGCCTGGATGTAGCCGACGAGGTGGCCGAGGTGGATGTCGCCGTTGGCGTAGGGCAGGGCGTTGGAAACGAGGATCTTGCGGGGCATGGCTCTAGTTTTTTTCTGTAAAACAATAATTCTATCAAAACAGCCCTTGATGGATATTTGCCTGTGTCCGGCAAAGCGGTTTATCCTCACGAACTTTTTTGTTTCTGGGGTTTCAAACGAGGCCATGCAAAAAACCAGGGGGTTTCCAATGACCATGCAAACGAATTTGATTACTTGGCCCGACAGCATTTATGCCGTGGATTCCGGTTACGTGCGCCCCTGCCTGGCCGCCGTGCACCTGATCGTGGAAGGGGGACGCGTGGCGGTGGTCGATACGACCCACAACCACTCGTTGCCGCGTTTTTTGGCCGCGCTTGCCGAACTCGGCCTGACGCCGGAAGCCGTGGATTACATTTTCCTCACGCATGTGCATCTGGATCATGCGGGCGGAAGCGGCGCCTACATGGCCCGTTTGCCGAATGCGAAGCTGGTGGTGCATCCGGATGGTGCGCGCCACATGATCGACCCCAGCCGGCTTTATGCTTCCACCGTGGCGGTGTATGGCCCGGAAAATACCCGTTCCCTCTATGGCGAGTTGGTTCCGGTTTCGGCCGACAGGGTGATCGAGGCGAGCGACGGGCAGGTTTTCAGCCTTGCGGGGCGGCCCCTGCAATGCCTCTTTACGCCCGGCCACGCCAAGCACCATCTTTGTTTGTGGGACGAGCGTGCACGCGCCTGTTTCACTGGCGACACCTTCGGTATCGCGTACCGGGAACTGTATATCAATGGGAAACCCTTCCTTATTCCCGCCACGACCCCGACGCAGTTTGACCCGGAAACGATGAAGGATTCGATCCGGCGGTTGCTCGCGCTTCAACCCAAGGCGATGTATCTCACCCATTTCAGCCGGGTGGACAACGTGGAACGCTTGGGTGAGCAATTGCTGCGCAGGATCGACGACTTTGCTGCCTTGGCCGAGGTTGCGCCGGGAACGGGGGAGGACAGGAAGAAAGCCATCCATCAGGCCATTGAACGTTACCTGCTCGCCGAAGCGTCCGCTATGTGCCAGCAAGAGTTCGCACCGATGTTGAGCGGGGATATGGAACTCAACGCGCAAGGATTGGCCATGTGGGTCGAGCGCAAATCAGCCGGCGACGGGGCAAAACGGTAGCAAAAATCAAGGTTCTACAAGGGTTGTGTCCGGTATGATTCCAATCCCCGACGACCGGCGGTTGCCGTGTTCAGACCAGATAAGGAAAACGCCATGACCTTGAGTTCGCCAGCCCTTTCCGTGCAAAGCATCAGTGATGCCTTGCAAGCCGTGCCAGACCCCGATACCGGCAAGGATTTTGTTTCGACCCGCCGTATCCGTGGGCTGACGGTCGAGGGGGGTACGGTGCGTTTTGAGGTCGAACCCGGTTATCCGGCGCATAGCCGACGCGAGTCGATCCGAAGCCTGCTTACTGATGCAGTGAGCGCCTTGCCGGGCGTGGAACGGGTAGAGATCGACATCAGCGACAAAATCGTGGCGCGTGCGGTCAAGAACAACGTAAAACTTCTGCCTGGAGTAAAAAACGTCATTGCCGTGGCCTCGGGCAAGGGCGGTGTGGGCAAGAGCACGACGGCCGCGAACCTTGCGCTCGCGCTGGCAGCCGAGGGTGCTTGCGTCGGCATGCTCGACGCGGACATCTACGGACCTTCGTTGCCGCAGATGCTTGGCATTGATGCGTCGTGTAGGCCGGAATCGACCGACGGCAAAATGATGGAGCCGGTCATTGCGCATGGCTTGCAAGTCATGTCGGTCGGCCTACTCGTCGACGACGATACCCCGATGATCTGGCGCGGCCCGCTGGCCGCCCGGGCGCTGACCCAACTGATGGCCGAAACGCGCTGGCGCGACCTTGACTACTTGGTGGTCGACCTGCCACCGGGCACGGGCGACATCCAGTTGACGCTAGCCCAGAGTGCGCCCCTAACTGGCGCGGTGATCGTCACTACGCCGCAGGATATTGCCCTCATCGACGCCCGGAAAGGCTTGAGGATGTTCGAGAAGGTCAATGTGCCCATCCTCGGCGTGGTCGAGAACATGGGCATCCACATCTGTTCGGGCTGTGGCCGCGAGGAACACATTTTCGGTGCGGGCGGCGGACAGAAAATCTGCGGCGACTATGGCGTCCCTTTCCTTGGCGCGTTGCCGCTCGACCTCAAGATCCGGGAAGAAGCCGATTCCGGCGCACCCACCGTGGTCAGCGACCCGGGCAGCCGCATCGCTGAAATCTACCAGGACATCGCCCGTAAAGCTGCCGTCACCCTTGCGGGTATTCCCCGCGATATGTCGCATAAGTTTCCGAATATTGTGGCGAAGAACGGGTAGAGCCTGAAACTGATTTACCAGACGGCTCAGACTTTTGATTCAGGTAGCCAGCGACGCTCCCATTCCACGAGCTCCGGGAGGGTATTCGCTTCCATTTGTTTGATTTCGGCCTGGATCGCACGATAAAGCTTGACCAACGCGGGGGTTGGTGAAGAAGGCAAGACAGGCACAAGGCGCACGCGCAGTTTGCCTGCTGCCCGGTTGCCCCTGGCAGGGATGCCTGCGCCGGGAATGTCCTGTTCGCGTGGAGCCGGTGATCCAGGTTCAATGTTGAGATCATGCAGGCCACCCGGGGAAGGCACGCTGATGCTTCCACCGCCCAGCAGAACGAAGGAACTGACCGGGCGATCTAACATGAGGTCGCTGCCATCGAGGGTATAGAGCGGATGGGGACGTAACTGAACACGCAAACGCAGGTCTCCGTGGCGACCCTTGCCTGAAGCTGGTGCGTAACCTTCGCCTTCAAGACGCAACTCGTCACTTGGCAGCATACCAGGAGGAATGGTGACGGTCAGGATGCGACGGCTAATCTGCCGCCCGCTCCCGTGACACTGAAAGCAGCGGGTATTGTGAGAATAACCACGTCCGTTACAATCTTCGCAACGACTCAGGTTTTTACCGAGTCGCACCCGGCCACTGCCCTGGCAATGAATACAAAGCTGGCTGCGTTCGTGTTCCTGATAACCTTGACCTGCACATTGCACACATTCCACACTTGATTCAAGGATGACTTCGGTTTTATCGCCGAGACAAAGCTGTTCGATATCGAGTTCGATATCCTGGTTGCGGTCTGGGCCGCGTGAACTACTTTTATCATCGGCGTGGCTCGTTTCCTGCCTGAAAGGTTCCAGCAGGAGATCGCAGGCGACGCTAAGGCGGGTAAACATTTCATGGGCTTCTGGTGCGGGATTGCGATCCGGATGCCAGAGCATTGCCAGGTGGCGAAAAGCCTTTTTGATAGCATATGAGGTTGCATCGCGTCCAACCCCAAGCAGTTTCCGCGCTTCGGTTGTTTTCACGGTATTGTGTTTCCAGAGTTATTCCAAATGATCCTAAAAGAGCACATACCCAGCTAAACGTTCACGGGATCGAAGGTTTTTTGGAGCCGCACCATAGAATTTTCGTCTGGGAGGAAGGATGGTTCAACCGTGCGCTGTGCGTGGGCTCCCATCTATGCGACAATCCGCCGCCTGCCCGGGTGGTGGAATTGGTATACACAGCAGACTTAAAATCTGCCGCCGTCAGGCTTACGGGTTCGAGTCCCGTCCCGGGTACCATGTTGAATTTACTGAGTTTCATATAAAATATTATACACACAGAATTGCCAGTTTTATGACGGGTTGCGAAGAAGTCTCAGCAACCCCTCATGTCTACTTTAGCGGTTCAACGGTTTCACGACGACGGCGGTATACACGCCTGGTGATAACTTTTCCTGCGATGACTGAGCATCGCTGAAGTGTAGAAATTCGGGCTTGATACGATAGTTTCTCCGTTTTGCGGGGTCAGTTTGTCAGATGCCAAATCAATTCAAGCACTGAACTTTTCATTCCAAACTTCCTTTGCTTTGATCAAGGTTTATAGGGGTATGCGGCTACAATATATTTTACCCCGGTGTGGGTGCCCACCATTGTGATCGCCGATCCAGGCATCCAGATCGGCTTACAGAACCGTTTTGTGGAATCGTTCGCAGATGCCATTTGTCTGCGGATAGTGCGCCTTGGTGCGGGTGTGTTCGATCTCGTTTAACGCCGGATAGGGTTGGTAACCATATCCTTCGAACTTGCTGCAGAATTCCATCTCTCGGTCAGGAAAAATGCGCAACACCCATGTCGTATTCATTTTTCTCCCCTTTGGGATTCGTCAGACCCTGGCGCCATGGATCTGGAGGTGCTTGCAACAGCCGATCCAAGGGTTGTCGCCGTGCGATTCGTGTATCCGGGAACCAATGAGAAAATAGAACTCCGCTTTGAAGTGAACCAGACCGCAGCCGGTCCACGTATCCACGATATCAAATATCAGCGGGGGGGTTTTTCGCTTCGGGAAATGCTTTCGCGCACGCTCGATGATCCAACCCCGTAGGGACAGGAGGAGTCCATCCCATTAACCTGCACGCGGGACGATTATTTCATGGCCGATTCACTGGCGTAGCGGGAATCTCGACGCTTGCCACCAGCCCGCCCCCTGGCGCATCGATCAGCGTGATCCTGCCGTTGTGCAGGAGGGCGATTTCATGGGTGATGGCTAGCCCCAGGCCGCTGCCGTCGACACCGGCGGCGGCGCTGCGGTAGAAGGGTTCGAGCACGCGCTGGCGTTCCGCTTCGGGGATGCCGGGGCCGTTGTCGGCGACGATGAAGGCGACCCATCCGCCGGCCTGCCTGACGCCGATCCCGACCCGACCGCCGGGCGGGGTGTAGCGGATGGCGTTGTCGACCAGATTGGCGAGCATTTCGCTCAGGAGCGGACTATTGCCGAGCACCGCCGCCGGCGCGTCGGCGAGTTCGATGCGGATTTCGATCTGCTTGGCCAGGGCGGCCGGCACGAGGCTTTCGACCACATCCTCGAGCAGCGCGGCGGCGTCGACCGGGGCGACCTCCAATTCGCCCGC
>Ga0123357_10013106_pt1 | contig 10731 bp, 5 predicted proteins | sample TergutEmb28metaG_FD_89873 | JGI IMG/M metagenome (GOLD analysis project Ga0123357, IMG submission 89873) | Embiratermes neotenicus P4 segment gut microbial communities from Petit-Saut dam, French Guiana - Emb289 P4 | ecosystem: Host-associated > Arthropoda: Insects > Digestive system > Gut ...
ATGATTGCAGTGACGCTCGAAGAACGGACGAAAATCTTTTAGCGTGACGGCGCGGCCCGCGGGGACAGAAATGGATTCGAGGAGCTTTCGGTAACTCAGGAAATCCACATTTTGATCATCGTTCTCATACCCGTGTGCGAAATAGAGGGACGCAGCGCTTTCGGCAAGGAATGCCGACTGGGTCACATAAAGGATATTGCCGCGTAGCTCACGAAGCTTGGTGAGGGTCAGCGCTGTTTTTCCGCTTCCCGCACATCCGACGAGAACGAGTGGGAGAGGAAGGTGGTGCAGCTCCTCTTGCCGATCGTCGAACGAGATTGGCTTGTCGAGCATATGAAATTCGAGTCGCCCAGGGTGCAGGTATCGAACGGGCTTGGTGGCCGCCTCGACGGCGGCGCTGCCGGTGTCGTCGGTGAGCGCGCAGGCTTCATCGATCTTCGCTCCGCGCAAGAACCGTGATCGGTCGTAAGCGTGCTTCTCGATGAGCTCGAGGGCCAGGCACGCTTTCTTGTCGCCGTGCCTGACGAAGTGCAAGAGCAGGCGGCTATCGTAATCGAGACGCGCTCGAAACAGGTCGTGCGACTGAAGCTTCTTGACGTCGGCGTAGCGGAAGTCTTCCCGCTCGATCGCCTCGCGAACCCTGTCGAAGGAGGCCTTCAAATTCTGGGGGATCTGGAGTCCAGCATATGTGAGAAACAGCACAGTTCTCCTCATACTACGGATTTGGATACTTGGACTGACCGAATGCAACGAGTGGCCAGGCCGTTCAACGTGCTGCTACGAATGGATGTAATGTGCTTCCTCATGCTGCGACAAACGAAATCTTGGATATTCGTTTTACCGCTGTTGACCATCCTCAGCGGCTGCAAGCGCTTCTCGGGTCCAAAGGGAAAAAGCTGGTCGATCTAGAGACTCACCGTCGGAGTCATGGTTCTCCGGTAGCCTCGGTTCGCAAGTGCCGACGGATCGATGCTCCGGCGCACATGCCGGTTCCTGCGCCGCGAACATGTTTGCACATGTGTCGACTGTTGCGCGCGGAATGTTCATCGCACCAAGGTGGCGCAGAGCCTGGCGGAAGCTCTTTGACTAGCGCTGGAACGCGATGAGAGAACGAGCACATGGGCGAATATTGGACGCGTTTCTGTGACATTAGCGGCGGCCAGATTACCAATTGGATTCACCTTTACGTCGAAGCCGCGGAGTCGGTGGCCGTCGACGTGGTCGAACGTCTTATTGGGTTCAGGCCGAGCGGGATGGCGTGCCCGTGTTGCGAACAGGACTACGATAAAGAGGAAGGATGTGCTCGTCATTCGCGCCGACGAGGTGAGGCGAATTCTTGGCAGATAATCCCTAAACGTTTGTGCGCCTTTATCGACGGCTGCAAATCCTCACATGGGATTACATCCGCCGACCTGAAATGCGGCATTTGGACCAGACGAAAAATCCCATGACACCTCGCCACTGCGGATTGTAAGCTGCGCCCTCATGTGGACGCAAGAATGCTGGCCGTCAAACGGAGCGCCCGCGGGAAGACCCTCGAGTGAGGCGCTCCAATGAGGAACAAGCGTAATCGCAGTCTTCTCAAAAAGGGTGATGCCCTGCGATACCATGAGCAGTGGTACGATATCGAGGAGATCCTCGGCAGTGGGGGTGGGGGCCTGGTGCTTCTCGTTAAAAATCGCAATCTCAAAAATTTGTCCGTTATCAAAGTTCTCCACCCCGATTTGGCTCGCGAGGAACGCTACGTGAAGCGCTTCGAGGACGAAGCCCGTGTGCTGGCAGGGTTAGAAGACCTAGGCCTTGTCAAAGTTTTGCAACAAGGTCGCTTATCCGATCCTGTGGGTCTTCCCTTCATGCAGATGGAATATACGAAAGGACAGACTCTACGCGAAGCTCTCCGCTCGGAGGGAAAGTTTCCAGTTGCGAGGGCGCTCGTCATCTTGAATCAGACCCTTTCTGTGATGGCGAAGTTTCACAAAGCGGGTATCATTCATAGGGATATAAAGCCTGAAAATATCCTCCTCGTGAATACTCCACTAGGTCTTGTAGTGAAGATCTTCGATTTCGGCATTTTTCTGCACGATGAACGTGCTCCGGATGAGGGTTCATTCGTCGGAACAGTAGGTTACGTCTCGCCCGAACAGACCCTCGGATTTGATATCGACGGAAGGTCCGACGTCTACTCAGTCGGAGTCATAGCCTACGAGATGTTGACGGGCAAGCGACCGTTTTCCGACGTTCACGATGGCTCTTTGGCCAGCGTGTATAAGACCATCGGCCTCAAAGCGCCTTCTGTCATAACCATCGATCCGAGCATTCCTATTGAGGTCAGCGAGTTCGTCGACGCGCTGCTTGAACAAGATGTTTCGACGCGGCCGACAGCGGAGGCCGGTGCGCAGAGGGCAAAAGCGGTTCAACACCAGTTTTTTGTCCATCATGGTGCGCCACAGACAATGGAAGACGCGCAAGTGCCGACAACCGAGCTGGAACGGATCGACATTGAGGACTTGGAGAATCGAACGTCACCGGACGGGCGAATCTCGACCTTCATGAAAGGAGGAGAGGATTTTGGGAAGGCTGAGACCGAGCGCGATACGGCTCATCGCATTCAACAGTCCGGGGATACCGCTCGTATGAACGAACTCGAATCGGGAGAACGCACCAAGATTCCTGATGGGTCGGACCCTCAAGAGTCATCGAGCTCTATCGATGCATACTTTGATTCTTTAGGGGCTTCGGAACCCCCGAATCCAATCTCGGACGCCGACGAGGCCGACGTGAACGACCGAGCAAGATTGGTAACGACGGAGCGAGTCGAGCCAACGGTCGTATCGCAATCTGAAGATCGAACGTATGGCAAAGATGACAAAATGGTGGTTGCCCAGCGAGCAGATGGGACATTGCGCCGGGGTGACGGAGAAGTCCAATTACCCGATCCCCCGAATCGCGCCTTCCACCCCGAAGAAAACAAGCAAAACCTCAAGGAAGAAAAACCGTCAGAAAAATACACGACCATCCGCTCCCGTCGCGACCAGATCGAAGAAGCGGAAGCGATACCGGCCTCAGAAGACCTCACGGACGAAGAGGTACGTGCCAAGAGTAAGGAACTTGCAGACGAAGCCGTACGCGTCTGGCGAGTGGACCTCCAGGGCGAGGAGGCGTTGCTTGCCTTCCGACGAGACTACGCGGCGGCGGCCCTGCAGGTACTTCAAGCGGACCCCTCTGAGAAGACCATTCGCCGCCTTCGAGGGTGGATCGCGGAAGCGGCCGCGGACCAGGCCGGCGAGGCCGCCGAGCGCCAGGGCAGCAAAGGCCACGCGAGCGGGGTGCCTGAACAGCCACAGCAAGAGGCCCATGCTCAACAAGGCAGTAACGCCCCGAATGATGCCTCCCATGTTGAAAGTGAGTCAGAAGGCTCCACGGACGAAGAGGTGCGTGCCGTGTGCGAGGCACTCGTAGACGAGACTATACGCGCTCTGCGACCGCTGCTCCCGAACTACACGAGCGAGGAGCAGCTCGTTGATCATCGAGAGCTAGGGAAGATATATCTAGAACACCTTCGAGCGAATCCCTCGGAGAAGACCGTCCGCGCCATTCGAGCCCAGATTGCGAAATTTGCCGCGAAATTGGCTGCCGAGCGCCAGGGCAGAAAAGGCTATGCGGAGTCGATGCCCGAGCCGCCCCAGCAAGAGGCCAATGCTCAAGAAGGCGGGGACGCCCCAGCAACGAACCGGCCCGCTCCTTCGAATCCTGCCTCCGATGTCAACAGTGACTCAGAAGGCCCCACGGACGAAGAGTTGCGTGCCGTGAGTGAGGAGCTCGCAGACGAAGCCATACGCGCCTGGCGACTGGACCGCATGGGCGAGGAGAAGTTGTTCGCCTACCGACGAGACTACGCGGTGGCGGTCCTGCGTAAACTTCAAGCGAATCCCTCGGAGAAGACCGTCCGCGCCATTCGAGCCCAGATTGCGAAATTTGCCGCGGAACTGGCCGCCAAGTGCCAAGAAAAAGGCCGTGCGAATCAAGAAGGCAGAGACGCCCCAGCAACGAACCTACCCGCCTCCCCAAATGATGCCTCCGACGTCGAAAATAACTCCTCAGAAGGCCTCACGGACGAAGAGTTGTGTGCCGTGTGTGAGGAGCTCGTGGACGAAGCCGCACGCGTTCTGATGCCGAACTTCACGAGCGAGGAGCAGCTCGCTCCTCGCCGAAAGTTAGAGGGAATATTCATGAGGTCCTTGCGGGCGGACCCCTCCGAGGAGAACATCCGTTCCATTCGAGAGATGATTGCCACGAAGGACGAGGAAGTGGCCGCGGAGCCTGTCAGGATACCCAATGAGCCGGCCGCCGCAACGCTCGCGCCCGTCGTCAGTCATAGGAAGGTGACGTGGACGAGCGTTGCCATTTATGGCTTGCTTTTGGCTATCTCTTCTATTCTAGTTTTGGGGGTGCTCCACCTCCTGGGTTACTTCGACATTAGGTCAATCCTCACGCGGCCCGAGCCCGGCGCCGCTCCTCCGCCTCTCGTCGAACCGGCGGCACGCGCGGTGACTCCGCCTTCGCCCGCGGCTCCCGCTTCCGCCGAGGCCGTCCCGCCTTCGACGCCGAAGATCGCGCCTTCCGCCGTGAAACGCCCTGTGTCCCCCGTCCCCTCGAGTTCCGCGCGCGAGACGGATGAGTCCCTGCAGTTCATGAAGGAGAATAGGAGACTCCCATGACGGACATGACGGACGACCGAGAGAATGAAATAAAAGCAGAGGAGAGTACCACGGAGGAGACGGAGATTCCTGACGGAGTGTGGAAGGATAGATGGAAGGAGTTTGATAGGCAAAGCCAGAGGGCGATGCTGGAAGAATGCAAGATAGATGTGAGCAAGGCGCCGAAGAGGAAGAAGATTGACAAGTTTGACAGGGCGAAAGGGAAGAAGGAGACGCTTAAGGCGGATTATGAGGCGCCGGGTGCGACGAAGGTTGCCCAGGGCATGAGAGAACTGCCGCTGCTGACTCCTTCGGCAGAGGAGGTAGAAGAGACGACGACGGCGGTGATGCCAGAAAGTAGTCGTCCGACGCCGATGCGGCCTCCAGCCGAGCCCGAGGTAGAAACGCAAGAAACGACGGTGCCGAGGATGATGGGGCCCGCGGCTTCGGAGGCGATGCCAAGAAACGATCGTCTGACACCAACCCTGCCTCCTACGAAGTCGGCGTATAAACAGACCTTGGTGGGTGTGGCGCCGGAAGCGAACCATGAGGAGCGGCGCAAGAGCGAGCCTGGGCGGGAAACGCCGGAGACGAAAGGGAACACGGCAAGGATGCCTGCGGTTGTGCCGGGAAGGGATTCGACGCCACCCCCGCCATCCGCGAAGGCCGACAAGGACATGTCCCCCGAAACGCCCGCGTCGAAGTGCACGAAGATGCAGCCGGTGGTGCCTGAGGCGGATGAGAATGCACTGTTTGAGACGCCTGCACCGGAGAAGGTGGAGACGAAAGGGAACACGGCAAGGATGCCTGCGGTTGTGCCGGGAAGGGATTGTCTGACGCCGCCATCCTTACCGGCCGATTCGGACAAGATCACGTCCCCTGAAACGCCGGCGTCGAAACGCGCGAAGATACGGCCGGTGGCGAAACCGATAAATCCGCGGCCGGTTCTGACGCGGAAGCCTCCGGTGAAGGAGGTGGTCAAGGCGGAAAGGGTTGGCAGCTCGGCGCGCAAGTGGGGCGTTTATGTGGGGATAGCTGTGGCGGCTGTCGCCGTGGTGGGGTTGGTGGTGGTGGCAGTGACGTTGAAGAGGGAGGACAAGAAAGACGCAAGCGCGGATGCGTCGGTGGTGGCGAGTGGGGTGCCGGTGGCGATTTCTCCGCCGCCGCCGAGTGCGACCAGTCCACCGGTGTTGCAGGTTGCAGAGAGTGATGCGAGCGATGTTGCAAGCCACCATGATGCAAGCAGTGTTGCGCCGGCGACGCCTGTGCCGACTGTGACGAGCACGAGGAAGTCGATGGTGCGGAGAAGCAACCGAGAGGTTGCTCCTCCGGTAGCGACGGTGGTGCCTCCGGTGGTGACGACGGTGCCGGATGCAGCGCCGGTTGTGACGGCAACGTCGGCATCCGCGTCTGCAAGGACACCGCCGGCTGAATCAAATCCCACCAACAACTGGCAAATTAGACCGTAAGGCGGTATTGATGATGCGAGCCCTTATATTTATTTCAATGATGGCAGTTGTGACGATGGTTGGATTGCCAGCGAACGCTCAAGAAACCCGAGATGATCCCAGGAGAGACGAGGCTACAAGACTTTTTCAAGAGGGTTATCGTCTGAGCAACAAGAATATGTTGGCCGAGGCGTTAGAGAAATATGAGAAGTCCTACGCAGTTTATCCGTCCCCCAATGCTCTTTTGAATATCGCGCGCAATGAACAGCTTCTAGGAAGAAGACTAAAGGCCATTCGACACTTTCGCGAAGCAATTCGCAGTCCGCTTTTGCCATCGGGCGGCGTTGAATACGGGAAGAAATACATTGCAGAACTCGAGCCGAGTTTTGCGCAGCTTGATTTGACGGGGCCCACGGGACTCGTGGTGTCGCTTGGCAATGAGGAGGTTAAATTGCCGTTGCCAGAGCCGTTGGATATTGAACCGGCGCAACAAGTGGCTGCCACGGGTGTGCTGTACGGGCAACGCTATGAAGGTTCTGGGAAGGCCGTCGCCGGCAGGGTCGTAACTATCGAGATGAGGCGGCCTGGAGAGAGAGTGGAGCTGCCAAGAAAAGCAGAAAAGAGTTACTGGACCGGAGAGCACATCACGGGAGTGACTCTTGGTGGGCTTGCAATAGTGGCCGCGGGTGTTGGGATTGGGTTTGCGTTGGCGCATGGAGGACGTATATCGGACGGGCAATCGGTTGCATCTGATCCGTACGCCTGCCGTGATCTGACGAGCGCCGGGTGTCAGAGTTATCATCGTGCCGTTGACAGCGCGAAGAGCACGAAGACAGGTGAGATTGTCTCGTTTGTGGCGGCGGGCGCCCTTGCGGTGGGTGCAGTCGTGTTGCTTGTGCCTTGGCAGACAAGGAAGGAAGGCTCGCAGGTGACTGCGCGCGTGATCCCTACGGGCCAGGGCATTCTTCTTGATGGGGCGTTCTAGGAGGGCATGACGATGCGTAACTTTTTTGTTGCACTGGGTGCAGTAAGTGGCAGTCTTCTCTTGCAGTGCGGAACCATTCCGGCAATTTGTCAGGGCACTGAATGCCCGCCAATTTCCAACGAAGGGGACGCATCCGCGTGCGACGAGACCCTTGCGCCGAATGTGTCTGAAGGGTCAGTAGTCTACGTGTCTCCGAAGGGCAGCGCGGAGGGTGCAGGGAGTAAGGACTCCCCTGTGAGTAGCATCAATGCAGCTCTGACGATGCTCCGTGATGGAAAAACAAGCATCTTCGTGTGCAAAGGGACCTATCAGGAGAATGTGATACTCGCAGGCATTTCGAATGTCTCGCTTTATGGCGGCTTCTCTTGTGACGATTGGACGTACACGTGCGAAAGACCCGCCGTGGGACCACTGACGGGATATGCGCTAGAAATAGACAACGTCTCGAGCGTGACGGTGACGGACATGCACTTTGAGACGCAGAAGCGTATGAGCAATGGAGAATCCAGCATCGCGGTGTTTGCGAGTCAATCGGGCGTAACGTTCACTCGTACGGAGCTTGTGGCGAACGCCGGCGCGGCTGGAAGTGCGGGAGCCAAGGGCGTCAATGGTGCTTGGAGTGACCCGGCAGGTGGCGGCGCAGGCATGACGTGCTCATGTACGACCGGCGGGAGTACAACCGGAGGAGCGGGCGGCGCGGCGGGCGAAGATGGCACGAGTGGAACGCCATCTATTGCGGAGAATCCTCCGGGCCAGCCAACACCACATACTGGTCAAGGTGGAACGGGTGGGCAGCAATGCATCTTCCCGGGTGGTCTGGGCCTTCCGGGCGCCGACGCCCCCTCCGGCACGAACGCCGCCGCCTCGGATTCTCTCGGCCAGCTCACGGCCTCCGGCTGGCTGCCCGGGGACGGCGTCGACGGCACGGACGGCCAGCCCGGGCAAGGCGGAGGAGGAGGCGGAGGACGAGCGGGCGCAGGCGGAGGGGGAGGCTGCGGTGGCTGCGGTGGCACGAAGGGAACCGCTGGCCATGGTGGGGGCTCGAGCGTGGCGCTACTTTCGTTCCAAAGCACAGTGCAACTCATTGGTTGTGCCCTCACGACCAACCAAGCTGGTAGCGGAGGAGCGGGCGGTAACGGTGGCGATGCCAATGAGGGTGCCAGTGGTGTTAGCGGCACTGGCAATGGCTGCGGAGGCGGGGATGGAGGCTACGGGGGCGCAGGAGGAGCCGGTAGCGGAGGCGCCGGAGGCATCTCCGCGGGCGTTCTCTACAGCGGCTCGGCGCCCGTGCCGGACTCTGACACGACCATCCATCCAGGCGCCGCGGGAGTCCGTGGAGTCGCGGGGATGTCTGGCAGTCCGTCAGTCGTAGCCGGCAACCAAGGCCTTGACGGCAAATCTGGCCAGATGGTTTCGGTGGACGATTGGACGGTGACGCCATGAGCGAAACAGGCAACCAAACGGTTGCTCTACTTGCACTTTATAAGGTAATTTCGGCATCAAATGAGCAACTTTTTGGTTGCATAAGCCTCGCGAGCCTTTGGACATACAACTCTCAGCTCTTGACAGAATCTCTGACGAGGCACCTTAGCTTCTCTCCTTCTCCTCCGCGATTCTCTCTATGCCGCGAGCCTTCCCAGCCCGTGCGCAGGAAGGCGCGCGCTTGGGCGCACCTGCTGCGTCTGCGGCCGTCCCAGGAAATGATCGTCCAACGCCTACGTCATCCCCTACGACAAAGTTGAATCATTCGCATGGACAATCGTCGAACGGTCGCCGTTTGCGACGTGCCTCCTCTTAGGCGATCATCCGCCGCATCCCTCACTAAGGTCGTCCCTTGAATACCGCAGAAGCCCTCTTTGGTCGTATCGACGAAATCCGCGCCACCCTGCACATCGACGGACAGCCTGACGATGCTCTTGTGGTCCTGTCCTTCAAGGGGGTCGAAAAGATATCCAAGAACTTCGTCTACAAGATCACCGTGGCGAGCAGCGCCGAGACGGCGGCAAAACTGGATGATGCGCTCGGGCGCGATGTGCTCTTGACGCTCGGCCGTGCCTCCGAAGAGTCCTCAACCCTCTTCGTCCACGGGATGATCCAAGAGGTCTGCCCGAGTGGTGTCGCCGCGGGCAAGAATCAGCGGCAAACGGTCTTGCGTATTGTGCCGAGACTCCAAGAGCTACGCCACAAGCAGCGATGCCAAGTCTTCCAAGACATGACCGTGGTGGACATCGCCAAGGAGCTCTTCAAACCTTGGCAAATCGAAGTCGCCACGCGACTCCTTCCCGACCCTCTCAAGCGGGATTACTGCACTCAAGTCAACGAGACCGACTTCGACTTTCTCCGGCGCATTCTCTCGGAGGAAGGGATCCACTTTCACTTCGAACAGGACGACAAGAAAGCCACCATGGTCCTCGTCAACGATCCACGCGGCTATCAACCCATTGCCGGCAAGCAGGCCATCCCGTACCGCGACGCCGGCGGAGCCCTTACCACAGATCACATCCGCATCATCGTTCGGGAACGGCGCATTCGCCCGGGATCGGTAGCGTATCGCGATTACAACTTCCTCCGGCCCACGCGCGCCATGCTGGCGAGCAATGAATCGAAGCCGGAGGGCATGGGCACGCTAACGGCACGCGAGGTTTACGAATACCCCGGACACTATAACGATCCGGACGGCGAGAGCCTTGGTGTTCCCGACAGCGTGCAAATCCCAACGCGCAGCGGGAAGGCGCGTGCGAAACTCCGGCTCGAAGAGCAGCGCTCGGACGTCTTCACGTTCTTGGGCACCACGAATTGCCTGCGCGTGCGGGTGGGGAAAGTTTTCGAAATCAACGACCACCAAGACAAAGTCTTCAATCGAAAGTACACCGTCACGCGCGTCGAGCTTCGCGGGGAGGGCGCCGGCGCCCCGGCGCTCGAGCAGGGGGCCAAGTCGGCAGGCACGGGAGTCTCCGTCACCTTCTGGGCTGTTCCAGCGGAGACGCCCATTCGCCCGAAGGTGCGCCCGAAGCCTCCCGCGCACCTGCGCACCGCGCGCGTGGTAGGGCCCAAAGAAGACGAGCCGTACGTCGATGAGTATGGCCGCATCAAGATCCAATTCGCGTGGGACCGCGAAGGACCGCTCAACGACAAGAGCTCGTGCTGGGTGCGCATGGCTACGCCCGTGGCGCATCACAACCAGGGGATGTATACGGCGCATCGCGTAGGGGCCGAGGTCATTGTTGATTTCTTTGATGGCGATGTGGATCGCCCCGTGGTGGTTGCATCCCTCTTCAACGAAGACAACCGGCAGCCGCAAAAGCTCCCTGATGATGCCACGCGGGCGGTCCTCTACCGAGGTCTCAGCATTCCAGGAAACAAGGGCAACAACGAAATCTCTTGCGAAGACAAGGCGGGCCAAGAAGAAATCCTTGTGCACGCGCAGAAGGACCTCAACGAGCGCATCTTGCACAATCACTCGGAGACGATTGGAGCAAACCAATCGTCCAGTGTGGGCGCGAGCCAATCGGTGAGCGTAGGCGGGGCCCAGAGCATCACCGTTGGCGGAGCTCGTACGGTAACGGTCACCGGCAATGAGGACATCACCATCAAGACAGAC
>Ga0123357_10013108_pt1 | contig 10731 bp, 6 predicted proteins | sample TergutEmb28metaG_FD_89873 | JGI IMG/M metagenome (GOLD analysis project Ga0123357, IMG submission 89873) | Embiratermes neotenicus P4 segment gut microbial communities from Petit-Saut dam, French Guiana - Emb289 P4 | ecosystem: Host-associated > Arthropoda: Insects > Digestive system > Gut ...
CAAAGATAACTTACGAACAAAAGTCCAGAGATGCTGTGCCAAAATTTATTTCAACCAACAATGTCTCAAACAAGGTGCTATTCCAAAGATAACTTACGAACAAAAGTCCAGAGATGCTGTGCCGAAATTTATTTCAACCAACAATGTCTCAAACAAGGTGCTATTCCAAAGATAACTTACGAACAAAAGTCCAGAGATGCTGTGCCAAAATTTATTTCAACCAACATTGTCTCAAACAAGGTGCTATTCCAAAGATAACTTACGAACAAAAGTCCAGAGATGCTGTGCCGAAATTTATTTCAACCAACAATGTCTCAAACAAGGCGTTATTCCAAAGATAACTTACGAACAAAAGTCCAGAGATGCTGTGCCAAAATTTATTTCAACCAACGATGTCCCAAACAAGGCGTTATTCCAAAGATAACTTACGAACAAAAGTCCAGCGATGCTGTGCCAAAATTTATTTCAACCAACAATGTCTCAAACAAGGTGTTATTCCAAAAATAACTTACGAACAAAAGTCCAGCGATGCTGTGCCAAAATTTATTTCAACCAACAATGTCTCCAACAAGGTGTTATTCCAAAGATAACTTACGAACAAAAGTCCAGAGATGCTGTGCCAACATTTATTTCAACCAACAATGTCTCAAACAAGGTGTTATTCCAAAGATAACTTACGAACAAAAGTCCAGAGATGTTGTGCCAACATTCGTGTTATTATTATTATTATTATTAACAAATATTTCATTAAACTAAAAAAATGAGTCGTCCAAACTTTCTGTAACGTCAATAAATACAGGGATACTGATAAGTCCTTAGCCCGACCAGGAAGGAAACAAGCTACATTTCCCCTATTTTATGGAACTTGGATTTTCATTACCACATTTACAAGAGTTCGCCACCTGTCTCTACCCTAGCCAAATCAGCCCGTTCCTCTGTCCATCACACTTTTGACAGGCGCAGCTTGTTTCCTTCCTGGTCGGGCTAAGGACTTATCAGTACCCCGGTACCAAGGATCGAAAGGACATGAAATTAACTGCGTTGTTTTTATCGCCAGTCACACTCACCAGCTTAGCCCTGTGACTGAATGTACCTCCTTGTGCTAGACCCAGCTCGGTAAATGTCTCACCAACTTCCCACCTGAAAAAGGAAACAAATTCAATTCCCAAAACTTTGTGTTGTGTTAAGATACCAGACTTTTCTACGAAGAACAGAAACCGAGAAATACCAAATTCTTCGCTTGAAATTCGCCACTAAATTAGGTAAATGTATTCTATTCTTAGCTTTAACAGTTCCCAATGAACGACTCCCTTTAGGAGACATTGGGTGATGCTCAGTATCTAGCGACAGCCCGGATCGTGAAAAACTCCTGTCGTGTTCCGCTATCTCTATGGCTTTCTCAACCACTTCGCAGTAATTATGTGTGAATACTGACTATCCCGCCCCGTCACTGACCTGATAATCACCTCCTTCTAGATCATACTGCTTCTTTGACGCGCCTTAAAACACTCCACTAAATGTTGCTGAACATGCCAAATTATACTCCGGATGTCAAAGTTGAAGCAGTTTACCTTTATCTTAACTCTTACTTCTGAAATCTTCCTTAGACATAACGCTTCACAGTTCGTTTAAAGCAGTCTTACTGCTCCGTCTCTTTGAGTGGAAAAACATTCCGAGGTAAATTAATGTGAGGGTCCGACGGAGTTCATCGCTTAACACACGATGGAGAATGTTTCCGCTGCCTTGTGCCAGAATCATGTCAAGTTTCTTACAAATATCCAGTCGTTCTCGATGCTTCACTCTCTGCTGGTGGACGTGGGACACCTGCTGCTACACGTTTAGGTCACGTGATTCTACAGTGAAATTTCGTTTACTGAACTTTTAAAGTCCTTTAAAATTTCAAACAGGAAATTTAGTTTTAAGTACTTGTGACCGTGCATCATGAACGTAGGGTGAAGAGAGAGAGAGAGAGAGAAACCAACAAGATGCAACTGATCTGATGTTTATTATCAAACTTCTATCTCAACATGTTTCGGGCATCATTATGCCCATCATTAGGAGAACAAGACCGTGTACTACCGCATATGGTGTTCTGCAGTGGTTGTGCTGGTTGTGGTTGTGTGGAGCTGCGTCGTGAGCTCTGTGCACTGTGTGAAGGTTACTGTTCGACTGTGAACTGTGTGCACTGTGTGAAGGTTACTGTTCGACTGTGAGCTGTGTGCACTGTTCGAACAGTAACCTTCACACAGTGCACACAGCTCACGGCCCAGCTCCACACAACCACAACCAGCACAACCAGTGCAGAACACCATATGCGGTAGCACACGATCTTATTCTCCTGATGACGGGCATAATGATACCCGAAACATGTTGAGATAGAAGTTTGATAATAAACATCGGATTAGTTGCTTCTTGTTGGTTTCTCTCTCTTCACCTTAAGAAAATGTGGTATCTCCCTTTTATGTTACAGACTTAACCATCTTCCTTTCCACACTCTACAACTTATAGCTATGGATGAATTATGGGAAATCGCAGATTCACTGCATATTCAATCCCTGAATTTGAAAGCTTCTTTAAAGATATTTATTCTGAAAGTGAGAATACTACGTTACGAGATAAATGCTGTAGGTAAATACCGACAGAGCGAACGTACCTCCCGACTGCTTCATAACAATAAACTCTTGAAGGAAACCGTTGCCACTGAAAGTGTTAACAGCTATAAATGTTACAACATGAAAGCAGAATAAGGGAAGGGTTTCATCTTTAAAACATAACGAGCAAAATAAAAATATATCCCTGTGTTTTCTTGTAGATGTCTTTGTGTAAGTCATCATGCTTGTCGGTGGTACGGGAGGATATAAACAGTAACAGCAAAATGTGTCTTAGAAACGAGATTTATAGCTTGGCAAATTACTGTGTTTGCAGTCTGTTCCAGATATAAATGTCTAAAAAATATTCACCACTTGGTGCCTGTCGATATTTCAGCTGTTCCCCATCTCTACTTTCAGAGAAAAATGTAACAAACTGTCGGTTTCATTCCTTTCCTTATTTTGATGCATAAGTGGTTAATACATTTATTGGGACTGAGATATTGAGAGAGACAAATTTGTGGAATGTTGGTGTATTGATACATTTTAACAGATACAATTTTAAAATAAAGTTATCTAAAGCAAGGAACTAAATATCTGGATTGTTCTTGTTTGTTATCACTTACGTGTTGTAGTATCTGTGAATAGTTAATGAAGCCATTCTTCGGCTACTTTGTTCTTAGGTAAAAAAGATGTTGTAGGAAAATAATACGCGTGTTTGAAAAATTTCTCAGGATCGTGACTTGTACAGACGGGTAAAAAACTTGCTGCTTTATTGGGGGAGAATGCTACCTGTTGATGGCGGTAGAACGATATTTGAAACCGCTGTTGATTTCTGCGTTTCTAGGCGTCACAGCCCCAAAGATGATATTCTTCATAGTAATCTCCTCGAAAAACTCAAATCCTACTTTATAAAAAAATTACTGCCCTTTCGTTTTGGCCATTTATTATGTATGTGTTGATCCAAACAAATTTACCCCCACTGTGATGAACCGTCTGTAGAATCTCAAGAGAAGGAAAGAGAAAATGGTGATTAATGAGGGGGAATAATTTGTTACTGGATAAGTTGAATTTCGCTGGACATAACTCGCACACCAGGGACCTGTAGAGACCAAATTTGTTGGAGTTTTATAAACAGAGAAAGAAAAACGGCCACATAAATTCTAATAAACTGACCGAAAGTTTCTATTTACAACAATATGCGTACGCTTTCAAAATACACGTATGGAAGATAAATTTGGAACAAGAATATGAAAATCACTTTATATTTAAAAAACACAATTACAGAGAGAGATTTTTTGTTAAGATAGACTGTATTTACGTTTATGGAATTACTGTGTGCTTTAAAGATCATAAGGGTAATGGTGGAAATCTGGCCTGATAATACAAGGTACGTACATGGAATAATCTCCAGTTCCTTCCAGAAATTCAGGTTCCCAGGCAAAGCGTGCGTGTAACTCAAAAGCCAGCCTGCAGATGGTGTCAATTCATTGGTAAAAGTAAAGTTAAAGTGCACCCTTTTACAGGCACTGAGTCTCTGTACAGGTCGTACGGCCCATAGGAGGAGTAGAGGTATAGTTCTACTCTTTTTTGACTACGGCATTAGAAGGGGGTGAGGGGTGAGCCTCACGCCCCGGCCGCTCTTTACACCCAGGAAAGACCCGGTACCCATTTTACAGGAGGCTGGGTGGGCCCCAGGGCCGGTCTGGACAGGTGTGGAAAATCTCGCCGCCACCGGAATTTGATCCCTGGACCGTCCAGCCCGTAGCCAGTCGCTATACCAACTACGCTACCCGGCCCAAGTCAGTGCATTAGACTGTAAAGCAATTCGTGAAGACAGAAGCACGCTCTCCGATTCACAGTTTGTAATTTTGTAATTATGGTAATAATTTCTGTTATTGAAATTGTCATTATAAACTCGCCAACTGAAGATACGTCACGCTACTCCGTTCGTTACTCCAATAATATTTGGTCTTACTCAATAATGGGGACCGCGGTAGCACAGTGGTTAAGGTACTGTGCTACAAATCGGAAGGTCGTTGGTTCGATCCAAGCTGGTGTCATTCGAATTTTTCAATGACATAAAATCCTTCCGATCGCACTATGGCCCTGGGGTCGACGCAGCCTCTAACAGAAATGAGTACCAGGAGCATTTCCTGGGGGTAAAGGCGGCCGGTGCGTAATGCTGACAGCTTTACCACCATCCTGTGCCGTTGTCATGAAATCTGGGAACCTTAACTTCCTGGAACCCTTTGGGCCACTTCGGGCCTGTAATGGGACGGCTTTACCTTCCTCAATAATACAGAGAACAGAGAGGCTTTGTGCTTATTATCACAGTGAATGAAGTATTAAAGTCGGTCTTACAGGCATCAGGTTCAAAGCTGTATTATCGTGTATCTTTACCATCAGCTACGTGCCGTTTTTCCGGGAGTTCGCGAATCCGAACTTAATTTCCAGCAGTAAGCACGCCACTGGAGCAGTCACGTGCTAGACGCCGAGATCCAATTTGTAAAGTGCTGACACGAATGTTCTCCGTCTGTATCTCACCGTCCTGACCTCTTTCACTGGAGCTTTTATCCAAGACGATTCACCTAATTCCATGTTTCGTTTCGTTTCCTTTCCATCTAACACTGGAACAAGTCAGCCTGAAAAAAGAGACCCAGTTACAAGAGCGACTTTCAACTGACTTAACGGAGTGTCTATTATATATGTAGAATATATGCACTTAAGTGCAGCGAATCCTATCCTTACATAATATCAACCTAATCGACCATGGGTTTTATACATTCATTGTCAGAGGTACCAAACAAAATCGCACACTTCTCAATGGAACAGAATCCCAGCGAAATTTAAGGTGAAAGTGGCTTGCTTTAGAAGGCGTACATACATTCGTGCACAAGTTGCCTCTATTATGATTTTTTGGATGAGGATACAAGTTGACAGTACTGCACGACACATGTCCTGAGACCTTTAATTTACGAGGCAAATGTTACTGTCCAGAGGAGTGAAACAATTCTCAGCGTTTTTTTTCGATTAATACAACAAAAAATGCACATATATTCATATAATGATCTAATATTTACATTAAAACACTTAAACGCTCCTACATGTTTCGATCATACGATCATCCTCAGGGAGCATACATTGTTCCTTGATAATGTTACAGTTTAAAAACACTCAGTGATTGACATCGTTACGTTGAGTTGGTGCTGTGGCAGCTGCCACAGCACCAACTCAACTTAACGATGTCAATCACTGAGTGTTTTTAAACTGTAACATTATCAAGGAACAATGTATGCTCCCTGAGGATGATCGTATGATCGAAACATGTAGGAGCGTTTAAGTGTTTTAATGTGAATATTAGATCATTAAATGAATATATGTGTATTTGTTGGTGTATTAATTAAATAAATGAGAGGATGCACGGTGCAACGATAAAGATAATTCTCAACGGTGTTGCTGTTGACGGGAAAGAGCGTTGTAAGACATTCTCAAGAAACACTGTGCATTATAGGGTTCAGCTGTGACCGAAAGATCATCGAGTGCACACACGACAAATAGGGCAATATGCTTTTAGCCTCAGCGCATCTATAATATTCGAGGTCATATCGATGAAAGGAAATGGGAGCAGGTTTACATCATCCAGACGCTAATGGCTGGTGGAGCAGCTTTTCTGCGAGACGGAAAGGAAAAACCTATAGTAGTGTGAATGCGGTGACCGCGGTAGCACAGTGGTTAAGGTGCTGTGCTACAAATCGGAAGGTCGCTGTTTGGATCCCTGCTGGTGTCATTGGAATTTTTCATTGACATAAAATCCTTCCGATCGCACTATGGTCCTGGGGTCGACTCAGCTTCTAACAGAAATGAGAATCAGGTGTATTTCCTGGGGGTAAAGGCGGCCGGTGCGTAAGGCTGACAACCTTACCACAATCCTGTGCCGTTGTCATGAAATCTGGAAACCTTAACTTCCTGGAACCCTCTGGGCCACTCCAGGCCTGTAACGGGACTGCTTTTCCTTTACTTTAGTGTGAATGCAGGTCGCTGCAGACTGTATGACAAGCAGCCGGTTTATATGCCACAATTGCAGCCACGGCAGGATAGTTGGGTTAAAGTACATGTGATATCGCACGGAATTTGTCAGTATCCAAACCGAGGGTACTCGATATTCCTTTAAAAGTAATTGGATGCACATAAATCCTCATGGAACACACATTTCTTTCCAGACGATTTTGTGGTTGGGTGTGTCTTGAAGACTAACTGCCTTAGAACCAGGGGCCCACAAATCCCAGTCTTTAGGTCACCCGAGGGACTAAGTTTTTACTTCGGCGCTAAATAGGTGTGGGCCCCCAGGGTGGAACTTGTTTCATGACGTACATTTGGCCCTTAGCATTAAAAAAAAAAAAACTTGTTGCCCGCTCACTGGTACTTATGTTGTACAGTACAACATTTTCTACTCAAACTGAACAAGGAGTCATAGTATGGAAAGCTTATGCGCCAATTCCTTTTCACACCGTTTATTCATTCCTGAAACTTCATCGACTCTTCTGACAGCGTGAGACTGATCGGTTGTGGGCCGGCATAGTGCAGCCGGTATATGGACTCGGTTTAGTCGGGCAGGTCAGGGTATCGAATCGTGGTGGGGAGCGAGATTTTTCGCACCCTTCAAGGCCTACCCTGTGGCCCACCTGACCTTATGTATAATTAGTATCCTGTGTCTTACCATGAGGTAAACAGGTCGGGGAGATGCAATGACCACCCACCCACATTTAGCGCCGAGGTTAAAGAAAGAATAGAGCTGTAATCTGCCCCCTGTATGCCTTGGTGGCAGATTATAAGGCGAGCTTCCCTTTTTTACTGAAGTGTTGCGGACAGAACTGCAGTACGTCAGACAGAACTGGAATTTAGCGTAACGTAGTCAGACATTTGGTAGTAACACGGGGCTCTTGTAGCAGCTTATGGATATTATGCAGTATCGATTGGTAAATAACCCACGTTTCGAAGGATTATTGTGCCTCCATCTTCAGGGTAAAGCAGTACAAGAAATTCCGTATGTTACTATCCTTCTAAATGGCGATAATATTTTACCAATGTACATCGCTTGGACTATAAGAATATGTGATTCTTCATACTGTTTAGAGTGTGACTTGATGTAAGCTGAAATAAGCTCCCTTAAAGCCAGAGCTACAACGCCATTTGATCAAGTTAGACTGGTGTTTGATACAGCTAAGCTGTTCTTGTCCCACTTTATTTGAACCATTTACTCAAACTATTCTTTGCAGTGCCCCCTGGATGTCCAACCAAAAGCAAGGGCAACAAACATCCATATCTAACGGGATTATTACTGAAAGAAGTAGAGCCATGTAATGACTTAAATCATTCTTATAATAAAACCAACTAGATGCAATAATTTCTCAAATTTATTTTTGGAATAAAACTCTACATGTTTCGGACAGTTTCTCTGTCCATCATCGGGAGTTTTAAGCTGTGCACACAACAATGGTATATGTCATACAAGTTTGAGTTCCGTCCTTAACCTGCTCGCAAGCTGTCAGCAAAGCTGTATGACATTTACCATTGCTGTGTGTACAGTGAAAAACTCCTGATGATGGACAGAAGAACTGTCCGAAATATGTAGATTTTTATTCCAAAAATAAATTTGAAAAATCAGTGCATCCAGTTGAAATTATTATAAGAATTTATCACGATACACGGTCACCTGAACGTCAGATCCGAATAATATAAATTTTATCCTTGATTTACGTACTTGATATTTAAGAATGACTACTGCAGGCTGCGTGGGTGGTACCCGGGCCATAAGCATCAGGTTTCACACATCTGGAATTACCTGATCCTTTAAAGTCTGGCGTTACACGACCCGGGCTTTAAAGTCCATTGAATCGAAGCTGAAGAGTGACGTTATGGGTTATGTTGTTACTGCCGTCTTCACGGCAGTACTGATAATTTGGAAGAACATAATCATAATTTTCCAATCAAATATCGTACACACGTGCGCAATTTATACTTTTGGTTTATGATGCTGCAATTAACTATTTATTGTGTATAATTTATAATTGTTTTAATTTATACATCTATAAATTGCGAATGGAGATGGGCTGGGCATGTGGCGCGTATGGGTGAGGAGAGGGGGGTGTATAGGGCCTTGGTGGGGAATCCGGAGGTAAAGAGACCACTGGGGAGACCTAGGCCTAGATGGGTGGATAATATTAGGATGGATCTCCAGGAGGTGGGATGTGTGTATATGGACTGGATTGGGTTGGCCCAGGATAGAGACAAGTGGCGGATGCTTGTGACTGCGGTAATGAACCTTCGGTTTCCGCGAAATGCGGGGAATTTCTTGACTAGCTGCAAACCAGTTAGCGTCTCAAGAAGGACTCTGCACCATGGAGTAAGTATACATCGAGAAGAATGAGTTGGGCTGGGCATGTGGCGCGTAAGGATGAGGAGAGGGGGGTGTATAGGGTATTGCTGGGGAAACCGGAGGGAAGGAGACCACTGAGGAGACATAGGCGTAGATGGGTGGATAATTTTCGGATGGATCTCCAGGAGGTAGGATGTGGGTATATGGATTGGATTGGGCTGGCCCAGGATAGAGATAGGTGGCAGACGCTTGTGAGTGCAGTAATGAACCTTCGGGTTGCGTGAAATGCGGGGAGTTTCTTGACTAGCTGCAAACCAGTTAGCTTCTCAAGAAGGACTCTGCACTAAGGAGTAAGTGTAGACTGCGAATGACCAGTGATCTATGCATCAAAGACTGAATTATGTCACGTTCTAATTTTTTTTTTGCAAAATACACAGTAATTCCATAAAATATCGGATTTAAGTTATGATGAATTTAGTTTTGCACCCATTTTCATGCTGCCTCTTTCTCTCATTCGCTCTAGAAGAGTAAAATGTAACAGTTCCGGTCTGCTGCTGTCTTGAAAGGGTGTAATTCGTGAAAATGGATGTGCTACTTTATAAAGGTCTCAAAATTACAATTCCAGTAATTTAATTTTCTTGATAGAACCATTGTGAACAGTAGGGTTCAAAAGAAAGTTCTTTCCCTCTTTGTATTCAGCCGTGTACGTTTAGTCATGACTACGGTATTCTTGAACCGTCGTCTATAATTTATTTCCAAACAGTGTTACTCTATCCGCTAGAGTTCTCCCTGAATCCCACTCACACTCCAATCTCCAACCTTCTCCAATGTGGTGCGTTTTATCTCCACTAAGTCCAAATAATGACTTTCATCCTACCTTTTTATGGTGTTTCACAAGGAAACGTCAGGAACTTGACTTTATGTGAAATTACGAACATATGAAATGCATGGTGCTGTGATGTTGAGATACCAAGCGATTTGTTGGCGTGGTGTTATGGTTATGCTTGTGAAAAGGATAGACATTGCTAGATGGAGATTCGGTTCACAGAATGGAAATGGCGGTTCGCTATGCTGTCATGCTCAGACAGTCGAGATGCGAGTGTAAAAATTTAAATGTATCCGTGTTGTACGATATGAAAATATGTAAATATATATGTAGAGTGGAGGTGTAAATCCACTCATTCTTAACTTCTATGGTAGCTGTTAAGTAAGTTGTCAGATACAGTGGTGAGCTGTTTGTCCCCAGTACCCATTGAATAGAAGGTTTTGTGGGTCTCAAAGCCAGTCTGGGTTCTTTGGAGAAGAGAAAAGTTTATCTTTGCCCTGTCGGGAATTGAAATTTGATCCCTTGGTTGTCCAGTCCGCAGCCTGGTCACTGTATATACAGGGCGCTCCCGGCCGTCCAAAAGGTATTTTTGTGAATATTTTAAGGTTCACTTTGGTAGACACTGTCCATCTTGTTCTTGTTCTTGTTCTTGTTCTTCTTCTATTGGCACTACAGCCTACTGTGGGCTTTGGCTTGTTCGAACAATGTCCTTCTATTTTTTCCTATCTGCCACCAACTCTCTCCATCTTCTCACTCCCAGCACTTGAAGATACACAATGTTCTTAATGTACCCCCACAGGATAAAATCAAGTGGCGAGAGATCTGGGCTTCGAGGTGGCCAGGGTATTGGTCCACCCCTTCCAATCCAGGCATCAGGGAATCTCTCATTTAAAACGTCAGTCACAAAGCAACTGAAATGGGGAGGAGCTCCGTCTTGC
>Ga0123357_10013110_pt1 | contig 10730 bp, 9 predicted proteins | sample TergutEmb28metaG_FD_89873 | JGI IMG/M metagenome (GOLD analysis project Ga0123357, IMG submission 89873) | Embiratermes neotenicus P4 segment gut microbial communities from Petit-Saut dam, French Guiana - Emb289 P4 | ecosystem: Host-associated > Arthropoda: Insects > Digestive system > Gut ...
CGCCGGGTCGATGCCCACAGCCAGATAGTTGGCTATGGCCGAATAGACGCGGTCACGGATCGGCCCGACCCCGTCGCGGTCTGTGATCACCTGGTAGTCGGCCACCAGCACCCAAGTGTCGACACCCAGGTCCTGCAGCCGCACACGGTTGGCCAACGAACCGAAATAGTGCCCGATGTGCAACTCGCCGGTGGGGCGGTCGCCCGTCAGCACGCGGTAACGTTCGGGGTGGACGGGTATGTCGGCCTCCAGTGCCGCGCTGCGACGGCTCCAACTCGCGTGGGTGGCGTCGACGTCGGCCAGGGTCTCTTCAACAGATTCACTCATGATGCCTCAATTTTAGCTGGCGGGGCTTCACAACTCCCGTCAGGAAGTCGGTGATCCCGCCCGGGTTTTGCACCTTGATGATGGCCATGATCATGCGCGGTGTCAACGCGCCTGCGGGGTAAACCCAGTAGGACGGCAGCCATTGGGGCCCGTATTTGCCTTTGGCCTTGCTCAGCGCCTTGAACCCATAGAAGCGGTTGCCCTTCTCATAGATCAATCCCAACGCCTTGTCGGCCAGCGGATGCTCGGCGTCCCCGCCCAGGTTGGCCAGCGGCGCGACACCGAGGCTGGCCAGATGCTTGCCCTCGGCCTTGAACTGCAGGAACGCCTCGCCATTGATCTTTTCCGTGACGCCCGCCGGCGCGTGTCGCAGCCGCCGCGTCATGTCGACGAGGTAACTGGCCTGCCCCTCATACGGCAGAAAGACGTGGAACCCGACGACGCGCCCACCATCGTCACAGGCATAGAAATAGCGTCTGTCCATCGGGTCGTGCAGGTTCAGCCCACCGATGGTGAACGTCAATTGGCCGCTTTTCTTGCCCTTCAACCAGTCGGCGCTGACGTGCTCGAAGGCCCGCTCGACCGACATGTCGCGCGCTTCGGTTGGCTTGTATTCGCGCACGGTGACACCGGCGTTGGTCGCTCCGTTGAACTTGGACCGGAACTTGGCTCGCACACCGCCCGCCAAGTCGAAACTGGCCAGGTCGAAGACGGCTTCCTCGCCGCACTTGATGCGGTCGAAGCCCAAGGCCTGGTACTGGGCAAGGTACTTTTCCGTGGTGCCCAGGAACACAGCCGTGTAGTCGCCTTCGGCGCAGAACAGGTAGAACTCGCGTAGGACTGCGGCAAAGTCACCTTCCGCGCAGATCGGATCGCCCATGACGATGGCGTAGTCGCCGACGACGCGATAGGCCACCACGCCGGCCACGCCCTCCGAGAAGAACAAGGCCTTGTCGTCTTCCAGCGCCAGATAGGCCGTCGGATTCTGGCCGTCCGCCAAGACGATCTCGCGGGCCCTTTGGCGCCGCCGGGCCGACATCACCGTGCGGAACACCACCGGCCGCAGCACCAGCAGAACACCGACCCCGAAGCTCAGCCAAAACGCCACTACCACAAACCGTGTCACCAGGTTCGTGCCACCCGTCACGAACAGCGTGTTGAGCACCTGCCCGAAGCTTTGCGGCCAGGTCAATTCGGGACGTGCCAGCAGATGGCCGATGACGGCGTCCAGCACCAGAAACACCAACAGCACAACGAACACCACCACTGCCACCCGCAGGGACGGACGGTCGACACCTCGGCGGAAGTACCGCCAGTTGACCAACAGCACCGCCAGCGCGAAGATCTGCAGGCCAACCATCACCACGGTCAACTCGTCCATGTGCGGGGCGTACAGTACGAAGCTTCCGCTCAGCGCGATGACGGCGATCACCCAGGCCGCGAAACGACGGTTGAACAGAAACCAGGCCACCAACACCAGGAGCAGCGCGAAGTAGCGTCGGCAGAAATGGTTGACGGCCATGGCGTGGCGCAGCGTCAGGTCGGAGCCCCATGGCGTGTGCCAGATCGTCGAGGCGAACATTGCCACCGCCAGCAACAGTGCCGCGACCAGCGCCAAATTGAGCAGAACCTGGCGGATCAGCCGGCGCCGGCTCACTCGACGCCCTTCGGGCCGCCGGTGATGTCGTCCAACGCCGCCACGATCGGGTCGGGCAACGTCTCGTCCCCCACCGCCAGCAGCGGTTCCAGTTGGGCCAGCGTACGTGCCCCAACCAGCGGCGCCGTCACGCCGGGCGCGTCGCGCACCCACAGCAGCGCCACCTGCGCGGCACTGAGCCCCAGCCCGGCGCCGGCCCGGCTGACGGCCTCGACCACCGCATCGGCCCGTGATTGCAGATATGGCTCGACGAACCAGGCCAGATGGCGCGATGCCCCGCGCGAACCGGCGGGAACGTCGTCACGGTATTGCCCCGTCAGGACGCCCCGTCCCAACGGCGACCACGGGAAGAAACCCAGGCCGTGGTAGCGCAGCGCCGGCAGCACCTCGACCTCGGCCCGCCGCGCCAACAGGGAGTACTCGTTCTGCGCGGAGACGATGGGTGCAGCACCGGGGGTGCACGCCTGCCAGGTCGCCGCCGTGCCGATCTGCCAGCCGACGTAGTTGGCCACACCGGCGAACCGGGCTTTGCCGCTGGCGACGGCCGTGTCCAGCGCCGCCATCGTCTCATCCAAGGGTGCGTCGCCCCAGGCGTGCACTTGCCACAAATCGACGTAATCGGTGCCCAGCCGGGCCAACGAGCCGTCCAGATCGGCCAGCAGCGCCTTGGCCGAAGTGTCGAGCACCTGGTCGCCTTCGACCGATCCGAAGCCCGCCTTGGTGCCCAGCACCAGCTTGTCGCGCGGCACATCGTGGCGCATCAGCGAGCCGAGTATCCGCTCGGCCAGGCCGTCGCCGTATGTGGGTGCCGTGTCGACGAGGTTGCCGCCCGCGCCCACGAAAGCCCGCATCAACGCTCTGGCATCGGGGGGTTGCACATCGCGTCCCCACGTCAGTGTGCCGAGCCCGAGATCCGATACCTCAAGGCCCGATGTGCCGACGGGTCGACGCTTCATCCGGCCGGAGCGATCTGGCTGGGGTCGGGTGGCGCCCAGGGCGCGTCGGGCACCTTTGCCGGGTTGGCGGGCGCGTCGGCGGACGGCGCCGCCGAGGGATCCTGACCGGGCGCCAGCATGTCGGGCGCGCCCATCGGGCCACCCGCCCCGTCGGGGCCGGCCGGGGCCGCTTCGATGGCACCACGCGCCTTGGCCAACGCCGCCGCAACCTCGGGCGACGGCTGCGGGCGTTCGATGCCGGCCGCCGCATAGACCTGCTCTTCGTCCAGTGTCTCGTGCTCCAGCAGCGCGGCGACGATGGCTTCCAACTGGTCGCGATGCTCGCGCAGCAGTTGCGCCGCCTTCTCGTGGCATTCGCCGATGATGCGCCGGGTCTCCTCGTCCAGCAGACCGAGCGTCTCCTCGGCGATGCCGTTGGTACGCGGGTCTATCGAGTCGTTGAGAACCTGCATCGGCCCGACTTTTTCGCTCATACCCCACTTGCCAACCATCTGACGGGCGATGGCCGTCGCCGAACTGAGGTCGGACTCGGCGCCCGTCGTGACGACGCCGAAGACCACCGACTCAGCCGCCATGCCGCCCAGCGCGCCGACGATGCGCCCCATCAGGTAGTCGCGGTCGTAACCGTACTTGTCGGTGTCGGGCGTGGAAAGAGTGACGCCCAACGCCTGCCCGCGCGGGATGATCGACACCTTGCGCACCGGGTCGGCGCCCTTCTGCAGCATGCCGAGCAGGGCGTGGCCGGCCTCGTGGTAGGCGGTGCGACGTCTCTCGTTCTCGGGGATGACCACGTGCCGGGCCACACCCAACTGCACCTTTTCCAGCGCATTGGTGAAGTCCCGCTGGTACACCAGCGTGTCGGCCCGCTTGGCCGCCAGCAGTGCCGCCTCGTTGGCCAGGTTGGCCAAATCGGCGCCCGTCATGCCCGGCGTCGACGCCGCGATGGCGTGCAGATCGACGTCCGGGGCTGTCGGAATGTTGCGGGTGTGGACGCCCAAGATCTGGGCCCGTCCCTCCAGGTCGGGGGTGTTGACGGTGATGACGCGGTCGAAGCGGCCCGGCCTGGTCAGCGCCGCATCCAGGACGTCGGCCCGGTTGGTGGCGGCCATGACCACCACGCCCTCGGTGCCGTCGAAGCCGTCCATCTCGGTCAGCACCTGGTTCAGCGTCTGCTCGCGCTCGTCGTTGCCGCCGAGCGACCGCGAGGACGCCCGCGACCGCCCGATGGCGTCGATCTCGTCGATGAAGATGATCGACGGTGCCGCCTTGCGGGCCTCATCGAACAGCTGACGGACGCGCTGGGCGCCGACGCCGACGATCATCTCGATGAACTCCGATGCCGATGCGGTGAAGAACGGCACCTCGGCTTCGCCGGCGGTGGCCCGGGCCAGCAGCGTCTTGCCGGTGCCGGGCGCCCCCTCCAGCAGGACGCCCTTGGGGGCATGCGCGCCGACACGACGGTACTTTTCGGGGCTCTTCAGGAAGTCGACGATCTCTTGCACCTGATCGCGCACCTCGTCGATGCCCGCCACATCGGTGAAGTTGACGCGCACCTTGTCCTTTTCGATGGGTTTGACGTCGCGGCCCATGCCGCCCATCAGGCCGCCGAAGCCGCCGCCCTTGGTCATGCGGCGCATGAACCAGACCCAGATGCCGATCAGCAGCACCCAGGGCAAGATCGCCTGCGCCAGCGTCATCCAGATCGATTGCTCTTGGTACACCGGCGTGGCGGAGACAAGGACGTTTTGCTTCTGCAAAGTCGTCCACAGATCGTCCGTGGCCCAAGTCGGACGTTCGGTTGTGAACTTGGTGTAGGTGACGTTGTTCTTGTTACCGGTTTCGTCGACGTCGGCCGGCACGACCTGCGACTTCTTCAGCTCGCCGTCGATCGAGTCACCCTTGGTGTGGATCGACTTGATGTTGTTGTTCTGCACCTGGACGACGAAGTCCGTGTAGCCGATGGCCGGCGGCACGTCGCGGGTGCTCATCCATCGCACAACGCTGAGAATGACGACGAATACCAGCATCCAGATGATGATATAACGCAGGGGGTTCAGTTTCGGCCGGTCGGGCGAGTCGGACTGGTCGCTTTTTTGATCGTCCAACCCCTCCGTACGCCAAGGCTTGGGAGCGTCGAGCGGCGGTGGACCCTGGGCGGGCTTGCGTTTGGGCGTCGGCGTACGCGGCGGCGCATCCGCCCGATCCGGCGTCGCCGGCACCTCGTCGCTCATCGCCTCTCCTTCGTCAGCCTTCCATCTTAGCGGCCATTCACTAGCGGTAAAGACCGCGCTTGGCCACGTACTGGACAACCCCGTCCGGCACCAGATACCACAGCGGCAGACCGTCCGCGACGCGAGCCCGGCACTCCGTGGACGAGATCGCCATGGCGGGCACCTCGACGCAGTGCACGTTGGCGGCCCATGAATCACAGGCTCTTGAATCCAAACTCACACCTGGCCTAGAGACACCGATGAACGTGGCCAGGTCGAACAGCTCCTCGAAGCGTTTCCAGCTCGGAATACCGGACAGCGCATCGGCGCCGGTGATGAAGAACAGGTCGACGTCGCCCCGCTCGGCCTTGATGTCGTGCAGCGTGTCGATAGTGTACGTGTCACCGGGCCGTTCGATGTCGACGCGCGACACCGAAAAACGCGGGTTCGAGGCCGTGGCGATGACGGTCATCAAGTAGCGGTCCTCGGCTTTCGAGACGTAGCGACCGGCTTTCTGGTAGGACGTGCCGGTGGGCACGAACACCACCTCGTCGAGGTGGAAGCGGCTGGCCACCTCGCTGGCCGCCACCAGGTGGCCGTGATGGATGGGGTCGAAGGTGCCGCCCATGACGCCCAGCCGGTAGGTCCGTCCGGATGCCGGACGGGCCAGCCCGACGGCGGTATCTGAACCTGCCATGCCTGCTCCCCTATCCCCTGATCTGCCCGTCGCCGGTGACGATGTACTTGGTGGTCGTCATCTCCGGCAACGCCATCGGGCCACGGGCGTGCATCTTCTGCGTCGAAATGCCGATTTCGGCACCGAAGCCGAACTGCCCACCGTCGACGAACCGGCTGGAGGCGTTGACCAGCACGCAGGCCGCGTCGACGCCGGCCGTGAACCGGTCGGCCCGGGCCAGGTCGTTCGTGACTATGGTCTCGGAATGGCCCGTGCCGTGCTGCCGAATAAACGCCATGGCGGCGTCGAGGTCGTCCACGACGGCCACCCGCAGATCGAGGCTCAAGTGTTCGTCGTCCCAATCGGTGGCCTGGTCGATACGCGAATCCAACGCCATGGCGGCCGAATCGCCATGCAGACGCACCGCCGCCTGCGTCATGGCGTCGGCCAGCTGCGGCACCACATCGGCGGCAACGGCCTCGTCGACCAGCACAGTCTCGAGCGCGTTGCAGACGCTGGGCCGCTGGGCCTTGGCGTTGACCGCGATACGCAAGGCCATGTCGACGTCGGCCGTCGCGTCGATGAACAGGTGGCAATTACCGGTGCCCGTTTCGATCACCGGCACCTGCGAGCCGGTCACCACGGTCTGGATCAGCGATGCCCCACCGCGTGGGATCAGCAAATCGACCAACCCACGGGCCCGCATCATCGCCTCGGTCGCCTCGTGCCCGCCCTCGACCAACTGGACGGCCGTGTCTGGCAGACCTGCCGACGACAACGCCGCCTGCAAAATCTCGACGATGGCCCGGTTCGACGCCAGCGCGGTCGACGAGCCGCGCAACAGAGCCGCGTTGCCGGCCTTCAGGCAGATACCCGCCGCGTCGGCGGTGACATTGGGCCGGGCCTCGTAGATCATGCCGATGACGCCGATCGGCACCCGCACCTGCCGGACGTGAACGCCGTTCGGCAACGTCCAGCCCCGCACCACCTCGCCGACCGGATCGGCCAGGCGAGCCAGATCGCGCAGGCCCTGTGCCATGGCCTGCACCCGCATCGGCGTCAGCGTCAAGCGGTCGATCAGGGCGTCGTCTAGGCCGTTCGCGCGCCCCCGGCCGACGTCTTCGGCGTTGGCCGACAGCACCAGCGCCTCCGAACACTCCAGCAGGCCGGCCATCGCCGCCAAGGCGGCGTCCTTTTCAGCCCGAGTCAAAGTGGCAAGGCTAAGTGCGGCTTGACGAGCCGCTTCAGCCTGATCAGCGAAGGATGTCATGGCACCAGTGTATCCGCCGCCACGGGGTGACTGACGAAAAACGGTCCCGCTCCGGCCCGCCGCATCAGCAGCGCCACAAGGACGAAGGCGTTGCAGGTGGCCGTCACGACGGCCGAGATGATCGTCCCGGCGTCGGGCGCCATCAGCCCCCAGGTCAGCCAGATCAGCTCATTGGCCAGCTGCACCAGCCAGGACGTCAGCGACACCCCGGTCACCAATGGGTCGCGCAGAAGCTGGATGCCCTGGATGATTTTGGCCACGGCTATGGGCGTCACCACCGTCATACCGAAAGCCGCCGACCCCACGGCGCGATCCAAAGTGGCCAGAATCGCCGCGAACGCCAGCCCCGGCACCACCCACCACCAACTGGGCAGCTTGCGATCACGGCGCAAAAACCACAGCGAGATGATGACGGTGGCGAAGCTGACCGTGTTGGCCACCATCATGAAAGCCTGGCCAAGCTTCAACCCGTGCATCCACCAGCCCAGCGTCGTACCGACGAACACCACCCACAGCGGCCAAGCCATGCCTTTGGTGTCGCCGGTGCGCAGCAACGCGATCGCCTGGGGCGCCAGCATGACGGTCGACGTCAAACCACCCACCCATCCGATGACGAACAGCCACGTCACTGGTGGGCCTTTCGGATCAACACCAGATCATCGCGGTGCACGACCTCGTGGCCGAAGCGCGCGCCCAGTTCGCCGGCCAGTTCCGAAGACGGCCGCCCCAGCATCTGGGGCAACTCCTGGGATGCAAAGCCCACCAGCCCACGAGCGACGACCCGTCCGTCCGGGCCGACGATCTCGACCGGGTCGCCGGCATCGAACTTGCCCTCGACCCCCGTGATGCCGGCCGCCAGCAGCGAGGCAGCGGTGGTCGTCAACGCCCTGACGGCGCCGCCGTCCACCATGAGGCGACCCTGCGTCTCGCTAGCGTCGGCCAGCCACAGCAGGCGGCGCGGACGGTGCCGCGAACTGGCGGCGAAAACCGTTCCGACCGGCTCGCCAGCCAGCGCTTCGCCCACCTGGGTGGTGGATGTCAGGATCACTGGGATGCCTGCCGCAGTGGCCAGCCCGGCGGCTTCAATCTTCGACACCATGCCGCCGCTGCCGACCCCGGACGTGCCGACCTGATCGATGTCGGCGCTCAGCTCGGACAGCTTGGGGACGAACGAGATCGCCCGGGCCCCGGGGGTGTCCGGCCGCGCCGTGTACAGCGCATCGACATCGCTCAGCAGCACCAGCCCGCTGGCTCGCACCAACTCGGCCACCAGAGCGGCTAGCCGGTCGTTGTCGCCGAACCGGATCTCGCGGGTGGCCACGGTGTCGTTCTCGTTGACGATCGCCACAACCCCCAGGCGCGTCAACGCGCCGAAGGTGCGCAGCGCGTTGGCGTAGCTGTCGCGTCTGGCCATGTCGCCGACGCTCAGCAGCACCTGGGCCACCGTCAACCCATGCTTCGCGAAAGCCTGCGTGTAGCGGGCGATCAGCAGGCCCTGGCCAACCGCCGCGGCCGCCTGCTGCTGGGCCAAGTCGACGGGGCGGTGCCCCAACCCGAGGGGTTCGCAGCCGGCGGCAATCGCCCCGGAGGTCACAAGCACGATCTCTCGGCCCGCTTTCACCGACGCCGCCAGGACATCCACCAGACGGGTGAGCGCCTCATTGTCGATACCACCCCGGGCCGACGCCAGCGACGACGAACCGACCTTGACGACGACGCGACGGGCGCCCGCCACCGACTCGCGGACGGCCTGCTCTTGGGTGGCCTCGGTTGTCATTCGTCTTCTGTCTCAAGTGTTTGGCGACGCACCGTGCGCCAGTCGTCGTGGCCGGCGTCCTGCATGAGTTCGCCGCGCAGTTCACGATACTCGGCGTCGCGCTCGCGGCGACGGCGCACCGCCGGCCGCAACTGTTCCAGCCGCGCATCGTTGCCCCGCCGGGTCAAGGGCGCCCCGCCGATATCGATCTGCGGCGCAAAGTCGAACACCACCGCATCGTCGCCGGCGCCGATGGCCACCGCGTCGCCCGCCTCAGCCCCCAGCCGCGTCAGCTCGGCCTCAACCCCCAGCCGGTTCAACCGGTCGGCCAGGTAGCCGACGGCCTCGTCATTGGAAAAGTCGGTTTGGGCCACCCAGCGTTCGGGCTTTACGCCGCGCACCCGCCAGATGAGGCCGCCGTCGCCGTCGCCCTGACGCACCACAGTGAACGGCACCGTGTCGTCGATGGTTTTGACGGGCACCGAGACGACTGGGCGCACCGCCTCCTGACGGCGCCTGGCGGACACCAGTGCCGCCATGGCGAAGGTCAAGGCCTTCAGGCCCTCGCCGGTCTTCGTCGAGATCAGATACACCGGCAAGCCCCGCGCCTCGATCTCGGGTGCCGCCAACTCGGCGATGGCTTGGGCATCCGGCACGTCGACCTTGTTCAAGGCGACGAGCCGGGGACGATCCGCCAACCCGCCGTAGGCCGCCAGTTCGGACTCGATGACATCCAAATCCGTCAGCGGGTCACGCCCGGGAAGATACGTCGCGCAGTCGACGACGTGGACGATGGCCTGGCAGCGCTCGATGTGGCGCAGGAAGTCGTGCCCCAGGCCCTTGCCGAGGCTGGCGCCCTCGATCAACCCCGGCACGTCGGCCACCGTGAACGTCACATCGCCGGCCACGACGACGCCAAGGTTCGGCACCAGCGTGGTGAAGGGGTAATCGGCCACCTTCGGCCGGGCTCGCGAAATCGCCGCAATCAGGCTGGACTTGCCGGCGCTGGGGAACCCCACCAACCCGACATCGGCCACCACCTTGAGTTCGAGTTTTATGCGCCGCGACTGGCCGGCCTCGCCCAACAGCGCGAACCCCGGCGCCTTGCGGGCAGGCGTCGCCAGCGCGGCATTGCCAAGGCCACCGCGCCCGCCGCGCGCCACGACGACTTCGGAGTTCGGCTCGTCCAGATCGGCCAACACCTCGCCAGTGTCGAGATCGGTCACCACTGTGCCCTGCGGCACCCGCAGCACGATGTCCTCCGCAGTGGCCCCGGCCCGGTCGTCGCCCATGCCCGGCTGCCCATTGGCCGCTTGACGAATGGACCCTCTGTGATAATCGACCAGCGTCGTCAACCCGTGCTCGACGCGAAGTATCACGGACCCGCCGTCACCCCCATTGCCGCCGTCCGGCCCGCCCAGCGGCTTGAACTTTTCGCGGTGCACACTGGCACACCCGTTGCCACCGTGCCCGGCGACCACCGTCAGATTGACGCGGTCGACAAAGGTGGGGATGGCCACCTCAGCCTCGCTACTTGATCAGGCCGCAGGCGCGACGTTGACAACCCGGCGGCCCCGCTTGACGCCGAACTCGACAGCGCCCGGGACAAGTGCGAACAGTGTGTCGTCCTTGCCGCGCCCGACGCCGTCACCGGGATGGAAATGGGTGCCGCGCTGGCGCACGATGATTTCACCGGCGAGCACTTCTTGGCCGCCGTACCGCTTGACGCCCAAACGCTGCGGCTTGGAGTCCCGGCCGTTACGCGAGCTGGATCCGCCCTTTTTGTGTGCCATGTCGCTTGCCTCTCAGCCCTCGATGCCCGTGATCTTCACACGGGTGTACTTCTGACGGTGACCCTGGCGCTTGATATGGCCGGTC
>Ga0123357_10013111_pt1 | contig 10730 bp, 4 predicted proteins | sample TergutEmb28metaG_FD_89873 | JGI IMG/M metagenome (GOLD analysis project Ga0123357, IMG submission 89873) | Embiratermes neotenicus P4 segment gut microbial communities from Petit-Saut dam, French Guiana - Emb289 P4 | ecosystem: Host-associated > Arthropoda: Insects > Digestive system > Gut ...
AATTATTCCTTTTTGGGTAATTCCCCGGCGTCTGAGTTCTAATTGCCGACGTTTCGGAACTCACTATCGGTTCCATCTTCATAGGCAGGTGAATTCACCTGCCTATGAAGATGGAACCGATAGGGAATTACCCAAAAAGGAATAATTTACATTTAGAGCACGGCGAAAGCTTAAGAACAAGTCTTTTATTTGCATTTCAAATGGGTATAATGAGGCAAATTTAGGAATTTGGGTAGCACAGTGATTACAACAATGGCCTCAGGTGGATGGTATTTTAAAAGAATATTTAACAGCAGACCTGGTAAATACATATGAATAGCTGCATTTATATTGTGTGAATGAGATATAATTGTTAAATTGCCATGTTCAGCAAATGCCTTACAGGGACCGATCCTTTATAGTTTGAAGACCATTTTGTCAGAAATAATTTGGCAATTTGAAATGGCCAAATTATATCAGTATTTTGACATAATGGATATTTGAGAAATAAAAGTGAAAAAGTAAAGGTAACATTGTTATTATGCTTAATGAAGCACCAGTCCATGTAAATGTATGGGGTGGGGGTGAAGCTGTAACATCATGTTAGACTGATGTTGCTACGCAACTTCATGCCCCAAACCATTCCACTCATTTGCGACAAGAGTGTCACAACTCAAACCTGGCATTTTTGAGTTATTGGTATAGAAAGAAAAGTCTCTCCTGAAAACACATTTTGAGTTGTGACGCTGTTGTTGCAAATGAGCTATTTACACCCTGGTGTAAGGGTCCCCAATACCCACTGGACAGACATGGGTGGGACCCATGGGCACTCTGTGCCCCAGCCTGCAATTGAATGCTAGTTCCTCAGTCACACTGTTGTAGCCCAGTATCTGTATTAGAATTTATAATCAGCATATATTGCTTACTTCAAGTAAATATCCTGTGATCACAGACAGCAAGACAGTTTGCAACTTAAGATTTACATTTATGTATGGGCTCAAATGCAGACTGGTGAGCTGGAAGTGTGCCGGAGTGTACACATGTACGGTTGTTTGACATAAGTGTCTGTGCTCCACTGAGCTTTTCCTGTGTTTCAGTTATTTTTAGAATTCCATTTCTTACTCTTGTTGCCATAGTTTGTCTGAATATTATCATTTTAGTTCACATTTGTAACCTTTATTGACCTAAGACACCATATGGTGGTCTGTGTATGTTTAGTTGGTGGCAATTTAAATGCCCATGCCAAGCCACAAAACATCAGGACAACAGAATATACAAATGGCATTAATTTTGTCTCCTAAATCTTAATGTATATATATTTTGTGTATATCAGATCAGTTTAGTAGCCTACAATAAGGATGACTGAAGGATGAAAATACCAAGACAAATGTATGACAGAAGTGCTTGTATTTCAGATGTATCATTTATGTTTAAATGTCATATTTATGGATATTAATTGGTTTTATTTTGGTTTTAAAGGTAAAATAATACTCACTAGTAATTATATATTCATGAATCTGTACCTTTACAGCAAAATAACATTTTAATTGATGTGTACATAACATTTTATATTTGTCACCAATACAATAAAAGTTATTGTTTCGTTGTCACCTTCTTTGAAAGGAGAGAAATTTCATATATGTAGCCTAAAATGTGGCATGTTTTTGTTATGGGTTCCATGTGCATTGGGTCCTTTAAGGAGAGATCTTTAAATAAATTACTGTAAGCTGGTGTACAGCTATATTTTTGTAACAAGCCACATACATGATATTGCATACCTGTTTGGTTGATTGATTTGCGATTGGGTCGAGACCTTACAGTCCCAATGCACCTAGGCCTTAATTAACGAGCCCATTGTGCCCCATATTAATTTATGGTAGCCCTATTACGTTACTAAAGTTCCAGATGGCCCCCAGACTTATACTCGTAATGTCCTTCAGCTCCAAGGAGCCCAGATACACATGTCTGAGAGAAGCCCAAGCTTCACACCCACAAAGGATGTGGGCAGAGGTTTCATCCTCTGCACCACACCTCCCACACAATGGACTGTCTTATAGCCCTGTTAGATGAAGATGTCTCCTCAGGGTATTATGTCCAGTAAGAAGGCCAGTAACAGCCCTGGATTGTGTGCTGTTGAAGGACAGAAAACTAGCCTTGGCACCCAGACAGGGTCCTGAAATTAACTTTCGGGCCAGTCTTTGGATGTCACTAAGACCTCTCCACCATAACCAATGCTGGTTAACCAGCCATCTAATCCTTCTTTGTATATCCTGCCTAGAGACGCACAAGGCGGGCTGGGGTCCGACAAACTTTAGAACAGGGCCGTCCCCTGCGATCTCATTACCTCTTACCCCAGCACATCCAGGGACCCAATACAGCCCCACTGCATATCAGGTAGAGATATCATTCAACACCTTTTGGCATGGTTAGACCATTGCATGCTGTTGCTACATATTCTGACCAACAGAAATTAAAAGCACAGCAGACAAATCAGTAATTCCATATTAAGAAGTTACAGCAGCTGTTTGTAGAAACCAAAACCAAAGTTGGAAGATCCAGTATTTATTGCTATTTTCAGTTTAAAAAAAAGAACATCTCTATCATATGTGTCTTTTACAACTGGTCCTGACACACCCGTTCATTGAAACCCAAATTTAAGGTTCTCAAGTCAGAATACTAAATATTTATTGTGTTTTCAGCAAAAGCTAGTTCCTACCATATCTCAATTAGTTAACGTTTTTTCTTCTTATATTAGTAAACATCCAAACAGTAATGTGAATGCCTAATATCCTGAAACGTACAGCCTTTTCACCAAGAACTATTTCATACTACATCTCCATTAAATAAAACTGTTTCTCACTGATGCAGCTGTTAGTAACAACCAAAACTGAAGGTGGAAGATGTAATATTTACTGGAATATATTTATTTAAAGGTGTACTTCACCCTACAACAGACCATGAAGGCCTAGAGGGGGAGTGGAGGTATACCTCTACTCTTTCTTTAACCTCAGTGCTAGATGGTGGTGGGTAGTCAACACCACACCCTTCCTGCTTTATCCTGTACCCATTATACAGAAGGCTGGGTGGGCCCCTAGGGGTATATATGAATAAAAACAATAATAATGTTCTTAAAATTGAACAGGGATTTGGTTGAAAATTCTGCTGCACTTCAGTTTTCTTCTCATGCATGATTTCAGGCTTCCGCTGTTAAGAAGATAAGATCTGCGCTCTTCTGATGTTTGTATACACATTTTCCTTACCAACATATTAGTGTTTCCTTTCAGTCACTTTTTTTTCCCCCCCTTAACATTTTGAGGAACGGGAAAGACAAAATTGATTCATAACAATTTTGATGAATATCCTGCACCAGGAAGCTTAAGAAAGCTCAAGCAGCAGTATGGGACAGTTCCCTTTGATGAAACACCAGCCACCATCCGTGTTCCAATGTAACCAGGACATACCATGTGCTTTCTCCTGTGGAGACACCACAACTATTAAGCTCATCACCCAAACTGTACCGCTTGGTACATCGAAAGTTTATGTGAAGATTAGCGATGTCTGTGAGAACCTCAGATCTCAAAGAATATCACACATTTTGCCATACAGTACTGCCATTTGTGAAGCTATTTTTTTTTTGTCACTGTATATCTTTCTCAGACACCCTGTATGAAACTTTACAAGAAGGGACAGGAAGTGCTGCATGTTCCAAACAGCAGATTACATCACATACAGTATAAATATTAACACCTTTAATTGCCTGTCCATTTAACAATAATACATAAGTGTAAAAAACAGGTATTCAGTACATATGGAAAATAATATTTATATACATCAACTGAATTTTATAACTCTTGACCATCAGTTTAGAAGTGACATTGTAATTAGCTTGGTCTTTTCACTATCAGAATGAATTAATACCAAACCAACACAAGCTCACAAGCCTTAAGACATGTCAGTGGACATGGCCATAATACACAAATGGGTTTTGTTCAGGAAATGGCACCAGTTAACTGGATTCAGGCATCTTATTCTGTAGATCAACACATCTTACACTTTGGTATGACAGGAATTATCAGTATCAGCTATCACACACTGTCCATTCCAACAATACTTAATTTCAAAATACAGTACAACACAAAACAGTGCATACATACATTTACAGCTTCCCTATTACCGGCAACTGTATGAACATACTGAACAGTATTGTTCAAAGAACTGCACATTCGTTAAAAACACACACCATTGTGTCTGAAAGTCTATTAGACACATCCTGCAGAACATTTCGTCACAATTTTCTTGAGCTGCTTAGCATTATTCTGCTTCATTCCCTGCATTTGTCGTTTGGGTTAAGTAGACAGGTGTTCCTGCACCTGTCTGCGGTGCTACCTGCAAAATCAAAAGGTACAATATTGCACATCATGTCACAGAGGCTTGCATAGGCATACTGCTGACCGAATTACTGAACAATGTGGTCAAGTAAGTAGCGTTCCTGACATGCTGACAGGTGCCAGGGTCAAATCTCGGCAGAAAGGCCAGCTATCGCGACAATCTTGTATCTGCTGTGGACACGATGAGGAACGTATCTTGGATGTTGTTCCCAGGAGGGATGGAGCTTGGAACTCAGGTTAAGACGAGGAGTCGGGCAGGCCGCACACACATTCTCAATAATCCCAAAGTAGAGTGTACTGGAGTTTTATTGTGTGTAAGTAGGGAATAATTGCAGTTACAACTGAACTGTATTGGTGACAAATCTCGCCAGCGGGCTCTTCATTACCGTTAACACCCATTGACCGTCCAGCTTCATTCTCTGTTGCTCGGTCACTGTTTGAGATACACAGCAGACTGCTGCTGCAGAACAAAGCAGCTACTGTTACATGCGTTACTCCACACACTGCTCACGCGATAAACACTTAGCGCGTGCAGTTATAAACAAAAAGAAATAGAAGGAAATTATATTCCTCCCATGTCTGGTCTTAAGAGAGGTGAGAACTAAGCATGATAAAATTAAGCTTATGACTAACATACAGTACATACAAGAATGCTGCAAAGAAAAGAAAGAAAGCCACAACAACAAAAATTAATGTGTGTCAACTATACAACAAACTTTCCATGGTTCCTACTCAGTTCAACTGGTATAACGCCAAGGTTATATTCACGTAGTGTCTCCATTTGGGCCATGGCCACTTCCTATCTAATCTATTCCAATTAATAATTCACTAATCATCATACAATTTGATGCTATTTAGTCCTAGACACTGACAGTGTTATCTTATGGCACCAGAATGAAATGCCTGTGATTTGTAGCAGACTGGAATTTACTTTTCGTTTCATTATGTTATTTACACAGAATTTAACTGGATACAAAGCCTGCTTTTTGGCATTTTGCACACCACACTGTCCATCAGGTACACCTAATGTTGGGCACTATAGGGTTAAATAAATTATACAATGTAAACCAACAAAATACACCTTTTCTAAACTATAATTTAATTAACTTTTTTATTCACCAACATATGCACAAATGATTGTCTTAAAAAACAGTATTAAAATTTACATTAAAATAGCTCTGACATGTTTCGGTGTAGTCACACCATCTTCAGAGAACACATTATTCATGCTTGCTAAAGTTACACTTGTTAAAATGATCAATTATGGTACATCGGTGAGTGATTAAATCGGTAGTGATGTGGCTGCGTATATTAGTAGGTCCTTGTTGGTGTGTGTATGTCGCACTGTTCCGTACGAATGTGAAAATTAATCATTTAATTTTTAGTGTACAGAAGTTACATTTTGTTGGTTTATACTGTATAATTACATTACAATGCATGATGCAAAAAACATCAAAACCTGAATTCTTCCCCCAAGACTCTTTCCCTAGACCTCACAGAGTTGCATACATTACTATGAGCTGTTCACTAAGTAACTGCTGTATACTGTCCATCTTTTATGCACTGCCTGGCAACAGTAACTCAGGACTTCATATATACATTATGAACATACATTTTCACATTCGTACGATGCATCTTGATATTATCAAAGTTTTATTTATTCACCAACTGATGCACTAGTGAGTTGTCTACTGCCGAACAGTGCAACACACATACACCAACAAGGTCCCAATATATGCAGCCACACCAACACCGTATTAACCACACACCGATGTAATTTAATGGACTATTTTAACAACTGTAACTTTAGTAAGCACAAATTAATGCACTCCCTGATGATGGTGTAACTGCAACACTGAAATATGTCAGAGCTGTTTTAATGTAAATTTTAATATTGTTTTTTAAGACAACTCACTGGTGCATCAGTTGGTGAATAAATAAAACTTTGATACAAAGATACACGTTTAAAGTTACAATACTTGAATGATTTGTGTCTGCGCTGCAGGTTGAATGGCTTGGATTGGAGCTGTCTGGATGATGATGGGCTGGTTTGTTCCACCCTGCATTTGCATTCGGATCATTTGAAGCTGTGACGGAGTCAGCTGAATCTGGAATTAAAGATGGTAGCCCAGATTAATAATGTACTGTATAGTGTATTAAAATCTTGGTTACCAAACATGTGTTACTGCCATGGCAGTATACTAATCATGGGATATGATGTCACATCAATGGGTAAACTGTGGTGTCATATCCCAGAATAACAAAGTTCTCAACCACATGAATGTGAACACCTAAAGCATCACAGGCATTACACCTGATACACAGTCGATATCAACAATCAAAATTAAGAACATTTTAGTTTAAAGTTTCATAAGTTGCTCAAAGGGGGAGAACACTGTCAGGTTCATTAAATGCCAAAGAATACGGTGGCTTGGTCATACAGAAAGAATGCAAGACACCGCAATTCCAAAAAAGATGTACGGAAAGCTGTATGCAACAAGACGAAGAGCAAGACCAAAAATGAGGTGGTTGGATGACGTGTCCACAGGCCTTAGAAAGATAGGAATAAACGAATGGTCAGATAGAGCAAGGGATTGAGAGGCTTGGAGGCGTATTGTAAAGGAGGCCAAGGCCCACCCCGGGCTGTAGCGCCACCGAAGAAGAAGTTGCTCAAAGATGTAATCCAATATCAAATAATCACTGAAACCTAAAACTTGGAGCTCAAATTAGAGTCGTTAAGAGGCAGTAATTTTTTCATGGGTACCCGTATTGTAGTCAAACGGTTTTCCTACCTTTACTTGACGTAGCCAACTGACATTCTGACATTGGCCTTTATCTGGTTTGTCAGAATACCAATGCTTATGCATGCAAATAATGTGAAGTTTTACTGTTGACTGCATTTAATCTATAATGGTTACTGTTTATTTGGGTGTGAGGTCATGTGGTCTGGTAGAGTGGTACGAATTATATGCAGCATTTAACTCGGTACAGTTCTACAATTTTGTTCCACTGATATATTTTGAAACTACTCATTTACAACAACGGTTTTAAAATATTTATCACACTACCTACAATAGTAATCAGACCAGACATGTCCTCCCTAAACAGACAAACCATGTTCTTTTATCATAAGTTTTCCATCACTGAAATTAGATATCATGGTAGATACAACTGGCTTACGGACAAGATGCAGGTGAGAATACTTGGACCAAAGCAAGTAAAAGTATGGAAACTTCAAAGTTTGTGCTCTTCAGTAAATATTATTAGGGCCATAAAATCAAGGATAAGAAGGGTGGTTCAAGTCCCATTCACAGATTAGATATGCCAAGAAATTCATGCAGGATATTTGTTGCTAAACCTGAAGGGACCTTTGGCATAAACAAAAGGATAACAAAATAAAAACTCTAAAAATATGTTTTATGGATGTGAAATGGATAAATATGGATTTAGGACAGGGTCCAGGGGTACAGTCTTCTGAATAAGGTACTGACTAAGTTCAATATATGGCAGCAAATGTCTTCGTAAGCTGCATACTTAGAATTTAAATGAGGTCTATGCTGTTTGTGGCTAGTCTGCAGCAGAGATTTCAGCTGTGTGTAGTCAATTATCAGCCATTCCTGGATACAGCAAGTTCCTGACTTAGACACATTCAAGTTATGAACTTCCATACATGTGAAAAGCAATCAAACTGGTTCCCAATGGAAATCATAGGAATTTCATTTGGCAAGCTAATGAACACACTTTAAAGAGCAGAACAAAGAGCAGCTCAGTTCCTAGTATTGTTGGGGAAGTAACTTGGTAAATGCTTGGACCTAGTTTATCACAGTTGCCTCACCATGTTGTGTTTACATTATCCAACTGTTGCTGTGAGTGTTTTAGTACGTTTTTCGTGTTAACAGCCTTTAAAATGTCCACGATTTTTAGAAGTGATAAAGGCATAAAAAATCTTAGAAAAAGGAAGGCAGTAACTTTTAAAATGAAATTTGATTCTAAGAGGAAGGTATAGAATGGTGGAGCTCCGTCTTGCATCTGCACTGTTACTTCGTCATTTGACTGCTGGCACAAGTGCACAAAACAGTCTGTGTGTGTAGAGTAAGGTACACTAATAATTACATTATTTAATACAGCAGAACTCCACTTATCCAGACGCCGGTTATCTGGATTGCCAATTATCCGGAACAGCTTGGCCCTTTCGGTAAATCTGTCGAGAATTCTACAAAACTAACTTGCCTTGAAACTACTGGTTTTTGGATGAAGTATAGTATGTGTTACAGCTTCTACAACTTCAAATCAGTTGTGGTCGAAAGGTTTAGACGCAGGTATGTACTGTAAATAGTAACAGCTGAATTTCAAACTGCCAATGTAGCCTACTTGCAAAGAAAAATCCAGTTATCCATCTTTTCTGCATATCCAGATTGCTCTCTGTCCCAATTAACTGGCTAAGTGGCGTACAACTCTATGTGAAAAAAAACTATTTCATCTTACAAACAGGTCTTTGGGGCATAAGTTGTCCATACATAAAGGACTTACTGTATCTTCAGCACTGTACTTATCCAACATAGCATGTCATTAAAAAGTTGTTGTCCTCTTTAAGACCGACACACGGCACGTACCGGAATCTGCTGAATCTCTCCATTTGGTGTCACTATCTGCTGCACTATCTGGATCCCTCCACTCTGCTGCTGCTGCTGTTGCTGCTGCTGAGCTGCTGCTGCTGCAACTGCCACCGCAGCCTGATTTGCTGGCTGCAGCTGTATTACCTGTGACTGAGTTGCTGCAGTAGCCTGCTGCTGTGCGGACACAGACGTACTTGTACCACTGTTGGTGGCAGCTGTACCCACTGTCGTCTGAAATCATTACAATAACAATGCAACTGTGTTAACTGGTGTGGAAGAAAAGCAGAATATATATTAGGACCAAACTCCGCATCTTCCGTATTATGTTAAGTCGGTGTTGTTATATGGATCTGAGACATGGAAAGAAGTGAAAACTAACACCTCAAAGCTGCAGACCTTCGTTAACCGCTGCTTATGAAGAATCATGAACATCCATTGGCTGGAAGTGATTTCAAATGAAGAACTTTGGAAAAGGACAGAAGAAACCGAGATGTCAATGCAGATCAAGGGATGGAAATGAAACTGGATAGGACATGTGCTGAGGAAAGGAAATGATGACATCGAAAGAGAGGCCTTGGATTGGAACCCACAAGGGAAAAGTAGTAGAGGGAGCCCTAGACATACGTGGTGAAGAACTGTCCACAATGAGGCATTAGAAAAAGGGAAGAGCTGGAATGAAGTTAAGAGGATGGCCAGAAATAGGACCAGATGGTGGTGTTTTGTTGACGCCCTATGTCCCCTAAGGCAGTGTTTCTCAACTTTTGTGAGACCGTGGCCCGGTAAATTCTTTTTTCATAAGACGAGGGCCCGGTCCCAACAGATTTACTTGTCGGTACCTTTCAAATTTTTTTTTTAAGTTCATACTTTAAACTAACACAAGTATTATTAATTAATTACAGCATAATCATAAAAAGTATTAGTACACTTATGTGTACGGTGTGGGACGTTGGCAAATATAAAATTGCATTTAAATTAGTTATCAATTCAAAGAGAATCTCTCGTGGTCCGGTATAATTGATTCCAGGGCCCGGCACCGGGCCGTGGCCCGGCGGTTGAGAAACACTGCCCTAAGGGATAACAGGAATTGATGCTGATGATGAGTTAACTGGTTGTATACTGCTGTAATCTGGATAGCAATGCACCGATTTAAGCAGACTTTACACATGAACATTTATTTGTAACTCCCTGAAAAAAAGTTCTCCCTTTTTCAGAAATGTGAAAGTGTGTGCAGAATAAATAAACTGGGGGGGGGGAGTTTCTTTTTAACCAAACCCTGTACATGCCCTGTGGAAAATTTCATGTGCAAGATATATAAATACTTTTTATAACTGAAACATGAGAGTATATTCTGAACAAAACATATGCATAAGACTACTGCTATATGGAGCACATAATTCAAAAACAAAGTACAGAATCCAATACATTTCAAGCAACAGTGTCACTAGTACTACAACCAAATGAAGTGATAAATGCAGTATTATAAGACAATTTAAACTTGGTAAATCAACAGAATTGGCTAATATGCTATGTCCTTCTTTCATAATATTGTAGGAACAAGTATGACTCATATGAACAGAGAGACAGAGAGTGAGTACGTGTGTGCGCGTGTGCGTGTGTGTGGGGGGGGGGGGGGGTTTTGTGGTTGTTTACAGGGGGGGGGAGGGGGGGGGTTTGTTTTTTCTTCCAAAAATTTTTAAAAAAAAAAAAAATAAAATAAAAAAAAAAAAAAAAAAAAAAAAAAAAAAAT
>Ga0123357_10013112_pt1 | contig 10729 bp, 13 predicted proteins | sample TergutEmb28metaG_FD_89873 | JGI IMG/M metagenome (GOLD analysis project Ga0123357, IMG submission 89873) | Embiratermes neotenicus P4 segment gut microbial communities from Petit-Saut dam, French Guiana - Emb289 P4 | ecosystem: Host-associated > Arthropoda: Insects > Digestive system > Gut ...
AAATGAATGGCATTTGCCCCCCCCCCCCCCCCCCCCCCCCTTTTTTTTTTTTTTCTTTTTTTTTAAAAAAAAAAAAAAAAAAGAGTGATTTTTTTTTTTTTTTTTTTGTTTTTTTTGTTCTATTTTATTTTGAGAAAGAAGGAATATAAGTTTGGGGGGGGGGGGGGGGGGGGGGGCAAATGCCATTCATTTTTTTTACTTAAGATTATTTTTTTGGGTTACTGAATTGTGGAGGGACAAATAAAAACATGAGTCAGAATGATGGAAGGTTTTATGTATATTAAAAAGTGGTTCAAATCTATCTTCCTCCTCTTCCTAATTTGACTCTTTCATAAATTAAAGGTCCTAATAACCATGGTCAGTCTCCCCTCCCACCAGTGTTATTAGCGAAGTTACGTGTACGATAAAAGGTTACAGACACATGCTCTGTGTTTTCAATAAATATCATGGAACAAGAGATACCTCTTTACCTGTAGTGCAAGAAATGGCTTTGCAGATTCGGATGCAGCACGCCCCATGTGTCTGGGATCCAGCAGTCGCACCACCATCTCCCCACGCCTTTCCACTGCTTCCAGTGCTGCAGCTGTCGTTGCATCATGATCATTCTCTACTGTCTCAATCTGTCGGAAGATCTCTGTTGAGATTCCGCTCACCTGTACAAACAAGATGAAACAGTTAAACATATCATTGTGAGATCTCTTGTGGCATGCTGATTACAGGATTACCTATTATCAAGTGAAAGAACTGAACTGCTATAATTCAAATGTGACTAAAACTACACAGTTTGTGTATATGTATGTAGTACAACATAAATCAATGACATCTAAGGCTTGTGCAGTGGTGGGACACATGATCAGAAATGTGTGTGTTTTTCTCATGAATTACGTTACTGATGAGAGTGGTAAACTACAGCACACTATGCATTAAGAATATGGCCATTTAAGCTGTAACAGAAGAGAAATGGGCATGTTGTTAGGCCCTTGTGGCCCACTGGTTCATGAGTGCTAGCTAAATGTATAAAAATAAGTTTGCAAAATATCTCATGTGTGTGGGATGCAACCTGGAGGTAGAGAAGCCATATCTCAGATGTTTTTGAATGGACTGATATAATTACAGACTGTAAAAACAACTGACATTTGTAATTGTAAATACATGAAAGAAACAAATCAAAACTTCAAAACTGAACTGAAACATAAAATAAATATTCATGTCCGATATAAGTGAATGGTTTCAACATGACGACTTATTTTTCTAAAGTTAAGTAGAAATTTCTTCCACCTTAGAGAGCCCTCCACTGTGTCTTCTTTCATGTTTCATTATCTCATTATTTGTAGCACGGAAATTATGTTGCTTAATGGAAGTGATAAACTGTGAACATTACTTAGCATGAAATGAGATGGAAGGATGGCTGCTTACAGTAATCTAGGCACAATTTAGACAAAATTGTTTTAGCCAATTTCAAGATAATGTACAAACTATCACCAAGTATGACTGATGTAAACCGCAAGGAATCAGTCCAAGTGGCAGATGTGAGATATGATGTGAAGTGGTAGTTGATGTGTTTGATAATGGCAGAAACATACCTTCCGGAAGTCTCCTTGCACTACCATTGGTGGTGGTTCCTTTTGCCTCACACCTGCAGTGCCTGAACCTGGAACCTGTGACACTTGGCGCCGTGGGCTTGTGGCCATCTCTGGCGTTGTCTCCCGACCTTCCTACAGGCAAGACAATGAAGAAGTTGACAACAGCACTATTACCAAAATGCCATCAATTTATGTCAAACGTAACAACATTTAATCATGAATTGTTATTGGTAAACTCCACTTTACATATTAACTCAGAAGGTAGTGTGACATGAACATGGGACGAAAAAAGAAAAGCGTATGTATGTATGTGTGTGTGTATATGTATATATATATATATATATATATATATATATATATATATAAACAGACTTAGAAAGAGTAAAAGCTTTTAGAAGCTTTGTCTAGATACATACTATAAGACAACCACAAAACGCTATTATATCATACTGGAACAAAGAGTTTCTGTTGTATAGCATACAGCACATTTTCCTACTGCACACCACAATAGCTCCGCTGGGCTGATATAAAGTTTTTCAGTAAAAATAACCCAGTTATAATCGCCATTCAATTCCGCGGACACCTCAGCAACTATTTCGTCATTTTCTGTTGTACCATTACTAATGGCGGGACTGACTGCCTTCATTTGTACCAGTTCCCCCCCCCCCACCCCTCTCTAGCGCAAGCTAGTGGTCAGTGTCTTTGTAACAGCATAACAGCGCAATGGTATGCATTCCACTGTCATTACAGATCGGAAATCATGCAAAGATTCTTTGCTTGTTTTTATTCGGTCTTCTAACTGTATATGTTCAAGGCCTATAGAGCGGAACGGGATGAGAAGTTAATATAAATGGAGCACAGGTAAGGGTCGCGTTCGTACATTTTTCCCGGTATTGTGTGTCCCGCAAAATTCGGTTCGGGTCACCCAATATCCCGGGATTTTCCAAGTCTTAAAAAGTGACATTTCTGATAACGCGTACGAACATTCTGACTTTCACTCCGAGGTGGGAAATGTCTCTGGGAGTAGGGCATCAATCAACATGCCACCAACAGGACGGAATGGGAGAAGATGAGGACTATGTGAAGATTAGTGATTACAGAGTCTGGACCAAGACTGCGAAGAACGAGAAAATGATATATGAAGAAATATCAGAAAGTGAACTGAGTGACCGGTTTTATTAATATATTTTTCATTGTTATTTCCTTTTTTTAAAATCTATATGTCACAGTTCCTTTTCTGAGTCACCTCTTTGAGATAATATGGACAAATTACTCTAATTTTTTTTTTGTGTGACAGGTTAAAATTTTTTTAATAAACTACCTCCTCTCCCCCGCCACTTAAATATTACCAAGTGTCCCGGTTTTCAGTTTAAAAAAAAAGTCTTTTGCCTGGAAACACTGAGGAATATGAAGTGAGATCACAATCAGGTCAGCAAGTAATCCAGCAGAGATTCGAAATGGCTACTTCCCGGATTCATGAGTACAAAGCTAGTGCGTCACCACGGCATAAGTTGCTTCATGAACGATGCAGTAATTTGAAAGTGTTTATATCCGTAAAAAAAAAAAAAAATAAATTTCACAGTTTACGTGCAAATGCGTAATAATATTGTGTCTCCCCCCTACCCATCCCCCGAAAAAAATTCTGGCAAAGCCTAGATTGTTGTGTACACCGTTTGTTTCTGAGTATCACCTTCTGTAACCTGATATTGAGGTGTGTAAGTTGAAGAGTGGACAAATTGTTTCATTTCTGTCACTATTCAGAGCTCAAGGTGGACAAAATTCTACTTGTGTTAGCAAGAACGTGAAGTATAAAACCATTAAAACTAACTAACTCCATGGAACGGAGTCCCTCTTCGGAAGCTAACAGGTCCCCCGTTAGTCAAGAAACCACCTATAACTTAATGGAACCCGAAGGTTCATTATCACATTCACAACAGTCCGCCACCTGTCCCTATCCTGAGCCAGACCAATCCAGTCCATGCCTTATTTCTTGAAGATCCATTTCAATATTAACCTCCCATCTACAGCCTATGTCTTCCGAGTGGTCTCCTTCCCTCTGGTCTCCCTACCAGAATTCTGTATGCACCTATCCTGTCCCTCGTGCTTACTACATGCCCCGCCCATTTCATTCTTCTTGATTTGATCACCCGAATAATTTGGTGAGGAGTACAGATCATACGGCTTCTCCTCTTTGTAGTCTTCTCCATTCCCCTTGTACCTCGTCCCTCTTAGGCCAAAATATACGCCTCAGCACCCTACTCTCGAACGCCCTCAGCCTACTTTTCTCCCTCAATGTGTGTATAAATTTAGATAAAGTAGATTGTATTTGATTCAGTCACTGGATTGTGGGTACTTGGAAAACTACTAACATTCACTTCCAGTTACACTAAAATGTCGTTCATTGTTCGCGTCACTGCAGGCGAACCAGACAACACGGCTACCAAAACTCAACTACTGTTGCATTCACGACTAACACTGCTCCATCGATAACGCCGGCGTCGAATTCACAACAAACAGAGAGAGAAGGCGAAGTCTGCTTATACAAAATGGAAGCTTAAACATCCCTCCACCCCCGTGATATATCATATCACTAAAGTTTAAGATTTCAGCATTATTTCACAGGCAATACTACTAATTTATGAATCGGTCGCTTAAATTGTCCAGAAGTGGTTTTCAATGTTACTACTCTTGTGTGTCCATCTGAACCTGGAAATGTTTCACTAATAATTGCTAGTCTCCAAGACATTGGAGGCAAGTTATCTTCTCGAAGCAGCACTAGCATTCTGGGCTGGAGGTCTGGTTGCTGGCTGCGCCATTTGCTGCTTTGCTGCAAGTTGTTCAAATAGTCGGACGACCACCTTTTCCACAACTGCTGATTGAAGCGTTGAACTCGCTGCCATCTGCATAAACTGTTTATTGTTGTATTGGCAAAGACTGGCTCAGGAAGGGGAGGTCAACGGAGCACCAATAAGAAAAGGACCTGGACTCAAATAACTAGAATCACTAGGTTCACTGGAGAGTGTTATGAGAGATCGTGAATTCAAACACGCTTCTACTTGTGTAATCAAAGTACTAAATTCCTCAAAAGTCAATAATACCTTGCCAACAAATCTCTTCCAGTGATACTTTAAAGACTTACCACCTGCTTCCCACAGTCCTCCAAAATGTGGTGAATATGGAGGAATGAAATATCACTGAAATTGTGTCTTTGCTGCGTAGTTATGCACGTGCCTTAAAAACTCTCCAGACTTAAAGAACACCTTCTATTCTCTATTGGCTCCTACAGATTTACTGCCATTATCGCTATAGAGGTGATCTATTAACCCTATTCTAGCTATAAAGCGTTTCAGTGCTGCAATGAATGCTTCACATGCAAGACTAGACACCAGTTCTAAGTTTACAGCTTGAGTGGCCATGCAAATCAACAATAATACGTAACATTTAGTTGTACTTTTGCGTCTAGTATTGCCACTTTCTATCTCAAATGGACACACATAATCTATTCCCGCATTTAAAAATGGGCGTGCCACTGTTACTTTTGCCAAAGGTAACTGACCCATCAGCTGTTGTGATGCTGCTGCTTTTAAATTGAACCATTGCAAACAACGATGCAGCACTGGACGAATGACTTGCTTCATTCTCGGTATCCAATACTGCTGTCTCAAAGAAGCACTCAGTAGTTGTGGACCTGCACGCGGAAGCCTCAAATGTTCATTCATTATAATCAGTTCTGTAATATGATGGGCAGGAGGCAATATTAGTTGATGTTTGGAGTTGCATGGAAGATGTGAGTGCTGTAATCTTCCACCAACTCGAAGATAACCTTCCTTGTCAAGGAACGGATGCAGAGGTTGAAACTGGCTCTTCGACGAAACCTGACCCTTCTTGCTGAGGTCAATGATTTCTTGAGCATAGATCTCCTGCTGTGCTACCTTAATGCAGGCGTGCAGTGTATCTCTTAATTCTGTGCTGGTAAGATAACCTGTCCTTCTTAACGACGGGTTTTTTGAATTGCGAGAAAATCTAAAAAAAAAAAAAAATAGCCTGTTATTCTTTGCAGTCTTGATAGCGTTGAAAATCTGGTGATAAACTCTGCTGGTGAGCATTGAATCAAAACTTTAACTGTAGTAGCCTCCCGTTGTTCTGGTGGCAGTTATGGATGCCTTAATAATGGAATGTTAAGCCAATGTTCTTGCTGCTGACTCAGTCATTCAGGACCTACCCACCATAACCTGCAATTCTTCAAGGTCTCCGGATTTGTGTCACGTGATATGAGATCTGCTGGATTGCTTGCGGATGCAACATGTCTCCATTCACATCATGCGGTCAGTTCTTGAATCTGGGAAACTCTGTTGGCAACAAATATTTTCCACTTACTAGCTGACGTTGCTAACCATGAAAGCACATTCGTAGAATCTGTCCATAACAAAATTCTGTAAATCTTCAAATTCAATGCAAGTACAGTTTTCTGTATCAACTGCGCTAGGAGTAAGGCTCCACACAATTCTAACTTTGGGAGTGTGATTTTCTTAACTGGGGCATCTCTCGACTTAGAGCAAAGCAGTTTAGTTGTTATTTCCACCTGCTGATTAACAAAGCGCAAATACAAACATGCTCCATAATACTTCTCGTTAGAGTCACAAAATCCATGCAACTGAATTTCTGTTGGTTTTGTTAAGACTAATCTATCAACAGTTATCTCGGTCACCTGGAACAGATGCAAATACATGTCCATCCACTGATTCAAAAGTTCTGATGGTAGTTGATCACCCCAATCAAGCTTGTGCAGCCACAACTGCTGCAGGAAAATTTTGTATACAACAACACCTGGACTAATTAAACCCAGTGGATCAAATATGGCAGCAACGATAAAAGAAATAATACGTTTGCTGACAGGAGAGTTTTTAGGCTCTTGCAATTTTTAAACACCTCTTCCCTTGCTAATCAGGAACTGCTCTGATAAGGGATGCCATAGCAAACCTAGTGTTTTGATGCCTTCATTGCTGTCCAGCCCAATAGGTACCTCCATTTCTCTGCAATCAGGAGGAACTACTTCTAAAATGCTGGGGTGACTGGCACAAATCTTGCGTAGGTGAAAACCCCTCGTCCTAAAAGCGCGATGAGTTCTTACTGTAGTCTTAGTGCATCTTCTATCGTGTTGGCTCCACACAGAACATCAACCACATAGAAATTGTTTGTTACTGTTTCTGGTGCTAGTGAAAAGTCCTTTGATTCATCTTCTGCAAGCTGTTGTAAACAACGTGTTACTAGATAAGGTGCTGATGAAATGTCATACGTCACCGTTGACAGCTCATATGTCCTGAAATGATTCAGCAGCGGATCTTCTGCACAAAATTCGCTGCAAACTTCTGTCGTCTTGAAGAATCCTGACTTGGCGGTACATCTTTGCTATATCTGGGGTGAATGCAGTTTGGTAGGTTCTAAATAGTAAAACGATGGAATACAAATCTCGTTGTACTGCAGGCCCTAAAAGAAGTGTATCATTCAAAGATAGTCCGTTACTTGAACGACATGAGCCATAAAAAACAACGCGATTGCGTGTTGTACTGCTGGAACTCTTGAAAACCGTGTGATGTGGAAGGTAATACCGTTCCTCTGCGCTGCTTGCGTCTTCGTTAATCTGGTTCATATGACCCAGCTCTTCATATTCTTGCATAAATTCAGAATATGCTTGATGCAGATCTGGATGTTCCTGGAACCGTCGCTCAAGCTGATGAACTTGTTCATACGACTCTCCTAGACGACCTTGACCTTCACGTCGAGGAAGTCTCACAATGTTACGTCCTGTATCAATTCGTGCGGTGCGCTTCTTGAAGTGTTCTTCACACAAAATTTCTTCAACTGTCCATGTCTTATTAGGCAATTCTTCAATTTCCCAAAATCTTTGCAGTTGCTGATCTAAGTTGTAATTGTTGCGGATGAAGAAATGTTTCCTTGGAACTTCTTCAGGCGCTGCTAAAGGTGTCTTGCCTGAAACTATCCATCCTAGATCTGTATCCTGTAAAAATGGATAATTTCCTGGTCGCGTCTTGGTATCATGGCGAAGAACTTCAAAGAACACATCAGCTCCTAACAGGATGTCAATGGAGTTGGACCTGTTGAAATTCTCATCTGCTAACATCAATCCTTCCGGTACTTACCCGGTCATTACTATCTACAAATGTGGCTGGAATCATTCCTGTTATCTTGGGAAGCACGGCGCAATCTATTTTAGTTTTCCAATTGCTAAATCTGGATTTTATCTCCAGTGAAGTTGCATAATGAACTGTTTTTGTAACCTCATTAATGCTTTGAACATCTGTGCCTTACATTTTCTCAAATGAAGTTGCTGAACTAAACGCTCTGTTACAAAATGACCTTGTGATGCTGAATCCAACAATGCTCTGCATTTCACTAATTGTCCACATTTATCCCTAACATAAACTATCGCTATAGCAAGCAGTATCTGTGAAGATGGCCGTCCCTTAGATGCATAACAGACTGGTACACCTGATTGGCTGTTGTTATTTTGTTCAGTTCTGGTCAACTGTGGCATTGCAATCGTTGCGATGGTTTTTCTGAGCTGGCTCAGACTCACATGGCAACAGTGAATTATGCTTCCTACTGCAAAATTTACACGTCCATTATACCTTATATTGTGATGTCCTATGACTGTTGCCCAAGCAATTAAAACACAATTGATTCTGCTTAATTAAATTCAACCTATGCTGTGAGCTTGCTTTCCTGAACTGCTTACATCTATACAAGGGATAGTTGTCTCTGCACAAAACACGTGAGCTGTGTGTTGCTACATATGCATGCTTGGTTGGCTTGCTAACGCCACTGCTGTTATTATTCCTAGGGTGCTGACTTGCGTTAATTAGTTCAAGAACCTGACATTTGCCTTCTAGGAATTTAATTATTGCTTCAAGTTCAGTCATTCCTTGGGAAACTGCCTTCATTTCCCATTGTTTTCCGGTTACTTCATCCACATGTTCTATCAGTATCTGAGACAACAACACTTCATGTAAGGATATGCTCAAGTCTAATGCCTTAATAGCATTCAAATTGCTTTGAAAAGGATTTATAAGTGCTCTTAAGTCTGTGGTTGATTCCTTGTTGATCACTGGCAGTGACAATAATGATTTCACATGAGCTGCGGCTATTAGACACCCATTGTTGTACCTATCACATAGCAAATTCCAGGCTATATGAAAGTTCTGCTGTGTAACTGGAAGTTTCTGTATTAGCTGATGCGCTTCATTAGTTACAGAACACAGCAAATAGTAAAAGTTTTGAACACTGTACAGGGCTTGGTTATTAATTATCAAACTGTTAAAAGTGTCATAAACTTTTTTAAACTCTTTTGTATGACTTCCGAATTTTGGGATTTCAATAGTGGGCAATTTAATCTTAGGCGCTAAACAATTGCCATTTCCATGCGCTGCTCTAGGCTTCTGCGATTCTGCTGAACTAACGTCTCTTGCTCGTCTTGTCTTCCGAAATTATTCTATCAATCCTAGCTCTCAGTTCACAACATGTTTCTGTGACTGCTTCCATATATCCCATGCTGTTGCGTTTCATCATCATCATTACATTCCAAGTGATCCTGTAGAGCGTTGTATTCTTCCCACACCCTTTCTAACAAATGTAGCCTAACGTTTACATCTAGCAAACTGTCGATGTATTTCTTAATGTGCGTCATTCTTGCCTTGACTGCAGCGCTTTTTCTGACTAATGCTTTGCGTGTTTGGGAATTCATGGTGCTAAGGACTGGCAAGGAAAGAGCCAACTTACCGATGATGGGCTGCTATGATACAAGGTTCCGTCTACGTACACTGGCTACTGTGCTGCACGGAAGCCGTCTACCGATCTGATACGCTGTCGCTTGTTGCTATGCTATGTTGCGATCTTCTCGCTTGGCGTTATTTTACTTGTGATTCTTAATAGAATCGATGCTAACCCACAATCTGGCACGGTAAGGACCATGTATAAAGTTAAAGTAGACTGTATTTGATTCAGTCACTGGATTGTGGGTACATGGAAAACTACTAACATTCACTTCCATTTACACTAAAATGTCGCTCATTGCTCGCGTCACTGCAGACTAACCAGACCACACGGCTACCAAAACTCAACTACTGTTGCATTCATGACTAACACTGTTCCAGCGATAACGCCGGCGTCGAATTCACAACAAACAGAGAGAGAAGGTGAATACCTTCCCAGGCGAAGTGTGATAGTATAAAATGAAAGCTTAATGTGTGAGGCCAAGTTTCACAACCATACAAAACAACAGGCAAGGCTATAGTTCTATATATCTTAGTATTTATACTTTTATACAGCAAACTGGAAAACAAAAGGTTCTTCACCGAATGGCAGCAAGCATTCCCTGACTTCAATCTGCTATTAATTCCTTCATGAATGGAATTAAGATTCGTTACGATTGTTCCCATATATCTGAAATGTTTCACAATTTCAAAGGTCTTATCATCTACCTAAATGTAGTGATTTTGTCCGGCATTCTGTTCTCGAGACCCGATCATGTCCTCAGTTTTCTCAGCATTTACGTCTCATCAGTCTCCTTACTAGAGACTACTAAAACTTCTGAAAAAGAAAGCACTACAAATAAAGTGAAAAAGAAAAATGTAAGATATTATTCAATTTATCATTTCATATCTATAACAAATGAAACATTCACATTAAACGGCTGGGCAAGCTAAATCCGCACTTAACAGCAAACTGTAATATGTGACCCAATGTGTTTAATAATCATTCACTTGCAAGCGCGCGTTCCGTTTGAGTTTATATCAGGCAATCAGCTTCGAGTAAATTGGATGAAAACAAATCAATTGCGCTCTCACCCCCTCCACGGTAAAATACCGCATATCTCCAAACCACACTTTCCACAAAAACAATTACATGGGCATTGCCTTTCGCCACCCCCCAGTGGCGTACCGAGGGGGGGTTTGGGGTGTTCAACCCCCCCCCCCCGAAATTCCGAAGGCCCTCCAAAATCGTGCCAAACACAACCCGACTGTGAAAACTGTTAAAAATTGCTTAATTTAGGACGCCAACACACCAAGATATTCGAAAAAAAGGCAGTAAAATTCTAAAACTACCTAGGTTCGCAATTGTTTTACATT
>Ga0123357_10013113_pt1 | contig 10729 bp, 7 predicted proteins | sample TergutEmb28metaG_FD_89873 | JGI IMG/M metagenome (GOLD analysis project Ga0123357, IMG submission 89873) | Embiratermes neotenicus P4 segment gut microbial communities from Petit-Saut dam, French Guiana - Emb289 P4 | ecosystem: Host-associated > Arthropoda: Insects > Digestive system > Gut ...
AAGTCTTTCAATTGCGGAAGGGGGGAGGGGGTGGGGGGGGGGGCAGCAGATTCCTCTATTCGTCAAAACGCCCGGACCGACTCTGGGGCCCACGCAGTCTCCTGTTCAGTGGTTACCGCGGACTCTCCCCAGGGTTAAAGCGGTCGGGGTGTGAAGTTGACCACTCACTTCCATCCAGCGTCGAGGTTCAGAATGAGTGTAACTTTACTGTGCCTTCCCGGTGTGCACGGGGGAGGGGGAGGGGGAGGGGGGGGTGGGGACTTGTACATTGGGATGTATGTAAGTTAGGTCTTCGAAAGGTCAGGATCAACATGTGGCACGTTGTAAGAAAACAAATTTAATCTAACTAACTGTAAGCACATGAAATTTTATATTAATCGGATAGTAACTTATCACAGGTTTGCAAAAAGATATGTTCGACGTACAAGAAACGGAAACGGCAATGATTATGCCAATGTAGACTAAATGGTTTTGGTTATGATAACATTTATTTTGATTTACGTTGTTTGTATTTGTTGTTTGAACGTGCAGTCAACAAGTGTGGCGTGAAGTCTGAACTGTATATAAGGCTGGTTTCACGAGTGTACACGTTGTTTTTAATATATGCTGTTTAGACAAGTGCTTGCATGAGCTTTGTACCGGTAAATAGTGTACGTATCAAGATTTTAGACCTGCCTTGTAAAGCTGAATGTTAACACAGGCTTGTATTACTTTCAGATACGCACTGTGTTGTCATAGAGACGATGCAGTTTTGGTTACTGCTGTGAGTTAATTGTATTTATGGTTCGGACAGTACTTTACTGATGAAAGATACCTTACGGTGACGTCCGAATCAACGAACTATTCCCATAGGAAGTCGCTGATTCTGTTAACTTATTAAAACAAATAGCTAGGACTGTTGATGTGTGCAGTGCGGTTATGGCTGACGTAAAACCAAGAAAAACTGTGGTCTTTGTAAGTCAAGGCTGATTTTTATACAAACATCCTCTCTGATCTCGAGCTCAGTGTACACGATGACTGTGCGCTTGCGTGTGGGACCATAAAGGGTTTTGTAATTACCTTACTAAATGCGACACCACTGATAGTTTTTGCAGAAATAGATGATAATACTGTAATTTGGAATCCATACCCGTTAACGTAACGCATTTGTCTCGCGGATCACACAGGGTCCGATCCCTCGTCAGAATAAAGTATATGATGTTTGAGTCGGAAGGTTCAGTAAGCCTTAGTGTCATTACAAAATGCCAAAGTTTGATTCCGTCTCCGTGTAACTGAATGAAGTGCATATTGCGACAACTTATACTTCTTTGGATCCGTTTGAGAACTGCCCTTTGTTGTTGCGTTTGGTATATATAGTGGACGCTTTCCAAAATAATCGTTCCACAATTTTTGTTCGTTTTGCACGAAGTAAACACTGGAACGATTACTGTTTTCATAGTGTTACTTGTAAAACCGTCGTCTAGAAGAATGCAGGGCTAATCAGTAACATGGTTCCTCGCTTCGTTTATTTCTCCTCTTCACAAACCGAACAAATTGGTTACAGCTGTAACGCTTCTTACTTGCATGTGGGAGGTTCCTGGTCCGAGTATAGGCCGAGGAACCTATTGTTTTGACACGCTTTTTGCAGTTTTCTCCAGTCTCTCCAGACGTGCTGTCATCCACCTTCTAATTGTGAAACGTAAGATTAAATATTACTTTCGTTTCTACACGTCGTTAGAAATTTAAAGATAAATAAGTACGATATGTTAAACAGGTTTGTATTTTTTGCTTTTTACCCTCAGCGTACTGTAAAATCCTTAAGTCTTTTCGTTTCCGACTGTCCTGTCCCTTGCGTTTGCTGTGCTTTAAGCTTTATAATGCATAAGATGAAAAATTCCCACTGTCCATAGTCAATCGTATGCTGTTCAGTGCATGAAACTATGTTGTATATACGCCTTCTTACGAAACTGACACCCAGGCTGCACGGTGGCGTTAAATAATGGAAAATCTTTCTGACGTCACATCTTTCCACTTTTAAAATCCAAACTATATGGACGTGTTCATACATCATCATCCCCCCCCCCCCATTTTATTGGCATGCGTTCATTTATACTCTGATGTGCCAACAACTTTTTGCACGTGTGTTGTAAGCGTTTGACATAACACGGGCACAATCGCAAGTATTGCTGATGCATGTGTAGGTTCTGTATGCCAGCGTCTGGCAGTTTATTAGTAATGGGCTTCGCAATGTCCATACCATTCCTGCAGTATGCTTGTACTCATGTGTATGAAAAGGATTGTTGTTGTGGCTTGCAGTTTTTGATCTTCGTTAGCTGTCATCCTTAGGGTAAAATGTTAAAGTACCTAGCTGTGACAAAATTTCATGTTTTCACGGTAGTGACGGTTCAGAATGTGGTATTCCGGGCTGTAGCGCCCTCTCGTTCTGTAAATTGATATCAGTGTTTTGGGGGGACGTGTTTCCTCCTCCTTCAGGATCGAAGCGAGTTGGGTAACAGAGTCCTCTGTACAGTACGCATTGATTCGGATCTTATTTCCTCTGTTTCCGCTTCCTTGAACTGGTGTGCAGCTTGCATACATAATCTGCCAGATTAGTACATTGCTCATTTCGACCATGAAGATGGAAGCATCATAGTCTTGCGAAAGGTTTGTATATACATAAAGTACTATAAGGCCTTATAACCCTGAATACTACACCGTGGTGGACCGTAGTCGGTATAACGACTCGCTACGGCCTGCAGTCCGGGTATCGATTCCCGCTGGGGAGCGAGATTTTCCGCACCCGTCCAGATCGGCCTTTTGGTCCACTCCAGCCTCTTATACAATAGGCTCTGTGTCTCTTCTCCAAGTGTAAAGCGGCCGGGGCCTGTCACTGGTCACCCACTCCCGTGTATCTTCCAGGTAAAACAAAAAGTAGAGCTGTAGGCCTACCTGGACTCCTGTGGGCCTTCATGGCCTACTCTTGGGCGAACTTTTAGACCACACCGTCGCCAACTGTTGTTTCGGTTAAGACAAAGTACCTCACTGTTCACATTTTGTGAAGTTTCACGTAGGTGATTAGTTCAGTGGAACATAATTTCAAGCATTAAGTAAGCTTCGTAATAGGCCTGTTTATTTATTCATAGTTCCTTGAATGCCGCTTTCAGTGGTTCATTATATGGTGTCGATTGATACGATAGGACACAGTCTCTGGAGCTTGAAAGGATTTGGAAGGAAAGTGGCCTGCCTCTGTCCTAAATATAGATGCTGTCGTGGAATTAGCCTGGAGAGACTGGAAACGCAGGAAAACCTCAGAGTATCTAGTCTCGGGACCCAGATTCGAACCTCGGATATCCTAAATACAAATGAATTGGTGTAATGAAATATTATTTGAATTAAAAGTCAGCTGCATTAATTCCCTTACAGTTTATTTTAAACGATTTTGGCGAAGAGAGGTAAATTCAGCTGTTTACAAGTAGCGAAAATGGTCTTAATGAAATAAGTGTTCTGGTGTAAAAATGCTGCATAACGTTACGTTTGGTTCTGTGTATGGGAATGTAATCTAGAGGTGAAAACAGTATCATGTTTCTTGGACGTTCTGCTGGTGCTATTAATAAGCGCAATGGCTGGTCAGAAGAAGAATAAGGAGACGTGAACAGAGACAGAGTGGTCTGGGATTTTCTAGCGGTTCAGAGAACTACAGTGAAGGCCATCAAGCTTGGGTGTATCATGAATAAATTAGCATAAGCCAGACCATAATGATTCTGTTGTGTAATTTTAACATCAGACAGCAAGAAATACTTGTTGGATAATTATGGATCGGTCTGGGCACCTGTAGGCTATACCTTCCATGTGCTGCATGGTCTACCTAGTAGGAACCGTTAAGTTTCTGGTAATAACTACAAATTCAGGCTGTTATAAGAAGTGGTTTGTTGAAGGCGCAGGTTGTCATTATGTGTCGTACTTACACGTTTCTTCTCCTTACTTAATTTGCAGCGTCAGCTGATGCGGTAGTCAGGTGTCTGTAGATGGAAGTTTGGAGTGGTATTGCTGCAGGTCAGTAGGCCTGTAAACCGCACACTAGGGTTCTTTATTACCCACAGTCGCCGGAATAATTTACGTTCGTTCACAAGCCTGAGAGTTGCGTACCTGTTGACCGTCATGCTGTCGAACCACAGATGTCCAACATAGGTGTCAGTGAGTTAAGTTTGCGTTTGCTGCTGTCGACGTCATAGGATATTTGTAAGTTCCGCTGCCCGTCAGGCGTGTATTTCTAGGCATTTTCTACGAACTTAAAAAAAAAGCGCCATAGTGGTCTTCCCGGTGCCGCAAATGTCGGTATATGCCTTGGGTAACTCAACGCCTATTAGCAGTTCTAAAAGGACTCCTGCGTAGAATTTAATTCTTTTGTCGGTTAATTAAAAGTCTTTTCCCTGGCCGTTACGAGTATATTGCTTATAATCGGCAGTTTATTTTGTTTATAAGTGTCAAGCAAAGCTAGCCCATTACAGGCCTGGACAGGCTCTTAGGGCTGGAGGAAGTTGAGACTGTCAGAATTTCTAGACGGTCGTCACATGAAGATGGTAAGGTTATCAGCCCTACACACCGGTCACCTCTACCCCCAGGACATATCCCTGGTACTCATTTCTGTTAGAGGCTTAGTCGACCCGGGGGCCATAGTGCGGTCGGAAGGATTAAGTCAATGAAAAATTCCAACGACCCCATCAGGAATCGAACCCACGCAGTGCCTGAATCAAATGCGCCACCGCGTACCTCTTAGATGTGTAAAGTACGATACATTAACAGCAAGCCACCGAAATGTTGCTTAAGTAATTAACTATTACGAACACTTCTTTAGTCTGAGAACTCACGAATGCAGATGTGCGTTTGGTAGGAATAATAATCATCCCATTTCCATGGCTTTGGTAAGTGACAGGCGAAAGGAATGTGTATGTTGTTGGCATTTAACGTTTAAAACAAACTGACGACCTTACTTGTCAATCGAGCCGTTCCTAAGATGGTGTCTACTTTTGTATGTAACCAACGCGGATTTCGTTGTGAGGTGGATGAAGTGAATGGTGATGATAGAATACATTAGAAATGTCACATACATATATACGCACCATGGGCGGGATTCAAACCAGTAACGTCAGAAATGACATTGCCAGCATTGTTCGCTCTTTAGCAAGAAAACGAAAAGCGTTCACCGTTTTATCATTGTGATTTCCCGAGGCCTGGATGAGAAGCAGTTACGGCCGAGTTTGAAGCATTGAAGTATTCGTCTGGACGGAGTAGAGGGAAGTTCATTAGCCATGCTACATGACAGACGAACCTCTCAGTTGCTGAATGTTGCGTCAGTTTCAGTGTTTGAAATGCACTGTTTTGATTGGCTGCCAGTTGTAGCTTTCTGTCTTGTTACGGGAGGTTGGTGACTTGCATATTTACAGCTTTACATTAAAACAGTCAGTTACAGAACACTAATTTTCTTCATCGCCCTCAGAATTTTAACCGTTTTGGAAATGCGAAAGTAGCGACGCTACGAGCATTGCTGTGACTGGATGTCAGATAACACGAAAGACCCCAAATGGCGTATTTCTCAAAGCAGACGTAGGAAGTTGACCTTTGTTGCAGTTGTCTTTCTAGATTCCAACCGTGTGCTTTCTTTTTGAGAATGTTATTGTCTGTTATGCTTTAATTAATTAGTAAATCGCCGTCAAATACAACTGTACCGGTATAATGTAACATGCTAAGTGTACTTTTCATGTTTGTTAATAACAATTATCAGGCTATAGGCCTGTGAATGAAACAAAATATTATATCACGGGGATGATAGTAAATTACTGTACAACGGCATGGCCTTGCGGTACCCACATATGCACTCGAAGTCTAAAATCGTTGTGTTCTGATTTTTAAAAGTAGGGTTTTCATTGCACTGCGGGACAGGACACTCAGCGGCGACAGTCCTTTCCCCGGATTTAATTATGTTTACTTTGTTTTTCGGCGCAGCAACCTCCATTGGGCCAGGGCCTTCTCATTGACGAGGTTTCTAGATCACACACGACGACGCACCACAGTCGGTAGGACTTCTCTGGACGAGTGATCAGCCCGTCGCAGGGACCTCTACCTGATAACACACAACACTCACAATAGACAGACATCCATGCCTCCGGTGGGATTCGAACCAACAGTCTCAGTAGGCGAGCTGCCTTAGACCGTGCGGCCACTGGGACCGGCTATTATGTTTACTAAGTACAGTAAACACATGTAATGAAACTGTAGAACAGAACCCGTGAAGTTGAGGGGAAATTATTAATGGTGAATCACGAATGCATGCTGGTAATATAGTGAATTCGTCTGGTGACAACATGTGGTCCGCAGACAACATAGGGTTTGAGAGTACCGATACTTTTAACGCAGCCGGAATCGTATTCATTGGATGAATGAAGTGACCTCTTGTACCATGGCTGAGTGTATACTGTTTCCCTTTATAGATGCGCAAGTATGCAGTCATTAGCATGATCAGAGGAAAGAGGGTGAGGTGGGTGGCCGTGTAGCACATATGTGGGGTGAAAAATACGTATATTTTGGTCAGTTGAGGATAACAGACGCTATGAGAAAGAGGATGTGAGTTGGGCTGAACAGAATCAGGACTGGATCCAGTCACGTACTGAAAATGGATTCCATAAATGGTAATTAGGGTTGGCAATCTAAAGCGACTGCTTGCTTCTTAAGATGGACTTAAATAATTTATTTGAGATCCATGTTTTAAATGTTTAGCGTATTCTCCCTTTTAATACTAATGAAGCTTTAATTTAATTCCTTTAACCCTTTAAAGACGAAGCGCAGACCGCTTTATTTAAAGACCCAGTCCGTACCGCGCTGTAAACACTTTTCATCTTGGTTATAAAACCCAATCAGTTTATGCTGTAAGTGACACAAGTCGCTGTTTGTTCTGAGATAAATACAAACCACATAAATGCAGCGTGGGCAGAACGTACAGTTGTTGAATGTTAAACCTGTTGGTGCATCACGTAACCAGTAGGCTTTAAAAGATTAAACTTCAGAATATAAAATTAAATCTAACGGGGTATCTGAGTATTCCGAGTTTCACGCCTTGACGATTAAAGCAACTTGTTCCTCTGCAATATTATACACAAAAATTAACAACCTTTGGAGCCAAAATAATAAACATCAAGGAATTCAAGTATGAAAACGCCCTTCCAAGTTATCATCTTTCATTTGTTGGGTCTGCCTCTGCAAAGGGGAATTTTTGTCTTCGGCCTCGTGTAAGATTTTGTTAAAATTTAGAAATCCTCGTACGGTCACTCCTCTTGTTTTCTCCGGCACAAACGTAATGGGTGAATAATGTGTACTCCTCACCCAGTAGTGTTCGGGTGATCAAATCGAGAATGAGATGGGCAGGGCATATGGCACGTATGGTGGAGAGAAGAGGTTTATACAGTGTTTTGGTGGGGAAACCTGAGGGAAGGAGACCACCTGGAAGACCCAGGCGTAGATGGGAGGATAATATTAAGATAGATCTTCAGGAAGTGGGATATGCGAGCATGAACTGGATCGATCTGGGGCAGGACAGGGACAGATGGCGGGCACTTGCGAATGGGGTAATGAATCTTCGGGTTCCATAAAAAGCGGGGAAATTCTTGACTGGCTGCAAACCGGTTAGCTTCTCAAGAACTCTACTCCATGGAGTAAGTAAGAAAGTAAGGAACTCTAATGCAGTCTTTGATAATGATTCTTTTCCGTATGCATCTAATACTTCTTAATTTATGTACGCTACCTATTTATTTATTTTAATACTTTTATAAGAAATGTTGCAACAAAGAAAATTAGAAGGGCACTCCGTTGCACGCTTACATTCCTGCGCGTATGTGCGTACGTGCCTGCGATGTTCCAGACAACGTAAGGCTCTCAGAGAAAAAATTCAAGACTTAGGAACCTGTGATATTGCAACAGGCTAAAGCGTTTGTGCTGTGTAAGTGGTATAACGATGCACACGATTATGAAACCTTTCGGTGGACGGTACTTAACCGCCATTCAACAAGATGCAAAGTGTAAACACAGAAAGTCAGTTTAAACATTTCCAACAAAACTGAAAGCACAATTTTAGCCATAATACAGCGTAACGTGTTTCACGTGGGTCGAGTCCCATTGAGTAAAAGGATCATGTCAGATTAAGAAACTGAACCAGTAAACTACAACACAAGGCAGCTTCACAAAAACAGGCCATACAAAAACGTTTCATTTACAGCTGCATACAGCATGTAGTGGCATATTGTGTTGAGTTTCTTAGTGACGATCTGAGCGTATTTCGATTAATGCGCGACAGGTATATTAATAATTTAGTCAGGGATTCAAATAAAACCCATTTTTCCGAGCACACTAATTAAAATGGCATTATTTTACTGGACACCAGCAGTCGTCACTCCACTGTGAACAACTGAAGGAATAAGTACCAACATACCAATATGAAAGTTACTGTTAAAATCCGTTGGTATACACTAGCCAGCAGATTTCAAATCCAATTAGGAAACAAATTACCTGACGATACGGAACGTTGTGAAGGAAATAAAAATTCAATGTTTATTTTTAATGCTATTCAATTTAAGATGCAGTAACGTTGCAGAATGTGCAAGTTCGTACACTTTTCTGAACTCTCCCTCTCCCCAGCTAAATGGGCCGATCATCATTAACGTTTATGTCATGCATTATGCTACACGGGATATACTGAATGTCAGACCGTACATAAACTAGGATGAGTGGACCTATTCATAGACTGACTATAGCTGACAGAATCACTACGCATATTTAATCAAGATAGGAAACATACGTGTAACATAACATTGAGGAGTGTTCGGAACTTCGCATTCTGAGATATTCTCATATGGTCGTACCACGTAATCTATTGTGGCCACACATTTTCTTACTGTTCTGAAATGTGCATATATTACAGAATGTTGTTACTAATATTATTAGGGTCTGTTGTTGTATTTATTTGAAGAACCGATTATTCTCTTGCGATGATTTGATTAAATTTGTCGGTCATACATAAGCTCAGATTTTCATCCTGTCGAAATATTTTGTAATTCGTGACTTAAAAACAATGTATACAGTCTATCTGCGTACCAGATTTAATATTCCTAGACAAAACCAGTAAATATTGAATATTATAATTTCACATTTTTATTTTTTATAGTATGCGTTGTGTAAATCACATGAAAACAACGCTGATCAGTATCGATTACTATTGATCAGTATCTGTCACTGTCGATCAGTATATATTATTATCGATTACTGTTGACGGCAGCCATGGTAGTGCCGCTAACCAGAGCAGTCATAACTGTAGGTAGGTAGTTATGTAGTATCTGTTACTTTTGTTCGATTTGAACCAACCTTTCATTTTCTCGGCATAGCTTAGTAACCCCCCTCCCAATGTGAAATATTACGAAAATCTGTCCATATCCTAAAAGTTGTTTGAAATACTGACATTTGACGGGACTTGCTTGCTTATTTCTGCATTAAGCTGTTAAAGGTGTAATAAGTAAATCCTATACTTTCGAACTAAATATGTACATGTACAGAATACGTACACGTTACGTTTAATTAATGACCAGTAAATTTAGGCACAGACTAAACTAAGCGCTCAACACAACTAGAAACATAAGACGGAGTAAATATGTGCCGAAGTGTTCGGGCAGTTTGGGAAGCGAGTTTTACACAGTGCTGTACCTGTACCACAACAAAGGTGACGCGAGTGGCAACAACATGAAGGCATAAGAGATTAAAGATCGCATTAAATCACCCTTCCTGTAAGAAACGTGAAAACCTAGATAGAGAATAGGACAAGACTGAAAATAAAAATATTTTTTTTTACAACATCGTAAAGCTGGACACATTTATAACCCATGGTGGAAAGACTCAACGAACGGAAGAGAAAATTACACTCTGCAGGCTCTTGTGAAATGTTTAAGACTATTTAGAACAAATTAATTATTTTAGAACCTTATGTTTATTGGACCGTGCATCATTGTGATATCTGAAGATATTTTAGCTATTAGTTTTAATTTCAGCAACAGAAAACTATAACGTCGTCTTGAGCATCACGGAGAATGATTTTAAAATATTTGATATTTTAAAGGTTTAGAATAATACATTTTAAAAACACAGCTTTAATCAGCTAATAACGCTCATATACAATTCATACATTGTAAGGAATGTGAGATGTCACACGAAATATGCGTATGTATATGTATGGTGTTTATGTTTTTCCTTGCTTTCTTAAATTTGTGTACGTATAAACAGGGGACAGGGCCTTTTTAAGACCTTTCCCGGGCTAGTGCATAGATAAATGTGGGTGTCGTAGCCGTATCAACCGACTGCCCACAAGCTCGGAGGAATAGCGAAGTGACGCAAACGATAGTTGTCAGATAAAACAGGGACACACTATCTCCTGAACGTTACTGGAACAGTTGCGACGAGGTAAGTCCATATTGATATCGCCCATGTGATTTGCACACCAATATGAGATATTCGGTGTTAGTTTATGGGAGTGCTGGTAGTTAATAATGTATTGGTTGGAACATGAAAGTGCATACATTCGTACGCTGCCACTTGAGTATCCTTATAGGTTGGCTTTTCATTCCATAAAACCTAAAACAAGAACAAGGAGGTAGGCAGGTATAATGTTATACCACTGTAGACGGAATTGTGCTGTGTTACATAAAGGGAATGGCGA
>Ga0123357_10013114_pt1 | contig 10728 bp, 3 predicted proteins | sample TergutEmb28metaG_FD_89873 | JGI IMG/M metagenome (GOLD analysis project Ga0123357, IMG submission 89873) | Embiratermes neotenicus P4 segment gut microbial communities from Petit-Saut dam, French Guiana - Emb289 P4 | ecosystem: Host-associated > Arthropoda: Insects > Digestive system > Gut ...
TCACTGCGATAACTGAAAAATAAAAAACCAAGTAGATGTCACTTATTATTTTATTATACTTCTTATAGGCTCAACATGTTACGGGCATAGTAATGCCCGAAACATGTTGAGCCTATAAGAAGTATAATAAAATAATAAGTGACATCTACTTGGTTTTTTATTCTTCAGTTATCGCAGTGATGCATGATCCAGTGAACATCAGTGAAGGCGTAAATTTGGGTGACAGGCCAAAATTTTTTTACGACCTGACCCTATTTTATACACGCGATTTTATATAACTCGACGTCCCACAACAAAGCAAATCCCGCGTTATAGTATAAATAACTGTCTGTTCTTCCCTGAATAAGACAGACCAGTTTGCAGAAATGTAAAAATCTGTGGAGAAAAATTATTATTTTATATTTTGACCTTTAAGCCTCTACCGCTCACCACAAAATTCTCTATTATTGTATATGGAACTGATGTGAATTTCTTTGCAATGACCCAGCTTACTTTGCGTCCTAAAAAATATAATTGTAGCACTGAAGCACTTAGGCCCGTTTTCTATGGCGGTGATCAGTTAGTCCTGCGACTGAGTTAAACAGGAGAGACATGAGTCTGAGTTCAGTGTAACCAACTGGAAGAGCGAAATAAATATGGGGAGAAATTCAATTCCTCGCAATCAAAGATTCTTCAAATAGGATTAGTGCATGGCAAATGAAAGGAAAACGAAAATTGAATATTAAAGTTAGGCTGGCTGCAAAACGCTTCACAGAGGTAAAACGGATCGTGTTATGGTAAGTCTAAAACGTTAGTAAATTGTCGCTGGTTTTTTTTTCAGACTACTTTTGTTTGAATGTGTGGTTATTTTGTAAATTTTAACTTATATGAACAAAGTTTGTTACCGTAAGTGTCGGTAAGCATAACTAATAAGACGAACGGAAGTCTGTTTTTCCAATACTGAGTTTATCGAACATAAATTGAATTTAAAATTGCCTGGCGGAAACATTTTACGTGACCAACTTACTTTTCGTTTAGCAATAAACATTTCAGTTCACTCATCCTGGAACTCTATGCGTATGTAGTTAAATAATGAATGTCTGGAAGATCTTTAACCCTTTGGCACTGGAGTTGGACATTTACAGTTTAGCACACCATTTATATAAAATGTGAATATTTTATGAACCAAAAAGGGTAACATTCTGAAATACATGACATATTGCGGAGTAATAAACGGAGATTGTGCGAGCAAGTCTAAAAAAATCATTAAATATACTGTTGACTAAGTATACAAGAAGCGTTATTTGGATAGAAGCGGTACGACTGTCCTATACGTATATAGGATGCATGATGCCTAAAGGTTAACGAAGTATATAACGAGTGAAGTAAATTATCTGAGCGTGCCATAAAGTCACATGAGGCAGTTGGGGTCTAACTTAGCTTATTTCTAACCTCTGCACTACAATTTAGAGGAGTGGTTAACTTAATGCTCCAAACACTTTATGCTTGAAGAAAGAAACCCCTACAGCCTTTAAACGGGGGTGGGGGGTTGGATCGGCTCCGGATCCACCCACAATGGACATTTTTTTTACATCGCAAACCTGAGATGGTTCCCAAGAACCCAAGTTGCCACTACATGCTTCTCATATAGCCCTTCCGAGTTAAATTTAGTAATAACCAATTTCCTATTTTGTTTACATGTAAAATAACCGCTGCCAACGGGTGACAACTCAATTGCAGTTTATTATTATTATTATTATTATTATTATTATTATTATTATAAACCTGGCCAGTAATATTTCTGAAGTTTAGGGCATATGAACAGGATGGTGAGTTCTCATAACAAGACATTCCAGACCCGTTCACAAAGTTAGGAAAGTGACCATTAACTGTCTATCCGTCTATCTCTTCCTGCTGAAAGGGTTTGTGTGAAAGTTTGTAATGTAGGTTTTTACTAAAATTTGTCGAGACAATTTAAGTTTCATTAAAATATGGCAAACTCACAGACCTGTCGCACAAATACATACGTACATTTACGACTACCTTGGTCACTAGCCTTACCACGGTTGCGGTGAATAGTTATGGACAGTAATATTTAGATGCACTCAATCTTATTGCGCCATGGGTTTAACGGCGCATAATTAAGGATACTAAGAAACGTGAAACCACAACAATTAGTATTTACTGATTAACGACATCCAAGTAACAGATTCATTCTTGAGAAGCTGACAGTTCCTCATTTATTCCAGTAATTGCCCACATTTTATGGAACTCAAAAGTTCATTACTGTCTTCACGACAGCGAACTGCTTTTTCTCCTCCTGCGTCACATAAACTCAGCCCAAACAGTTCCATCCTAATTTTTTTTATCCCTTTTAATATAACACTCTCATTTACTCCCAGGTCTTCCATGTTGTCTCCTTCCTTCAGTTTTCCCCACCCAAACCTTTCATGCATTTTCTTCCTCCCTGTAAGTGTCTCATGCCATGCCCATTTCATTCTCCTCGATTTCATAGGGTAAAAGGTAAAAGGTAAAGTGTTCCCGTTACAGGCCCGGTGTGGCCCAGAGATTGGGTAGAGGTATAGCTCTGCTCTTCCATGACCGCGGCACTAGAAGGGGGTGAGTGGTCAGCAGCACGTTCCGGCTGCACTTTAGCCTTTGGAAAGAACCGGTACCCATTGTACAGGAGGCTGGGCAGGTCTGGACGGGCGGAAAATCTCGTCCCCACCGGGACTCGATCTCGGACCGTCCAGCCCGTAGTCAGTCGCTATACCGACTGAGCTACCGGGCCCACTAATGATATAGGTGAAGCATGAAAATAATTCAGGTTTATCTAGTCTCCTGTGACTATGTCCGTCATGGGCCTGTAAGGTAAAGCAGCCCCATTACAGGCCTGGAGTGGCCCAGAGGGTTCCAGGAAGTTAAGGTTCCCAGATTTCATAACAACGACACAGGATGGTGGTAAGTTTGTCAGCCTTACGCACCGGCCGCCTTTCCCCCCAGGAAATGCTCCTGGTACTCATTTCTGTTAGAGGCCGAGTCGACCCCAGGGCCAGAGTGCGATCGGAAGGATTTTATGTCAATGAAAAATCCACCGACACCAGCTGGGATCGAACCAGCGACCTTCCGATTTGTAGCACAGCACCTTAACCGCGGACTTGCAATGTCTTAAATTCCATATTCTTGTGAATCAATCGTCTCACTTTTTACAATTACTTTTGCCCTTTTAAGTTACTGAAATATATACATATATATATATATATATATATAGTGGACCGGATAGCTCAGTCGGTATAGCGACTGACTACTGGCTGGATGGTCCGGGGTCGAATCCCGGTGGGGACTAGATTTTCCGCCCGTCCAGACCGGCCCTGGGGCCCACCCAGCCTCCTGTAAAATGGGTACCTGGTCTTTCCCGGGGGTAAAGGGCGGCCGGGGCGTGCTGCTGACCACTCACCCCCTTCTAGTACCGCAGTCATGGAAGAGTAAAGCTATACCTCTACGCATCCTCTGGGCCACACCGGATCTGTAATGGGAAAACTTTAACTTATATATACTTGTAGATATATATATATACTTGTATATATATATATATATATAATTCGCAATAGCCATTTATATAGCAAGAGTGGCCCAAAGGATTTTGAAGAACATTAAACGTGTGAAGAACAGGCAGTAAATGCGCCACACTATGTAAAAGGCTTTCCAATAATAGGGCAAATGACCTTGAAAGTAACGATACAGACGTTGCTTGAATAAACTTTAATCTAGCTACTAATAAATCAAACACAAATGATCTGTACACTTTAAGTAACGGGGAAACGTCACTGTCAGGCCTGGAAGTACCTTCCCTTTACCTTATCCAGAAAATTTCACTGTATATCTGAATTTAAGACACATTTCAGCTCCGCCTCCCAATTTCCGTCAAGAATTCTGCTTCCGTATTTTGACTTGGTAACACTTGCCAAAGGCAACATTCATTTGCAGACACGGAATTTCGGTACTTGAGGCTCCAGTGTGAAGAGGCGAGATGTTATTCTTCTCAAGTACGTCGCCGAAGACTCGACTTTTCAATTTATTTTTATCTAATTTGCTGACGAATTTTTTTTCTTAAAAAACACATTTCTTACTTTTTTTGGCGTTTTTCTGACCGTGCATCTCAGTATATTTATCTCAGTAATTAACCAACTTGTTGCACTAAATTTTTGTTTCACAAAAGGTGCACCTGTGCACGAAACGGCCACCTATAGGTGTGATGATACCGGAGGCTGTGTAATGCAATTTTGACCTCCTGATTCTGAGCACAGGTGCTCGAAACATGTAGAGGCATGAAATAAACTTACTGTAAAACAAAAATTGTGTGCATTAAGTTGGTTAATTACTGAGATAAAAACAGTTCTTACTGCAAGTAAGGAGAGGGCAACTCCGCTCGGTAATGTGGATTATGTAGTAACAGAATTAAAGTTTGTTTTCGCAAGTTTTATCATCAATCCGCGACCTGCGGCGACAGGCCGACATATTTCTGGCCCCTGTTCTGAAACAGCTGTCAGATCCAACGTGACATTCACTTTTTATTATACATGTGTTTTATTTGCATTATTAAGGTCTCTAGCGTAGAGGCCTTTCTGGCAGTAGATCTTAGTACGTGCATCGGAAAAAAAAGTAATGCAAAGGGACACTTTAGACAAGAAGACAGCACATATTTTGTACTCAGCATTGAGTTACTGTGTTTCAAAAGATTAAAAAAAAATCTGTCCGTGTATCTGAATCCACACGATATTCAACTCCAAAATTACCTTCACCGAGTTTACCCTTTGTAATACGTTAAAAAAAAAAAAAACAGAAAACTTTTATTATGTTTAGAATACATCAAATACACTTTTTTGTCAGTCGCTGTACATATCTGCTAGTATAAAAATTTGAAGAATTAGTTTTTTTCAAAACCAGTGACCTATAATAATGAGGAGATTAATGATCTGTACTGCTCACTCAATACTGTTCGGGTGATAAAAACGAGAAAAATGAGATGGGCGGGGCATGTAGCGCGTGTGATGGAGAGGAGAGGCGTATACAGGGTTTTGTTGGGGAAACCTGAAGAATAGAAGTCACTTGGGAGACCTAGGAGTAGATGGGAGGATAATATTAAGACGGATCTTCTGGAAGTGGGATGTGGGGGTATGGACTGGATTGAGCTGGACCAGGATAGAGACAGATGGCAGACGCTTGTGAGTGCGGTAATGAACTTTTGGGTTCCGTGAAATGCGGGGAATTTCTTTACTAGCTGAAAACTTTTAGCATCTCAAGAAGGACTCTGCTCCGTGGAGTAAGTAAGTAGGTAAGTTAGTATTTACTTTTTCCATTTATTCTTTAATATTATTTATTCAACAATTATTGCTTTATATCATTTTCTTTCCAGTTTGGATAGGTGGAGAGCTAGATGAGGATGTAAGGCTGTTTGATTACGAGCAGGCGGCCAGCATAACAACTTGATCCGGGCTGGACTGTCCGGTCTTCGAAACCCGTTTGGGGCGAGATTTTCCTGACCCATCCAGACTGGCCCCGAAGTCCAACCAGCCTCCTGCATAAGGGGTACCTGGTCTCTTTCCTTAGGGTATAGCTGCCAGATCGTGGGGTTTACCTCCCACCTCTTCTAGCTCCGAGATCGAGCATAAGTATAGCTATACACCTACCTTTCATCTGTGCCTTCTTGTCATGTAACTATAGAGAATGGTATTATTACTTTTACTATTATTATTATTATTATTATTATTGATGTCAACATATAGTATAACGGTCATAATTATCATTTAGTTGAACGGCTTAATCTCCATGGATTTAAATCAAAGAGATCGAGCTTCCAAAATGTACAATATATGTCTTCACAGTGTGATTATTGAAGTACTGTTGGCAATGGATAAATTGGCATTTTGAAGGCAAATTTTTTAACATTTTACGTGGCCATTTAAATTCAGCCCACGAGGTGAGAATTCCCCAAAATTGCATTAAACTCCAAGTGAACCAAAGAGTACACATTATGTAAATTTAACCTTCCACGTATCCCGTGCTGCTATATTCCACACACAAGTTTTATTTCCAACTACTGCACGAAGCTAGTTTTACGCTCCTACATATTTAGGCTGCACAGTGCAGAACTAGCACTCATGAAATAAACATCGCTTATCAAAGCCTTGGGTCGCCACTACATCAAAAACAGAAATACAGAGTGATTCAAAACGATGGACTCAATTTCATACGTCTATTACTGTTCAATTGAGTCCATAGTTTTGAATCACTCTGGTTATATTTATGCAAGATGCCTGGAAACAGCTCTTTACATTCTTACATTTTACATTTTAATACTTCACTTCTATTTTAATTTCAATCTGAATAGTTTTAATAATACTCTGCATCAGGTGACTGTTATATAAAGCTAATGTGTGTATTATTTAATTACACACACCAACACATGCACACACACACACACATATATATATATATATTATTTGAGAAGTCTAAAATTTACATTAAAACGTTTAAAAGGCTCCTACATGTTTCGATCACACGATCATCCTCAGGGAGCATATATTGTTCCTTGCTAAAATTATAATTTAAAACATTCAGTGAATTGCTTCGTTATGTTAACTTTGGTGCTGTGGCAGCATGTTTGTAAGTAGAAAATGTTTAGAATGTTTGGAATGTAAATTTTAGCAAGGAACAATATATGCTCCCTGAGGATGATCGTGTGATCGAAACATGTAGAAGCGTTTTAAATGTTTTAATGTGAATTTTAGACTTCTTAAATTATATATATATATATATGTGTGTGTGTGTGCATGTGTTGGTGTGTGTAATTAAATAAACTACAGAATGCACGGCGCAACGATAAATATACTAATGTGTGCATGTTTACCATTTATTGATATGAGATATGAAAGGCTTCTTGTGACTTTATAATACTACAGCTTCCTGATTATGGTTAAAATAAGTAGCCGAAACATGTAGTAGCTTAAAAAATAGCTCTGTGCAGTAGCTGGAAATAAATTTTGTGTGTGTGTGAACACGTCAAGTAATTTCAAAATATTTACCAGTTTCATCCAAGCTTGTAGAATCCCAAATGTAAAGCACATTTCAATACACACATATGGAAACATTTCATAAGATATCGTTTAAAGTGTGGAGAGCAATTTGTAGCAGTGAACAGCAGCTGATTTATAATCCCGCGTGTTTTTTCGAGACTAGTAGCTTTGATTTTACTACACATCTGATATTTCTTGGCTTCCTGAGGAATCGCTCTATATATCAGAGGGTTTGCGCCCCACGGAAACAAAATAGGACCCTAATACACTTACCCCTATGCTAATTATCGCCACCTGCATCATAGTTTATTGGCCCCTTTATAGTCATCTTATAGAACTGAATATTCTCGTCAAACACTTCAGCCCTCACATAATTCTCCAAGTTATAAAATGCGCATTTATTCCAGTGCTGAACTCAAAGTAAATTGGATTAGGGTTTTCCTAGCTTTCTCCACTCTCAAAAATGGACACGATCATTTTCTTCAGTCTCCCCGTTTCGCCATTCGCAGTAGTCACATATTTGTTAATGTAATTTCTCCTGTCTTTGACACAACGATACTAAGCAGACAATTGTTCCAAAAAATGTTTTGTTAGGTACTATGTCATGTTTATCTCAGTAATCAACCAACTAGATGCACAATATTTTTGTTTTACAATAAGTTTATTTCATGCTCCTACATGTTTCGAGCACACGTGCTCAATATCAGGAGGTCAACATTGCATTACACAGCCTCTGGTATCATCACACCTGTAGGTGTGATGATACCAGAGGCTGTGTAATGCAATTTTGACCTCCTGATGATGAGCACATGTGCTCGAAACATGTAGAGGCATTAAATAAACTTATTGTAAAACAAAATTTTGTGCATCAAGTTGGTTAAATACTAAGATAAATATATTGAGATGCACGGTCAGCAAAACGTCAAAACTATGTCATGTTCTTCGTGTCTTTCTTTGTCTTCATTTTCAGTGTTGCTTCGACCCGCCTCCGGGTCGTGTCTTCTCCTTCTTCTAGCCTCCTCCAGACTTTTCTATTCATTTCTGCCGCCTTTCCGTCCAAATCTGGAGCAAATATGCTCCATTTCCCCTAACAATACCCTCACAGCGAATCCTAGACTTTCAAACGGAGCTTTTTATTCGAAATATCCTCCTATTACTTTTAGGGAATACGAGAATCATCCATCCTTACTACATGGCTAGCCCACCGTAATATTTTCAGCGATACTTAGCCAGGAGACACAATTCTTATTTGTAAATTTGTAATTAGTAATTTCAGGCCACGTATACAAAAAATGATCTCATTTACGCATTTCAACATGCATGAACACTGACAGAATAATTTTCACATACATGCCGTTCATCTTTATATTATCAAAATTTATTTTTTATTCACCACCTGATTTACAAGTGAATTGTCTTAAAAACAATTTTAAAATTTACGTTAAGATTAACATTAAAACAACTCCGACATCTTTCGGTGTTACAGTCACACCATCATCAGGGTGTGACTGTAACACCGAAACATGTCGAAGCTGTTTTAGCAAGTGACATCAAGTTGGTCTCTCTTTATTCAACTATCAAGATGATGCACGGTCCAATAAAATTAAGGTTAATTTTAATGTAAATTTTAAAATTGTTGTTAAGACAATTCACTTGTGCCTCAATTGGTGAAATAAAAAAACCTTTTAATACTGACAGTATATTTCAGAGTGTTTCTGAGTTATGGATAAGTTAAGTTTAGGATATATTACCGACGTTTCGGACAATTTGTCTAATACCTCGTTAAATTTAAAAGCACTAAAAATTTTGAAACATAAGCAATACAGCAAGAATTTGACACTAGATTGTAAAAATGATCGGTAAACCTTAAACTGTTTGTGGTTTCGATAATGTTCATTAACAATTTTTATGTTTCTACTCACGTGTCATTCATGGATGACCAGCAGCCTATTTTATTAGTCAGTTCACTTTTTCCCTCTTTCCCTACAATTATTACTCGCAAGAAGTGCTGAAAGAATCTTCAAGGCCTTAACGTATCATCCAGGTATTTAATGTGAGCTTGAGCCAGAAGGCCTTATACTTATTGAAAAAGTTATTTTGTTAGAAGCTGACAGCACCTCATATTTCTGGTTCAGTAACTAAGCCTGCCTGGAAATTTTTTTGTGGTGTTATTTTTAATTGAGGTGATCGTAGATTTAAAAGGAAAGTTACGTTTCGGCAACATCAATCAGCTATGTCAATTAAATAAATCTTAAACTAGCGGCGTACCGTTCTAATGCCATCTCCTGTAGCCAATTAATATAAATACTGAGTAATTAAAGAGACTCTTGTTGATGTTTAGTCACTACTGTGCAATGGGCGTTGTTCCCGGAGAGAAAATTTGCAAAGTACAAAAACAAAACACCTTCCCTTTCCACTGTCTCCGTGTCCTTCTCAGCCCTTCCATTTCGCCCAGACCAGAGTATGCTGCTGCATTCCTTCGTGCTGTGACCCCTTGGAGCCAGGGGCGGCTGACCCATTAAGGCTGCAGGGCTGCAGCCCTCCCAGTAATTTAAAGAAAACTAAAATAAGCATTTGAATCAAGGTTTCTATAGGAGATACGTGCATTCTTTGAAACAATACTCACTAAATCATTTTAAATTCAAAAACTCGTTAAAAACTCCAAGCGCTACGGATAACAGAAAAGTGAGAGAGCTGTGACATACCTAGACGTTGCGCGTTGTCAGAACAGTTATGGCGGGTGGTTGGAAGGAGAGCCGCAGCTAGGTCGCTGGCCGAGGTCCATGCGGTGCAGCCCAGAGAGCCTTTCAAAGAGGACTTCGTGTATCTGTTTATCTTTTCTAGCTTAAAACCCCAAAATTTTGATAATTTCAAAGTCATATTTGTGAATGTTTTAATTGTAGTAGTTGCAATCTAAAGATAAATATGAACAAGAAGGGTGTGAAGTATTTACAGGCTATTAAATTTTCGCAATTAACTCTAGCAAAAAGGACAGAGATTAAGAATTTCAGTTTGTGGCTGATTTAGTTAATTCTCAATCATCAGCATGCAGAAAACAAACGTAAGTGAGCAAGTCTAAACCTGCTACACACGCTAAACGTAGTGGCTGCGCTGAAAGAGACGCTCTGCTTTGCTTCCCGTCTTTGTTATTTGGAGGTGACACAATTCTCTGAAACCTGGAGGAACGGATTTAAAACATTTATGTGAGAAAGTTAAAAAGCATGAAACTTCTTCAAAGCACCCAAAGAACGTGACTGATTCAGCTACATTAGGGACAGTAAACATTGCGTCATAACTGAGCAAGGCCTCTGACAAACAAACACACAAATAATGTGAGATGGTGAGAAAAATCGAGAAATCTTCTAAAAAATTTTAGTCTGTATAAAGTTTTGTGGCAGTCGGTATCGCGAATCGCTACGGGCTGAACCGTCCGGGAATCGAATCCTGGTGGAGGCGAGTTGCGTAGTTATTCTCCATATTTTGTGGAAAGTTTCTCGTGTTCTGTCCATGCTTCTCTACACGATCACCCTTCGTAACTTTGTTGTCCCGCCGCGCTCAGTCTGGTAGGTGATCCTCTTTCGGGAAACGGGTGTGGTTCACCGAATCACATATAGTTTTAATTATTTCTTTTTTACTTGTTGTTTTATTTACTCAATTTATTGTTGATATAAAA
>Ga0123357_10013115_pt1 | contig 10727 bp, 8 predicted proteins | sample TergutEmb28metaG_FD_89873 | JGI IMG/M metagenome (GOLD analysis project Ga0123357, IMG submission 89873) | Embiratermes neotenicus P4 segment gut microbial communities from Petit-Saut dam, French Guiana - Emb289 P4 | ecosystem: Host-associated > Arthropoda: Insects > Digestive system > Gut ...
GCCAAAACCTATAAAAGTCCCCCACCCCCCAAAACAAAAAAAAAAAAAAAATTCCCCAAAATTTCTGAAAAATAGGAAAAAAAAAAAAAAAAAAAAAAAAACACACACAATAAATCTTTAAGTTTAATTAACTCCACTAAAAATTTTACACCGTGTGCTTAATTCTTATTGCCTTATATTTATTCATTCTCACGATTAATCGCAGATTAAGAGACTATCCACCGTATTGTGCGTATTTCTTACCCCTACCTGCCCCGCTGATTCTAGTCTCCTTGATTTGATCATCCTTGGTAGGACAATACATCACCTGATGCTCCTTGTTAGGCAGCGTTCTATAGCCTCCTGTTACCTTTCCGTTAGGATCTAGCCGTGGCACAAAATGAAATTTACGTGCTGATACCTTTAGCTGTAGTCTTGGTGAAAATGAAGATATCAAAATTTAGGTCTAATTAAAGAAATTTTGGTGGACAGTCTTCAGGGAAAACACCTTCTGAAGAAAACGCACGTTCCTTCGTGTTATTTTTTTTCTCTTCTTCTTCTTCTTTTTTTTTCTGCTCCTCCTCTACCTCCTTCGTCTCGTTTATATTTGCACATTACGCCCTCTGTGTTCAGAAACCATTGCACCACGACAGCAAGTAACCAGTGTCGTTACGGAAGGCCAGCAGCCTTTATCACAATTATTGTTTTGTTTAGAATAAACGTGCTTCGACGATTATGTTGACGTCATCGCCAGTGTCTTCTCCAAACGCTGGTCATGTTTGTCGCTTGCCAGCTCGTTCCATTCTTCTGGACACGTTTGTTGCTGGTTCATACTCTAATGCGCTATGGTTCGCCACTGGGCATCTGTAGGGGGAGAGGGGGCACGCTTGAACATTTTTTTTTAAATCCTTATATTGTAAAAAAAAACTCAGAACGATAGATGATCGCAACAAAAGGCAACATACACTATATACGAGTATTTCCTCTTATAGCTATGTAGTTTGCGAACTCCCCAGGTGTGGCCACTTTAAAAGCAGAATCCATTTCAGTAACCCTGTATTTCATTCAAAACTGCCCCACCCAGGAGGCACCTTCGAACATTCACAATTTTCAAAAGAAAAGTAAACTGTTACACAGTAAACTGAATTCGTCTCATCAAAAAACGCATTATTAAGGGGAAACATGTATGCGACAAGCCTATGTCAAGATACCGCAGTATACAGTGCTGTTTTACAGTTCGCCTCAAATGGCAGGAACATTTACACTCAACTTCATGGACATCAGCCTTCGTTAAAATAAAACCTGACAAGTTCATACCGAAAATCATAATGACTATTCTACAACTGCTTCCTGAAACCGGTGGAAATGGTAATTTCAAAACAATGTCAATGAGATCCATCACTGCGGCGTCTTCAAACTTTGGGAGGCAAAATATCCAATATTTGGGTCGCTCAATAAGTAAACTGGTGCTACAACCACCAGGCTTCATTTCTTGGATCAGCCCAACAAAATATTTCACTGTTTTCTTTGTTTCTAATTTTAGCAGTACAAAATCGTTTGGCTCAAGTGGCTGGGTAAGGCAGTCCACACCATCTTCGCAGTCATCTTCGCCAGTATATTCGTCACATTCGTGGGTGGTAAATCGGAAATAGACATGTCGGAGTCTGTTTTACACAGTTTTGTAACACGTGTTTTGACTTTCTTCCTAAGGTTGGGATTGGGAGTCCCACTTGGTCTTATTTTGGCAGCAAGGTCCCGAGTACGTTTCTTCGCAGGTGTCAAGAGTAACAATTCTTTATTTTCCCTTCAGCCGTCCACCACTTCTGCTTACGCTGGCTGCAGTCGTTGGATGTTGACGAACATCTTCTGGAGTCACCTTCTTCTCCAAAGAGCTGCCTACTTATGCCACTGATGGCGTTGTCTAGCCTACCGACCGAGCTATAAGAACAGAAAGTTCATTATTCCCACCACAACCAACAGGTGCCGCTTAAAAATCTTCATAACTAAAAGTATTTCTTGAAAAAGACCAAAGGCCAGAATTTTCAAAGCCAGCCAAAATATTCTTCATGATAAATGAAACTGGATGTGCAGAGGCCATCATCCGGTCATTTTGTGTAACAGCGTGTAGGTGATTGGTCCAGTGCGGTGGAAAAGTGGCACGGAAAATTTTGATAAAATGAGGAAAAAAGCCAACAGAAAAAATATATGCCAAGTGGCTATAGCCTACCCTTTCATGGACAACAATGACAAATTCCACTACTTATAGCAGTTGAGACTAATTTATTCTGTATTTTGCTTTGTGGTACGGTTTTATAAATAGATTTCCCTGCTTTCAGCCGGTTTCCTTCTTTACAGATCACATATCCACAAAATATAATATGATTGATCAAAGAAGTGCGACATTCCTACAGTTCAAACATGCCCCACCCCACCTTCCTTATTCAAACGTGCCCCTCATGTCACGAGATATTATTACAAACATTACACTTCACTGGTTACGATTATCATCTTCCTTGAGTACGTAAACGACAGCTTAAAAACTCACCTCTTCAAAACTGTATGGGAATTTGTCACAGAGCGCCTCGAGAAATGCTGTGGGCTTAAGCGTGACAGCAACAAAATTAACATTCATACCTAAAAAAACAAACAACAGTCGCATCACACTCAGACATGTGGCGCAACTGAAATGCGCTCTGTGTGACACAAGAGGTATATGATTTCCCTACATCGCAGTACTGGTGGTTTTCCGAAAACTTTCAAAATAACCGTGTTATTTTGAATGTTGAAACGCACCCACTGTTTAAACGTGCCCCCCCCTCTCCCTACACTGTATTTACAATTTTTATGTGTAAATACACTATTTACAATGATTACTATTTATAATCTTGGTTGTGACAAGCATTATCTTGGTTTGATTGTTGTTTCTGTTGTTGTTGTTGTTGCACTTCGTGCGTATATTTGTTTGTGATTTTCTCATGGCCGGACCAAGAAGCGGGCCAGCCGGGAAGCTGCCCGGCGCCAAACTATAAGTGACGCTAAGACATCACTGGAATAATCGGAAATGTGGTGCTAGTAAACCCAGGTTTCCACACACGAAAGAATTTCTCAAGAAACTGTCCGCAATTTGGATACACGCTCTCAAAAATTTTCGCCAGCTCTGTCTTATGTCGAAAATATTCAAAGAATATCGGTTGTAAAGGGCGCAAAATTATTAGCCTGCCCAAGGCGCCAAATTATTAACCTGTCTGGAGCGTCCATATCTCTCGATCGGGTCCTGGGTTCTCTACTTTTGTTGCCAGCGCCCTCCGGGTATCCCCCTTTTAGACACTCCGGATCTCTCTTTTGGACGAGGGACCGACACGTTGTAAGGTCTCACCCCATACGGGATAATACAAACACAGAAACGTCCCAATCAGATTCGAACCCATGATAGCAAAATTCCTGCGATCGACGATGATATGCGCCTTAAACCCAGCAGCCACTGATCAGCTACGTTCCTTCTAACCGGCTAAACACCCAGACAGATGAGCAAAACAGCTTGCTTAGTCTTCTTCATTATTTATAGGCAAACGTTAGAATACGAGTAGTGACACGGCACTAGCCGAAATGCTTTCTCCAATACGCAACTCGATCATAAATTAATATTTAATCCTACTAAATCTCATTCTACGCTTAACAATATAAGGCAGCTGACAAACATGGCAACATAACATAGCGATGAATCTGTAACGAGAAGTACTAACTGATGAATGTTCTATATCAGTGTTTTCCAGGCTTTTTCGCTCGCGGACCCTTTTTGGCTAAGAAAAATGACGGATGTTCACATCCTGGCTCACGTAAATATGGAGTGTCCGGATGACAGGTATCCAAAATTACAAACATATCTCAGAACTGATTTTAGACAGATACTATCAGATGCCAGTAGTATACGTAGCAATGCATTGCACAATTGACATTAATTAAAATGACCGTCGCATGTCTCGTGGGTACAGAGAGTTTAATTAGATACTATAACCGTCATAAGAAAGAAACATACCGCCAATTACATTAGTTCCTCGATTATTCGTTAACAAAACATCATTCCTTTTATTTAAAACATATGTAAACTTCAGAGAAGCCATTACAGAAAAGTATCCATGGATCCCCTACGAACTGGTCACGGATCGCTTGGAATCCGCGAGGCACACTTTGGGAACCGTTGTTCTGGTAAGACTGTCATCAAATTAACAGCAGAAATAAACCCAAGAAAATGCCAACTGCTACACCCCTCGCAAAGGACAACCGCATTCTTACAAATGCCGCCAGCTTTACGTCAAGATAATTTACAACACGATAGGAAACAATCTTCAGCGATATAGAGACATTATACGCACTACTAACACACAACTGCACAAAACTATAATGGGTCTACTGTCTTTTATTTAAATTAATTCTCGTCTTCACGCATCAAAGTCGCCGCGGAGAAAAAAAAAATTAGGCCAAGTGCCTCTGCCTGTGTATTACCAATATAAAAGCCCAAGAATAAAAAACCTGTCGTTCTTCCGCCCCCAACCGGCAAGTCACCCCCATTGTTTAAGCACACGTACGCAGGTGACACTGACTGTTCAAAACAATCTGTCTTTTTATAGCAGTTGACAGATGATTCGACTGGTACTGCAGCCTCGACTCTTGTCAATAAAATGTCTTCTCTATGTAGCAGAACCATGTATCCCATCAAACCGTCTCTCAAGAAACTTTCAAGTTCACGGTTAGCACGTTCAGTGAACTGCGATATCGCAGTATACTTCAAAAGCTACAACGTGTACAAAATGGACCAATGGAAGTGTTAAATGCAGGAATTAAAGGCACATGTGGAAAATGCCAATTTTTCCATCAAAAATTCAGACAGCCTTACAATGGCATTAAACATAAATGCTACTTACATCAATCGAAATAATTATATTATTATCCATCCATCCATCCATTATTATCCTCATACTATTACTACTGCTGCTGCTGCTACTACTACTACTACTACTGTTACAGGCAGGGTGTGTAGCACACATGTAATAAGAAACGTACACATTTTAATCAGAACAGCTGTCTGTGTGAGTTCACAGGAGGGAAGAAGGCGCAGCCAAAATTGGAGGACAATATTAGTCGAGGCATCTGGCTCTGGATAAGGACCGGTGACGAGTTCTGTTGAGAGCGTTAATGAGCCTTCGGCTTCTATATGAGACGGGGAATTTAACCAGATGAACGACACTCAGCTTTGAGAAAGGCTCTACTTCGTGAAATAAGACCAAGACAGGCAATGCACGCATCACGTAATATTGAAGCGCGTTTGCGTAACCACTGTTGTCGTGGAAAAGCAATAAGTATTAACTATAATGAGTGTGAGTCTGCAGCCTTTGTTATCCAGCATGCAAAGCGCATGCCCCATATTTTATTGTCATCTGTGGCCTGTCTGACTATCATTCATTAATTCATAAAAGGCACGCTTTTCTAGGGGGAAAAAAAGTTACTGGACATAAAATGTGTTTTGATTTTTTCTACAAATTTTTTTCTGAAACATTTCTCATTCTAAGAGGAATTCGGCGAGATATCATAAATGTACGTACTGTACATAGGTCTTCATGTCAAGTACCAGTTTTTCTTGCATTTTTTATGAAACATGCATGTTATCTATACGGTGAGGCAAATTCAGTTAGAACAAAACTATAAATATATGGCTAAATGATGGTGTTTATTAGCAATGGAAAAACTAAATATTTCAGCCTATAGCGGCCATCTTCAGGTTTTGACAACTTTCTTGCTAAAAGAGTTTTATATAATATGCCTAAATCGCGTGGTGATGTTGAGCACATAAAATGATGATGATGAGATCTCAACATCACCACGCGATTTAGGCATATTATATAAAACTCTTTTAGCAAGAAAGTTGTCAAAACCTGAAGATGGCCGCTATAGGCTGAAACATTTAGTTTTTCCATTGCTAATAAACACCACCATTTAGCCATATATTTATAGTTGTGTTTTTGACTCAATTTACCTCACCTTATAGTTTAAACACACAACGGGGATGGCACACCTCAGAACGCATGTTATCCACAGATTTTCGGAAAAACAGTTAAACGTCCGTCCAGTTTGAGCTGAGCTGTTCTATACGGACGGACAGACGTGATGAAACTAATAGACGCTTTTCGAAAATTTGTGAACACGCCTAAAAAAAGACACAAAATTCCGTTCACAACAGCACCGCCTCTATAAGCTCATAAAAAATTAGTCCAGTAAGCAAAGGGTTGGCCAAAACATTACGCAACCATGGGTTATGTCGCACATTAATGGAAATCATTACGGAGTCTAAGAACACGCACACATGCAAGATCGACCTGTGCCTTTGAACTGCCGCCATGCTAGCATCAGAATTGGATGTGCATAGCCATAGGAGCTGAGAGCTTGTCTGACCACTAATGAGGGAATCTGGAGCCGAATTGCTTGGTCTTCATACCGCGGAACTTTATACAGTGTTGCCAGCAGAAGCCAGGGCTCTCCAAAACAGGAGAATGACACGCAAGCGTATGCGGCGTACAGCGTGGTTAGAGTTACGGAGATCTTACACGCCAAACCTGAGGATGAAGATACGTAAGAGCGAAGAGAATGATCAGTGGAAAGGCCTACGCAGTTTCAGTTTATCTGTAAATATGGAAACATCTGCCTTGGTTAAGCAGCGTCGAAATGGAAAAGTGACTGCGAAAGACGAACTGCAAATGGCGTGGGATTTGTCGCGGTATACGTGCAAGGTAGTGTCCCAGAATACGCGTAGGGACTGAAGAAAAACATGAAAACACCAAGCATGGATATCCCATACTCGGCAGCGATTCGGTGCTGTCGCCCAACAAACATGGGTTGGCCCAAATTATCAGGTCTCAGAAACTACAGATTCATAATTAACTCCAAGCACAATGCGCCTTGAGTAACGCATGGTTATGAACCATAAAGCGCCACCATACGGTTCATAACCATGCTCACAACAGACCGCAACTGGTCTCTACTCTCAGTCAGACAAATTCATTCCATCCTCTACTCATTTTAAATCTGTTTTAGGTGTTATCCTCAAATCTATCCAAAAGTTTCCATTCTGTTGTTCCCATCAGATTTCCATATTAAAATTGTACGCAATTTTACCACTTATCACACGCATTCTATGTAGTATTACCATCTCATCTGATTGGATCACCCCAACAGGAACAAACTTGATGGCGCACAAAATATGACGAAATTTTCTCCATTCTGTTTTTCCGCCCTCTCTATGACCACAAATATAGAGTGCATTTTCTTCCCGTTTGACCGATAAGCGCCGTCCCGACGCTCCGCCAGCGTTGCGTCGTACACCGGGACTCGGGATGTTTAACAGTCGCTGACGGTAGCTAGACAAACGATCGCAATGATGATAACCTTTAGAAAGTCTAACAAGTACTCACTAGAGCGTCGGGCCGGCGCTTATCGGTAAAGCAGGAAAAGGAACACCCTATACATCTTTAATATCTCAATGACTACAAACAGCTTACAGTCAGTGAGTTATTACTTGGCAAGTTAGGGGGAGGGTGCGAATACGATCGTGAGGAACGAGAAAAAATACAAGAAACTGATGGACCAATAAATGTCTCTGTAAACAAACATACTATTAGCGATTGTGAGGACATAAATCGGCAGGCGTCATCAAAAAGTTGGCCATTTATTGTACATAAAGAGAATAAGTCGATAAAACAGGTGAAGACAGCCGGCCGTGGGCAGCATGGCGTTTTAAAGGTACAGGACTAAAAGTAATAAGAAGTCCGAAAAGGTGCTAAAAGAATGGTTTGTGGGCTGGTACAGGCATTAAGCTGTCTAACCACACACAATAACCAAGAGTAAAAAAATGCAGCTCCGGCCACATAACTATTGCCATTGCCCGCAGCGAACGTACAAATCCTTTAAAATCCAGAGGGCAGACGGGGAGTACAACAATCCGTATAAGCACGGTAAACAGCGCCCAAAATGTCGTATGAAAATTCACAGTCCATTTACAGGGTCACAAACGACTTCCATCTACACAGCGCAAGTTAAGGTAAGGACCAACATCAGCACTTTGCACGCGTGTTAGAGAACCTAAGTCATTAAGCATTAATAGGGACATATGCACCCAAACGGCACCATGTTTGCTAGTACAGCAGAACTCCACTTATCCGGACGCTGGTTATCCGGATCGCCAATTATCCGGATCGGCTTGGACCTTCAGGTATACATTGTGCTGTAATTGTACTACATATTTTAGGGCTTAAATTTTTCCCTCAATTGTCAAATACATGTAAGGAATTATGTATTAATATATTATTTGTACGTAAATAAATATGTACCCTAAAATAGCCGTTTGTAGAAATTTATTTCCACTTCGAACAGCCAATTTAGCCTATTTGCAAAGAAAAATCCAATTATCCGGATTTTCTGCGTATACAGGTGGCTCGCCGTCCCATTTAATCCGGATAAGTGGAGTTCTACTGTAATGGAAAATAACTACAATCATGGCGATTATCCCCAACGCGCATAATTTAAACTACATCTTGCGTGCATGCGTGATTTTAAGCTTACACCGAGGCATAAAATGAAATCTTCGCTCTTCTGGGGTGTTACAAAGATCCTTGGACTGCTTCACCCTCGAAAACGGAACCAACAGGTTGTCCCGAAACGTTGGTAACTACCAATCTACGCTGCGTAATGTCTGCACGGATGTACCCACATTTCTAGATGGGATTCCGCAGGTAAATGAAAGGGCTTCATGCTTGTGGTTCCACCAATAATGCAGCTAAGCTTGCAAACTATAAAAAAGTCTTTGTACACATGTAAACTTGCCACAGCTTCACATACTGTCCTTCACCGCGAGAAAGATATATCGTGTGACGGACAGTCATATCAGCTTATGCTCCAACAAATATTAGGCATTCTGCAATAATAAGGACATATGGCTACAGCTGTATAATTTTCTTTTTACATTTTCTGATACATACGGTCTGATTATTGCTGCTTTGTGCAGCTGAACCATGTAGCTGCTACTGGATGCCGTATAATAAAACCTGTGTGTCGACGGACTGCGTCCTTACAGTTGCGTGTTCTACAAGCACAACGGGATGTCACACCTTAAGATTAGGGATTATTCTTTGTTAAGGATGCAGTGGCCAACGTGGCTAACCCCAAGGCTTAAAACGTGGGCTTTCCAGAACCTATCAGAAAACCACTGTATAGAAAACCGAAACTAAAATTTGAGGAAAGTTGGAGTTACCAACTCTTATAATAAAAAGGGTGGTGGGGGGGAGGATCCGCAGTCCCAAAACATTAGAATGTGTTTCCGAAGGGGCCCGGGCAACTGATGCGGCAGTACGGTTGGACGTGGGGCGGATAAACCCTAACTGACGAAGGAGCCCCCCATCTTGGCATGCCAGTAAAGCCATTCACATTGTCAAGAAATTTCCGCTTCTCATTGAAGCCGAACGTTTATCAACGGATGGACATCAGCCCGAGCCAAACGATTCCAGCACGCACCCTGACACCATATTCCTTTAAGGTCTATTTTAGTATTATTATCCTCAATGTACTCCAAGGTATTCCAAGTGGTCTCTTACTTCAAATTCTACGACCAAAATTTTGTACACATTTCTTATTTCTTCCAAACGAGCAATAAAAACCGCTTATTTCATAGCCATAATCATTTCTAACGAGACGTATCAACAAGTAAGCTTCTCGTTATGAACACTGCCTCAACCTACAGTTAATTTCTCCTTCTTATTCGAAGTAGGGTTCGAAGTTACAAAACACGTGAAGATTCACACCGCGATGCTCTGGGTCATGACAGTGTTCTGGTCTGGTAAATGAGCAAAGATGTTTCGGACGAATACGCTGTTTCAATCCTCAGGTATGAAGATGAAGGCAGTAGATATCTCCGAAACGTATGTAACTTCTTACCAGACCACAACTCGGTGCCATACAAATAACATGAACCTTCAATCTACATTCCTGCCTTAATTGAAAGGATCAGGCTTCTCACCGTCCCAAACAACAGATCATTATCCAGATCCACATAAATGAAGACCACGCCCTCTGTCATTTTTCTTTAAGGACAATTTCATATTATGCCCGCAGGAGTACATGGATTTTCCAAGTGGATTCTCTTAATCTTCCCACAGTAAATCTTTGTATGAATTTTTCGTATTGAACAAGAGCGACATATAGCCTGCCAATTTCGTTCTCCATTTGAACGCTCTGTTAGGCTAACATTTGATGTGTTCCAGTTCGTGTAATTATTGGAAACAAAAGTACATGATGGAGACCCCTGTGCAAGGAATCAAAGAAAATCCACCTGCCGGCGATAGCGGTTTTGTTTTTCAGTTCAGGTGGCGGTCCAAGGTCAGAGAGGCGCCGCAACCCTCAATTTCTCTCTCGCCTTAACAAGCGGACCCCCACTTGCTTCCTTCGTCCATCGGAATACAGACTTGAAAAGCCTGCGGAAACATCTGAAGTCTAACAAGTGATACGAGAAAAATTGCTGCAAGCACAACACTATTGTAGAAACAAGTGAGAAAAGAGACATTGCTAGATGCAACATACTACTGTAGAAACAAGTGAGAATATAGAAATTGCCACATTCATCACACTGTTACAGAAACAAGTGAGAAAACAGAAATTGCTACATGCACCATAATGTTATAGAAACAAGAGAGAATATAGAAATTGCC
>Ga0123357_10013116_pt1 | contig 10726 bp, 10 predicted proteins | sample TergutEmb28metaG_FD_89873 | JGI IMG/M metagenome (GOLD analysis project Ga0123357, IMG submission 89873) | Embiratermes neotenicus P4 segment gut microbial communities from Petit-Saut dam, French Guiana - Emb289 P4 | ecosystem: Host-associated > Arthropoda: Insects > Digestive system > Gut ...
AATGTGGTAATTCAACAGAATAGTCGCAAGCTCCTGATGATGGACATATTAATGTCCGAAACATGTTGAGCACATAAGAAGTGAAATAAAATAGCAAGTGACATCAAGTTGGTCTTTTATTCTCCAAACTATATTAGAAGGGCTGTTGATAAAGATTCACTTCTTCAAGTATCGACGCAGTGTCGCCTGGTAAATAGGCAACAACGGCTCGGTTGATCGTGCAGCCCTCATCTTTAAGGCCTGTATGGTCTATAAACTCTGAAGATGGAGTTAGCAATAACCACCGGGTGAAATTCCAGAAGACTGGTGTTCGTGTTTGTACTCATACGTATTTCTGTGTCCTACCCAACCCTGACTGAAAAATTTCACGATCTGTTGAACGGGGAGTACTCGTATGCAGCCGATGGAAAGCCTACTGGGTTAATTTATAGGTAGGATTAGTGTGGCTGTGCGTACTGTTGTGTTTGTTTAGTTGTTAGTTGGCGAAATTTGACGCGTTCCGTGATATAAACGAGATCTATCGCTCTGAAAGGGGCGTTTGGGCCGTGCATGTTTATTGTGCGACGTCAGCAGCAATAATAACAACTCTCGTTGATTTCTGGTGACACCGTAAGTTATTGCAGTCTCTGTTCTAGCCTTGCGGTATTATTTGCTGTAGTTTGTAGGCACGTTCGCTTGCAAAAAACGACTGTTAGTTTCGTCATGTCCGTCCGTCCGTCCGCATGGAACAACTGGGCTCCCACTGAACAGGTTTCCATAAATTTGATATTTGAATATTTTTCGAAAGTCCGTCGAGAACGTTCAGATTTCATTAAAATCTGACGATAATAACGGAACGTTACATGCAGACCGCCATACAGTTCTGATCATTTCTCACTCAGTTCTTCTTAGAATGGGAAATAATACAAAGCTGTAGTGTGTATATATCTATATATATACATACAGTCATGAACACAACAATATTACCATTAGTAACAATATATAATATACAACTACATTTTTCGGCCTTGTATGTAGGCCATCATCAGGTTGTCCAAAGAACTTATTGAGTGACTATACAGTATGTGTGGTAATTTGGGATCCCGCGATTTATGATGTAAGACGAGATCTCGTCCCCTATCCAGAATTACCACACATACTGTATAGTCACTCAATAAGTTCTTTGGACAACCTCATGATGGCCTACATACAGGGCCGAAACATGTAGTTGTATATTATATATTGTTACTAATTGTAATATTGTTTTGTTCATGGCTGTATGTATATATAGATATATACACACTACAGCTTTGTATTACTGACCTAACACAACGGGGATGACACACCGCAATAGTTGTAGAGAAAATCAAAACAGACACACTTCGCGATGAATAATGTTTTCAAAAAACGTGTCATTTATGAGATAACATGGAAAAACATTGTACAGCCAGACAGACCACAGATGACAATATAGCGCATGCGCATTGCCTGCTCGATACCTAAGGCTACAAACACACACTCACAATATGTGCTGCCTGTTGTTCTTCCACTGCAACAGTGTTGCACATTGCGCCTCAATGTTACGTCATGCATGCATTGCCTGTCGCGTTATAAGTGTAATAATGATACATAAAGTGATGTAACTGACTTGCTGATTCCATGAAACGGCGTCCTTCTGCAGAAAACAATGTCCCCTCTCTCGTTCAGAATTCCACTAACTTTCTATGGAGCCCCCTCCTCGTGAACAGTTCCACAGACTCCATCGGTCCTTCCGATTCTCAGTTGGTTGAAGCCAGTCCGAGCTTTATTCTGTTCATTAAAGTTCCCTTACTCGTATTTTACTGTCCCATTTATGCGACTTCTCAACTGCCGCCTTCTCTTATTCTTATTATTCGACAAGAACTTTATGTGCATATTGCATTTATGTCACGCGGAATTGTATGCTCAGGCATCTCACATTACTTTATTTAATCATCCTAATGTTGGTTGGCGAATAGTAATGATTGTGGAGCGTCGTGTTGCATGTTATTAGTTCTGGCAGTTCGTTGTTAGTTCCGTAATTCCATTCTATTCTTCTCACACGAACCTTTCAATAAGGACGTGTGGCGCAATGTGCAGCGGTAGGGACGCAGCTGAAAGCACGAAGCATGAACCTAATTGCCTTCACACACGTTTCCGTTCCTTTAATGAGTGTAGCCGGGAAAATATGGCGGATGTAATCCTGTGGAATACTTCGTTCGATTAAGGGCAATCTGCGATATTTGTTTCCTTTTCCTGTGGTGTGGGAGGAGTGGATAAGGGGAGGAGGAAGAACTGCTAAAGTCATTTGTTATTCCACACATTCAGACATTAAATTATAACTCTGAATGCATTTGAGATATGGAATTAAGGTACAGTCTCTTTACATGCATGTCGTATTGTAGACACCATTATTATTTTTGTTGCTAAAGAGATTCTGATGCCAGATAATACATTTTAAATTGACAGCTTTTGCTTCTTACACAGACAAATGGACGTTCTCGTGACAGAACGAATCGTATATGCTGGTTCCTTATTTTTACCAGGGAACTTAAGTCAGTAGCTTTTGTCCAGATCTTTGCAGGTCCTGACACCAACTGTCATGACTGGAATTCTCGTAGTTTTCCTCTACCTCTTTGTGCAAATTCTGTGTAGCATCTGTAATCTGGCCACAACAGCTTTCTGCTACCTTTCATACTCATGCCCTGATTCTCATTGTACCAGTCGCCGCTGTATATTCGGACAAAACCGCAAATAAACCTAAATACATTAATTTTTATAGCACAACCCTAATAAATTCAAAACCGTTCATATGGAAGTGTGTTGTTTTACATGATCTTGCCCCATTTAATTCTAAATCCTGATCTTACGAATTTTTCTACTAAGATGCATTGTAATGCTGTCCTCTTGTCTCTTTCTCAGTATTTAAAGAATTTTAATGCAAGGTATTTCCTTAACAAAATTTTTACTGCATCTGTTGTGTCCCTAATATATCTACATGCCCAGCCCATCATATAATCCTGCATTCCACTGCCTCACGGTGTTAGGTAACCAGTGTCAGCCACCGTATGACACGATGACAATGATATGACAACGGGAATGGGCATTGGTGAGTTATACAGGAGGCGTGTCAGTATGTAAGACATTAACGCCACGATGGTTGTAATTGGAAAGGCAGGTACGCAGTCATGGACACAAATAAAGAGATCCGTCTTTGGCATCCGACTGTATTCTGAGATAACGTTTCTACCATTTACGTGTATATACCAAATTATAGTTGCGAGATTTGGGTTTTGTGGAGCGGTGGAGAGGTGTAGAGTCACACCGGCTGCAGCGATGCTCCCTGTCGGCTGGTATATACAGCCAGACCCCCGATGTAGCGCCACAAATTGCGGTGAGCATTCAGCGGCGTTATATCGGGGCTCGACTGTAGATACCGCCGTTTCGGAGGACCAGAGTGCCTTCCTCCTTCCTCTTCCTGGGCCGCTGGACCCTGCAGAAGAAGACGCTTGTGGTCCTGCTAGTCGTCGGTAGCTTGTACTAATCGACACGGCGCAATACTGCATTTGTCTGCCTCAGTCCCACTGTGAGATCCTCAAACTACGTAGCATAGTTTGAGGTCCGTCAGCTCCAGTTTGTTTGAGGGCGCCCCTGTGTACTGAGTTAGAGGCTGGTGTCGGTGGTGTTGCACTGTGAGTTGCTAAAATCTGTAGTGCAGTGTACCTGCGATTATCCGTGCACATTCGGAAGTTGGAAATGAGTAGTGACGAAGGTAGGAGTAACTTGATTAGCGTTTAGTGCTCGAACGTGATCCTCAACACTAACAGAAACCAGGGACTGTTTACGTAAGCATAAGCTGTTTTTGTGTTATTTACGTATATGATGAATAATAAATTACAGTTTTATTTGTCTTACGCGACACAATAATTATACGTCGTGCATTATCCGCGTTTCTCAATTATCCGTGCACCCATCTGCCCGCCAATACGAGCGGATAATCGATAGTACGCGGTATAGGCAAGTTAGAGCTTTAGACATGTCCGTAAGCCAATATTAACTAACGTACGAGGTTGACAGTTGGATACGTGCAAGACGGGCAAGCGCGAATAGTTGAGACAGCGTCACGTCTAGAACTACGGGCTACACGACTGAGGAATCGTGGGTCAATTCTCGGCAGGAGGAACAGATGTGTCTTTTGTCCAAACGGTCCAACTCGGCGCTGGAGCCCAGCCTCCCATTCAGAGGTTGGCCGGCACCTTCTAGATTGATTTAGATGAAATTAAGTGGAGAGACGTGCGTGAGAACCTTGCAGTAGTAAGTTGAGCTGGCAAACTGTATCAGCTTTGGATTGAAGGCAGAGTCAGACCAAGCGAACGGATGAAGAAATGCGGGACAGCAGACAGTCCGGCAAACAAAAGCTGCAAATCCACTATTTGTGGACTGAAGTTTGTCGAAATCATGTAATGTACACAACTGCAGTTCACCTGTCAGTCAAGTGTCTCATTCCGCGCAATGAGGACTAACCGGATAATGCTGTTCAGGGAAGTATCGGTGTCTGTAGCACAAGGCAAGCGATGGACATGTTCGTGCAGCCATTGTTGCAGTGGAGAAACAATAAGAATTACGTATTCCGAGAGTGTGTTTGTAGCCTTGGGTATGCAGCATGCAATGCGCATGCGCCGTATATTGTCATCTGTGGCCTGCCCATCTTTACAATATTTTCCCACATTATGTCATAAACAGCACGATTTTCGAAAAAAAAAAAAAAATATTGGTCATAAAAGGTGTGTTTTGTTTTTCTCTACAAGTTTTGCCTGAAACATTTCTCATTATAGGAAGAATTGAACGAAATGTGATAAAAAATGTATATCGGTCTTCATGTACAGCAGTACCCTTTATTATTGTCAGATTTTAATGAACCTTGAATTTTCTGGACAGATTTTCGAAAAATACTGAAATACCAAGTTTAACGGAAATCCGTCATGTGGGGGCGGGGTAATTCCATGCGGACTGAGAGACGGACAGACAGACAGACATGTCGAAGGTAACAATCGCTGTTCGGAATCGTGCTAACGCGTCTGAACGCTGTACGATCACTGTGTGCGCCACGTGCAGAGTTTGCAATGTTGCAGCAGTCAGTCAGTTACAGTGATTTGGTTTACTGTCCAAATGTACGCGAATGCGCTTCTTACTGAATTGGCGACCGTCGTTAAAAACTCCGAGGAAGCAAAAGAACGTAATTATCTTTTTATATAAAGAAGGGAAAGAAGAAAGCGTTTTCAGCGATCTATTATCTCCGTTATAGAAGACACGCGGACTAAGTTGGTGGAGTCGTTTCAGTTTCAAAGTCCAATACCCATAAGAAACTGTACTGTTATATTGCTGTCGTGGAGTTGGCATTTCGTGACTTTCTCCTTTCTCTTTTCTCCCTTCTCCCTCTCCCCTTTCCTCTCGCTCTCCCTCTTTCCCGTCTTCGCTTATGTCTGTATCCTTGTCCAAAATTTGAATCGCCATATTTTATGACGGTGTTTATTTTTAATAAAACTGAGAGCCCAATCTCAGTACATAAAGCAAGAGCGATCTGTTATTTCCCTCCAATATTGGAACGTGATTTTCATCTTATACAATTTCCTTTCAGACCCTAAGGGATTGTGTACATTTTTTATTGCTTAAAATGAAATTATGTTGGGAGAATCAAGGTAACTGGAGCTCTGCTCGTATTTAACATTCATGCTTAGCCCACTTTCAGTTTGTAGTTTTGTACAATGTTAGAGTTTTGTCGGTTGGTGGTTTATTGACAGTCGTCACGTGGCAATGGTAATTTTGTGGTGTCAGGGACATCAGTATGACGTGGAGATTCAAGTCGTCTGGTTTATACGCCGTGTTGACTGGTAAATAGTTACTTGCGTTTCGGAGTAACATAACGCTGCCATTTGCAGGGTAAAGTAGTCCAAGTATATGGGTTTTATGTGTTCACGTCTGTTGTTGTCAGGAAGCGTGCGGAACGTCAACACCGTGAGGTAGGAATTGTTTGTCCTCAGTTGCTACGTTTGTGTCTTTCCGTACACACGTCTGCGTTTATCACCTCGAGTCGTGGTGAGCAGATTCATTGCAATTTGGCTCTGAAGGTGTTTGCTTATGCCTCCTAACTAACCAACTTATAGCGAAGTCCTTCTTGAGAAGCTGATGGTTCTTCAGCTGATCGAGCGATTCCCAACGTTTTGTGGAACTCCATATTTCCTTCCCCTGCTCACAACAGCCTGCCATTCGTCCCTATACTGTGCCGGATGAATACAGTCCACACCATCCTGACCTATTCCTTGAGAATCCATTTTAATGTTTTTCTCACATCTATACGTAGGTCTTCCGAGTTGTCTCTTTCCGTCCGGTTTTCCCACCACAGCCCTGTTCGCATTACTTTTGTCTCTGCGATCGTGTCGTCCTCCATGGCGTGGGTTTCTATCTCATAATTTTGATTAAGTCAGGTAAAGTTATTCAATATTCATATATCTGAAACTAGTAATGTTATCCCAATTTTTTGACGGCAGGTGCGTGGTAATTGTGCTTACCAGTGGTAATTGTGCTCACCGGTGCTTAAGATACTGAGGCAGCTTCATCCACCTCGCAAGTACTTTCCAATTTCCTGTCCGGTATTCGAAGTGTCTCTTTTCCAAGAGGTTTCCCTGCCATCGTTCTACATGCGTCCTTTTTCTTCGCAGCCAGAGCCTAATGTGCAGCCCCAACAGTCGTGTGATTGAAATGTCGTGATTCTTTCACGGCTTGTTCACGAATCTGTGGATTTCTCTGTCTTTCAATGTCGAAGAAATTTGCACTGAAGTAAAGAAAAGTTGGAACGGTTCCCGTTGTCACCTCTTCCTAAGGATGACTTTTGTTCATTCCTTCGTTCATCCAAGGATTGCCCACTGTACAGTGGTCTTTATTTGCCCAAAACTAGGTTTCTCCAACTGTTCCTGTCTCCGGCATCTTCTTCTGGCTGACCACGTTTAGTCGTACTCCGTCTTACTCCATCCATCTTTCTTTGGGTCTTATCGTCCCTCGTTTTCCCTCCGGTTTCCAATCTACGATTCTCCGTGGTGTTTGTTCATTACACCAAACTGTAGGGCAAAGTCACAGTGTACAGATCCGCATGCGTGTGTTGCATATATATATATATATATGTGACAATGGGCAGCCTTCCTGCTGTGTATCCCATTCTGTCTTTAGGCTGTCCTTTTATAGAAACTAGTAGTTACGAATGGAACCAAAAGATGGCATTGATGGAATTAGAGTGAGAAGTGTTTATATTTCGGTCTCTAAATGAAATTATCGTATTTTGCGTTGGACTGATAATTTTGCATTTGTTCTCGACCTCACGGCCTGACTCTTTGACGAAAATCGTTTCATAGCGCGTATTTTCAGTGAAATCTTTGTCTAAATTATCACTGAAATCCTATAAGAGTGACGAAGTTGAGAATCAGTGGATTTCTACCTCCGCTCCCCCTTATGCCTTCGTAGCGTGGACAAGGACAACTTTGCCACGAAGGCTGTAATACTCGTATATAATCGTGGATTTAAGTCATAGTTGTGTCCTTAGCACTCACTGCTAGTGTGTGTTGTGTTTAGAACAGACTGTACTGGAATCGGAAAAGGCTTGCAGTTCGAAAGTGGATCACGTCTTACCGTTGCAGGCCACAACTGCACGGTCCGCCCTTCTCTAATATGAGGCCTCGCAGCAGCTTATGTTGCTCTACAGCTCTGCTATGTTCAATCATGCACATCGAAATTTGCTTATCAATATTTTAAATAAACCATCTTTCTTCCCCCCCCCCCTCTCAGTGGAGTGTATTACGTGAGTTTAGTTTCTCCCATCCCAGCCTTCGATCAGTTCAGGGGTGTTCAAATGTAACACAGAGTTGGGGTACCGCAGTGTTTGACAGATGTGCTGCTGATGGTTGCCGTCTTGTGTAGAACGGTAAGTAGGCAGTGCTGGCTGTACACAGCGCACTAATCATATTTACTTTGGCCCTTCCTTGTAATCCACTTGTCCACCTTGACAATGGAGGCAGAATGCTTCTCCGCCACATGGTTAAATGTCCATCCACTTTTCGACGTCCCTTCTCAGAAGACGCTAAACTTTGTCGCAATCCTTTTTCATATATATATATATATATATATATATATATATATAAGCGTGATCCTGGATTCGAACCTGGGCCCGGAGGTGGGCCAAGCTGTTTTCATGCTCTACCACCTGACTGAAGTGCTACATTAGTACCTACAGTAGGCAGATTCTTCCTTCCACATTCCTGCCAATTCATCGCTCAACTGTGTCACTTGTCTCGTCACTCCATGGGCACAGTTGTTCTTTACGAGCTGATTGTCGCCCATCTTGCCAATAAATGTCCCCAACTTAGCGGGACTCGAATTTTCGTCTTCGTGTTCGTCGGAGTCCTCATCCGGTCCCTGACCGGAGCCACGTTGATTCCACACCCACCTTGAATCTGTAGGTCAGTTTGTCGTATTATCGTCTGAACGGCTGTCAGTTCTTTGAAATGATCTTCTCCCTTCAGGTGCTGTGACTTCCATGTATTGGTCATTATCCAGTGCGTGCTAAATACCTTGCCATCCTATCCACTTTGCTTGCATTACCCCAGTAACGTTTATTGTACTGCTGAAGGTGAGGTGTGAAGTACGTCTGTACGTGTGTGTGGCATCATTGCGAGATGTAATATGTACAATATATATATATATATATATATTATGTACATATGTTTCGGTTTTAACTAAAAGCCGTCATCAGGAACTGTAAGGATACTTGTACAGATCGCTTACATGCAACACAACTTTCAATGGAATGTTATTTTTTCGATCCTTTCAACACACAGTACTTTAAGGTTGAGATTTCCATCACTTGAAGTGAAACATGTTGTGTGATGTCACTGCAAAGTGTGAAATAAAGTGAAATGCCAACTAGCTGCAACAATGTAATTTGTTGAAGTTTTCTTAGCTCTACATGTTTCGGGTACATACGCCCATCATCAGGAGCACTAGATGTTGAGTTGCAGCATACGGTTTTCTGCACCCAGTTTGTAGGTGGGTGGTGGTCCTGAGAGCCGCTGCGTAGGTCGTGTGTACGGTGCGGATGGTGCCGTGCGACTACTACAAACTGGGTGCAGAAAACCATATGCTGCAACTTAACATCTAATGCTCCTGATGATGTGCGTATGCGCCCGAAACATGTAGAGCTAAGGAAACTTGAACAAATTGCATTTTTACATCAAGTTGGCATTTCACTTTATTTCATGATGAAGATGCACGGCCAAACAACCCTCAAACTGCAAAGTGTGTTTGTGAGTGACGGCCCCCATTCCCCCATTCCCCCATTCCCCCCTTCACTCTTGAGTTCCAACAGTCAGGATGTGAACTAAGTTGAACCAAAGCAGCAGAAACATCCGCATGGGGAGACAAGTGCATGTTGTATGTGGTGCAGTTTGTGTGATTGTGTGAACTTGTTATCAGTTTCTGTTGTTGTGTCTTTAGTTCTCAGGCCGCGCGTTACACGGCAAGTGTCACTGTTCTTCTGTAACCTTCTGACAGCTCTTTGTTCTCCTTGAATTCAGTCAAAACTGCACTGTGCTGTTGCCCTCTGGAATGAAACTTGTTTAAAATACAAAAGTTTAAAGAAAGTTTACTAATTATTCCTTTTATCAGATCTACATCCTGCGCAGATTTTAGTTGTACAAACATTTTAGACAGTGTAATTTGGTGCTTTATTGGGTATTAATGATTTAAAGGACCGATGGTATGGCTTCCATAATTAGCGCTGTTGGTGTTGGTGTGTCCACACAGCAGACCGGAGAACGTTCTGCCATTGGTACTACGTATAAGCAGTGCGCTCCGACGTAATGTCTGCAGCTAAGAGTCATATTTCTGAAAACTGCATGTGTAGATTGTTTAACTTTTTTAACACAGTCTATCTTACAGAAAATTTCGTTGTTTTGGAGTACGGTTCATTTATTTAGTGGCTATATATCAACGTGTTTAATTTATTGTTGATTGGGTGTATATTGTTGTGTGCATTAGAGCGTGCCTTTTGTGGGATTGTATATGTAGCTGTCAGTAGTTGACATTGCTTCGTACACACCGTTCAGTGACAGCATGATGGGGGATGTTGATTTCGAGAGGGTCTAGAGGGCAGCTGTCGTGGTATAATTTGCGGTAAGCTACTGTCTGGCGTTCGTCTAGAGAAACTGCGAAAAACCACAACAGACTTTTGTGAGGTTGTACTGTACTGTACTGTACCGTACCGTACCGTACCGTACCGTACCGTACCGTACCGTACCGTACTGTACTGTACTCTACTGTACTGTACTGTACTGTATTGTATTGTACTGTACTGTACTGTACTGTACTGTACTGTACTGTAATGTACTGTACTGTACCGTACTGTACTGTACCGTACTGTACTGTATTGTACTGTACTGTATTGTACTGTACTGTACCGTACCGTACCGTACCGTACTGTACTGTACTGTACTGGTACTTTATTGTACTGTACTGTACTGTACTGTACTGTACCGTACCGTACCGTACCGTACTGTACTGTACCCCTCCCTGTTAAAAAAAAAAGTTCAGTAACACTCACATGCGAGATGATTCCTCTGGACACAAAACAATCCGGAGGTAAACTACTCCCCCACTCGGATCTCCGGGGGGGAGTGTTTCTAGG
>Ga0123357_10013117_pt1 | contig 10726 bp, 8 predicted proteins | sample TergutEmb28metaG_FD_89873 | JGI IMG/M metagenome (GOLD analysis project Ga0123357, IMG submission 89873) | Embiratermes neotenicus P4 segment gut microbial communities from Petit-Saut dam, French Guiana - Emb289 P4 | ecosystem: Host-associated > Arthropoda: Insects > Digestive system > Gut ...
ACTCTGCACCATGAAGTAAGTAAGTTGGTTTTGTTATAAGAATTTATCACAATGCACGGTCACGTGAACGTAAAAAAAAAAAACTTCAGGTCTTTAGGGATGGTAAGAAGTACTGTTGGGCGAGGTGTTTCTGGCATTGAAAAAGAATGCAGTGTCCTCAGGGGTCAAAAAAAATAGTTTTTTTGGGGACTGTTTGTATCAGTGACAATGAAGGCATTTCAATCCTTTGACATACCACAAACTGGTCTCTCAACAACAAGCGTCACATCCCAGAAGACTTGAATTCTCAGTGAAGACATATTGACACACACGTTAAATGTATGAATGACCAATAGATCATACAAGTTTATTACAGTTCCGGACAAGACTGGGCGGACCAGAAAAATTTGAATTCCTACCCGGAAACATATGAACTTTAACGGTATATACTTTCCGATCTATACTTAGCACTATCTTACATACAGGCAAACTAACAGAAGAGCAGGCAGTACAAAGATCCTACCTGCCAGTGATTCAATGAGAAACAACCGTTAAGATGGTAGATAACTCTTGCAAAATTCGCCCCAAATTTTACCGTTTAGCTGAATCATCAACAAATCATATTTAATTTTAACATCAAAGTCAGAACACACGCACACAACTACACATCTGTACACTTAGCAAGATGATGAAAGAACCACACAACGCTCTGCAATAAATTCCCTGTCCCCAAATCAAAACCTGTCCACACTAAATTCCAATTTCTATGCACGTTCAACATTTCACTGTGCACCTTTTACGTGACTAGCTAAATTCTCAATTTTGCATCTGTGTTAGCCTGATAATTATGGCACAAGTGTACCTCTTGATATAGGGATATGCTACCAAATATGATATTTGTCTTCTCCAAAATGTCCAAACAGGTTCTGGAACCCAAGCAGTCTCCTATACAGTGAGTACTACTGGAGTGGCCCTTTCCCCAGAGGACGAACAGTTTGAGGTATCAAACTGACCACTCGCCTCCATCTAATGCTGAGGCTAAGAATGTGTGGAGCTATACCTCTACTCCCCTACACATCTTTGTGGACTGAACAGTGACTTCATTTTTTTAAATTAATTATTCCCATAGTCCCAACTGACCAGTCAAAAATCTCTGCCCATTCTTGTCCTCAAGTTTTCATAGCCCATGTCGAATGGGCAACTTAACTTTCTGGGTTTGGTCACACTCATGCTAAAACTTCTCCATTGTTTCAGCATGTATTCCATACTCCCATTCAAATTCATGTCTAACAGGTAGACATCAAAAGTGACTCTTTCATCAAATCTGCTGTAATAGAAGGTGCTTCGGCACTACAGGTCTTGCCAGAACAGAATGTGCTGAAAACAGAAAGGAGCCAGCAAGTGCAGTGCATTCTGTATGTCACATTCAAATAATACCTTCTCAAAATACTGATAACAATAAAGTAAAGTACTGATTCCTTATTAGTCAAACATTAACACAATCTGGCACACAAGTTTTGTCACTGGGTAAACATAACACACTAGAAAAAATGAATTTCTTTAGGGAGAATGTTAACCCCTGTTAATAGCAACGGGAGTAGTTCAAAAAATGAACCAGAAATAAACTCAAGATTAAAAAACTACACACAAATCAAAATGAAGAGCAGTAACACGACAAGATCAGTAACACAAAAATGTCAATCAATCAGTCAGGTGAGTGATGTGAGAGAATGCAAGGCAGAGTGAAGGAAAACGTAGCCAGCAGCAGCGGTCGAGGGGCAAGGAGACCCCCTCCTTACCTCTCCGCAACCTGCCTAATGCTTCGGACGGTGAAAACTTGAGGCCTGCATTGTGTTGGTGGTGGTGGTGGTGGTGGTAGTGGTAGTGATGTTGGGTGGTGCTGCTGCTGCTGCTGATGGGGCAACCAGAGCTGCTGATGGTTGCGGTGGTAGTGCTTGAGGATTTGCTGATGAAGGTTGTTTGTGGATGTAAATGTGATAGGAAGCACCATAGGCTCGGGCTAGCCGCCTGCCTGTTTCCGTCAGCGGCAAGAGGAGAAGAGAGAATGCAAAGTGGAGAAATGGAATAGGTGAGAAGAATTTTAAAAAAAATGAAGAAAAAGAAATACCAAGTTACCGTTCATTCATCAACCACATAAAGAAACCTTATAATATAGGATCCAGCAAGACTGTTGTTCCACATTGTGTTATACATTGTAAATAACTTTGCAATGCACATTGTCAAAACAGTCGCTTTACCGATATTACAATCAGGTTCCAGGGAGACACCACTTTATTTGCAGCCACTGGCGGACATTGGCAATGACCACCAAACTCAGTGCACATCTCATGCTTCCTAAGCAATGATTTGTCAATAAAGTAGTGTTTCCATCATGCATGAGTATATGGCAGTAAGGCAACTTTCAGGACAAACCATAATATCATACAGTACATCTAAAAGTACAAATTACCTCATTTCTGATACATTAGGTAATCTGTTAAGAGCTTAAACACACCTCAATACACGTATACATCTGTAACATCTAGACATTGTATGTTCTAACACTAAGGCAGTAATATCCCACTAAAGGTTTCTCACTGTCACACGCAGCGGTATGTAACCAGTAACTCTATTCAGTCAACCTGTATACAACCACTCACAAGATATGAAGGACAAATATATTTAGAACAACCAAAATGACTAAAAAGCCAAAATGCTCTTTTTTGTGAGGGGCTTTTCTTATTGCTAACGACTCGGTGATTTAGGTTGCACTTGTGCAGAATTGTTTTAAAAATTACCCATCACATCAGAAGGCAGTATGGCATGAAGGTGTCTCACCTAGCCCCTCACAGTAGCTCACAATATGGTGTGGACTTCATACAGTCCACACAGAAGTTTGATATTCAGCAAATGTCACACCGTCACATGCCAGAAGGCTTATATGTTCAAGGATTCTCCTGTGGGCAAGAAACTGGCAAAATATTATTTTCCAAAATATGAGAGCCACATAACTTTCTAATACTAATACGTTAATGTTTCTCCACAAGTATCTAGTAACTGTTTGTACCTATGCAGTACGTCAGCTTCCAGTTTCACACTGGTCATTATTCCTTGTGTCATGACACCACACAAACTCCGTGACTGTCCGACCACAACTACTTCTTGTACACTGCTAACCTTTCTATTACAAAAGATATCATATTTTTCCCAACACATTAACTTTAGAAGAGTGAGATTTGGTATGAATGACCTTCAGACTTTCTAGTGCATTTCCTACACTAGAAGTTCTGCAACAAAATTTGCAGCAGTTAAAAAGTGGTACCGTATCATGGATACGTCGCATTACAGAAAGATGAATTCGTTTCTCAACATATGAACCTAGAACACAAACCACTTAGAAAACATTTTCTGTGTCTTCATTGTGACGAAACATTCAGGTATACAGAATCTAATGGTACATAATGGCACCATAACAAAGGGCTAGGTGAGTGGGGCACTTGCCTCAGGCAAGCAAAGCTGAGAGGCACACAAAATATACAAGGTGGTTCAAATATGACCAGGACTGATGTGTGTGTAAACAAGCCACATCAGTCCCGGTCATATTTGAACCACCTTGTATATTAATTACATTAAAGTTTATGTACCCAGCATAAAATTACTGCCACATAATAACATGGTTTGTAATCATTTTGATGTTCTGTAGATGTATCAAATGCTGATAATACACAGTTGAAATTTTCCTATTTGTGGGGGGGGACTGAGAAGAGTACAAGAAGAAACACAATGGAGATGAATAAGAAAACTTATGTCAGTCACGAGGTTTAGAACATACAAGGTGCACTCACATAAAGACAATTAATAATAGACAAAGATGAGGATTCAGTACAGAGAACATCTGTTTCTTTACAAAATGCACCGAATCTGGGTACTGACTGTACACTATACAAGTAAACATATTTAGCAAAATGCTCACTACAGTCAGCATTGGGAACCATACTGATAATTACCCTAACACAGCATGGTTATGTTAACAACATTTTAATGTGCTTTGCATTTCACATTTATGAGTAGAGAGGAAGACAGCAGTTATGTATCTCTAGACTGTAAAATGCACTCCATTTGTGAGCCTCCCCCCTCACTCTCTCTATCTCTGTTCCACAAAAAAATTGTTCCATGTTTGACTGCAGCATGTGCACTGGAAATCAAAATTAATTTTAACATGAATTCTGCCACGATACAGTGAACGGATAAATATCAATTCACCCTGTAAAAATAACTTGCATGTCTTGTAACATTTCCATTGTTTAAGAAAGAATCTTCATGAACCATGGTATTTTAATGGTTTCATTTAATAATACATATGCTAGTTGAAGAATAAAAGACCAACTTAATGTCACTTGCTATTTTATTTCACTTCTTATGTGCTCAACATGTTTTGGACATTAATATATCCATCATCAGCAGCTTGCGACTATTCTGTTGAATTATCACATTGGTCGTATTGTTCTTGGATCGATGTGTGTTGGAATTGGAGAACAATACGACCAACGTCGTAATTCAACAGAATAGTCGCAAGCTCCTGATGATGGATATATTAATGTCCGAAACATGCTGAGCACATAAGAAGTGAAATAAAATAGCAAGTGACTTCAAGTTGGTCTTTTATTCTTCAACTATTCACAATGATGCACGGTCCAATAAACATAAGTCACTGCATACGTTCTAAACATGCAAACATCACATGTTTTAAGCAGAATGCCAGATAATGTAAAGAGCTGGAACAATCGGTTTTCTTTACAAGAGCAGCCAAACAGCTTTCCTTCTTCTCCTTCTTCTATTTTTTTTTTTTTAAAAGTAACGAGGGTGCAAAATGTAAGTATCGAGATGCAACAAACATGTTCTTGGTACTGAATTTAACCACAGCATGCAAATAAGGCTCCAAAGAGACACAGGCAGCACACATACATTCTACATAACTGTTGTTTTTGACAAAGTGCCAATCGTGACTCAATCACAGAAAGAATGAAAGCGGAGAATTATCGAATGTGACATAACATAACATAACATAACATACAGGTTTGTGGGCTTTCATAGCAGTTGTTGCTTGGAAGTATCTGGGATTTTACATTATATAGTGTTTGGTTTGTTCTGATGTTTCACAGGGACATCTGAAGTGTACTTCAGCATCCACCTCAGGCAGATTCAGCCACCCTGAAGATGGAGACAGTCTATCCCCTCGAAACATCACAAACATTTACTATACGGTCTTAATCCCCCCCTCCCCCAGGAAAAGCCACCATCACATAAAGTGGAAAAACAATCCGCCATATCACAAATAAGTGGGTTGGGAGATGGGACGGAGGGGGGGCACTGTATTATTTACTCCTGTCCTCCACACGGGTGAAAATTTTCATACAGAAATTGTGAAATAAGGATTGAGGGTATAAAATCTCACTTTAATAAAATCCTCTCTGGCTGCCTGCTGGTTAATATTAACTTGAACCGCCTGACATGTCTGTCAACATGAGATTCTGTTGAACATAAACCACCACAAAAGCTACAATATATCCACCACAAGACTGAAGCTTATCTGCCAAACAACGTGCCATGAAAAAGGAAGTTACATACTCGTATGTGACGAATATCATGTCTACTGAGTTCCACAGGCACTTGTGAAACTTCCAGGGGAACCTCAGTTACATGACCTCATGACTTTTTGTCACCTTGAGGGTTGTTTGACCATGCATCTTCCTCATGAAATAAAGGGAAATGCCAACTTGATGCAACTAGGCAATTTTATTGATGTATTCTTATCTCGACATGTTTTGGGTACATATGGCCATCATCAGGAGCATTAGATGTTGAGTTGCAGTGTATGGTTTTCTGCACCGAGTTTTTGGATGGGTGGTGGTCTTGAGAGCCGCTGCGTAGGTCGTGTTTACGGTGCGGATGGTGATGTGCGATCACACAGCACCATCCGCACCATAAACACAACCTACGCAGCGGCTCTTAAGACCACAACCCATCCAAAAACTCGGTGCAGAAAACCGTGCGCTGCAACTCAACATCTAATGCTCCTGATGATGGACGTATGTACCCAAAACATATCAAGCTAAGAATACATCAATAAAATTGCCTAGTTGCAACAAGCTGGCATTTCCCTTTATTTCATTTTTGTCACCGTTCATCAAAATACAAATATGGAAGAGCAAAGATCAACCCTATCAAGCTCTCCTGCAGTAATATACTGAATTCTAAATATCCTTTCTACAACTTACATGAAGTCTGCCTAATATCAGTTCTAAAGCTTAGTTCCCTGTTCAAAATGCTGTGTTTTGGTGTAAACCTCACATCATTAATGATGCCTAAATGCTGAAATAAATTAACGGAATAAACACACTAGTCTGTGGCATGAGCTGACTTGCGTAACTGGCAAGCATTCACTTACTGCTGAATCTCTGTCTGTCTCTAACAACAAAACGTAGAGTCAATAAACAACTCGCATATGAAAGTGGCAAGGCTGTCAAGCCCTATGCACTGGCCACCTTAACCCTCCCAGGAGATATCTCTGCCACCCACATCTGTCAGAGGCGGAGTTGATCATGCCGGAAGGATTAAGCCAATGAAAAACCTCGCTGACCCCATTAGGAATCAAACCCGTGACCTTACGGCTTTTAGCACAGTGCCTCAACCAACTGCGCTACCGCATGCTCCACTGTTAGAACTACACAATTGATTGTTGTGTAGTTGACACACACTGATTTTTGTTTTGTTGTAGTTTCCTTTCTTTTCTTTCTCTCATTCTTGTATGTACTGTATGTTAGTCATAAGCTTAATTTACTCATGCTTAGTTCTCGCCTCTCTAAGAGACCAGCCATGGGAGGAATATAATTTCCTTCCATTTCTCCTTTGTTTATAACTGCACTCCCTAAGTGTTTATCGTGCAAGCAGTGTGTGTGGAGCAACACATGTAACAATAGCTGCTTTGTTCTGCAGCAACAGTCGGCTGTGTGTCTCGAACTGTGACCGAACAGCAGCAGCAAACAAAGGTGGACAGTCAGTGAGTGCGAGCGGTAATGAAGAGTCCGCTGGCGAGAATTGTCACTTATACATTTTAGTTGTAAATTCAATTACTGCATACTCTTGCACGATAAAACTCCAATATATTCTGCTTGGGGATTATTGGGAGAGTGTGCGGCCTGCCCGACTCCCCGCCTTAACCTGAGTTAAGAGCTTCGTCCATCCCAAGATACGTTACCCATCGGGTCCGCAACGGATACAACATGATATATGAATGTAGTTCATTACAAATTGACTGAAGCAAGAGTTATGAACGCAGTGAGTGGGAAAAGATAAACTGAGACGAACAGATAACTGCCTCAACTCACCAAACAGAATGGGAAGTTTATAATTTATACACTAGAAGTTTAGTTTTATGTGGGGGGAAATGAAAATTTTCAGTCTAGGATTGTTTTAGTAGCTCTGCCAAGATGAATCTCTTATCTTGTTATCTCCACCACACACAAATCACTATTTATATAATTATTGTAAAATTCTGCCAATTAACAGCTACCGTGCTGTTAACTACATTTAAATTTGCTGTCTTGCTATAAAACCACTTTTCTTCCCCAAGCCTTTTCGCCACTTTTAAACAACACCCACTCTGTGCCTGTTGGGGAGAAAGCAATGGACAAAAAACTGCTATCAAATATTGTGAGAAGGTGTAAGGAAATGGCGGTATTTACTCCACTGACTCACAGAAAAACAAAAACAGTATCTGAAGAGGAAGAAAAACATATTCGTTATGTTTTAAAAATTGAGCCCCAAGTTAAAGTCGTTACATGGATTAAAATTGCTCTCGACTACTTGTACCAAAACTTGGACTCAATTCATGTCAGTAAATTTGAACTGGATGTCAGACAAGACTATGACAGAAAACAACCAATGACATTTGTGTCAGTTAACTGAGGTTCACCCACTTTAAAAAAAAATTGGTAATTTGGTGGATGGGGGAAAGCATATTATTATTTTCATAATTCTATTTTAAGTACCACCTTTTAAGATGCATTGCAGATGTACACAGATGTACAATAACGTGTAAGCTGGACACTGATATTCATGCAACTTGCAACACTCACTGCCTGGTGCAGCTACACTAAATCAGCACTGATCAACAGGCAACGTGAATGGTGCTCCAAGCGATAACACCATCCAATCACGACTCAGCTACTACAAGCAATAAGCCAAAATCGAAAAGAAGTCTGAAAGTTAATTTGTGGACACAAATTTGGGACAGACTAAATCTTGCTAGTTGGCAATCAGAATCCAACCTAACCTAACCTCACATTGCGATACATCTGAGCTCACCGGAATATACGTGAAGTAGCACAGTGTTTGTAGCGGGCAGAAATGTAGCGTGCTTTGTTACACATTTGGTGTATAGTGTTTTCAGTAAGGAATTTACAGTTCTGCTCTGCAAATATGATTGATATGCAATGACTAACATCTTCATTTCCAAAATTCCACAATTTGAATAATTACACAGGAAATTATAATCACTGATGAGGAAAATGTAACAGAGCCACCAACTTCAATAATTTATGCGTCATTACATACACCATAAACCAATGTTACTGGCACATGCGGCCCTGCAGATCTCACCATACACGGCATACACCTTAAAGCAGAAACCACAAATCTGTGCAATTTGTGGTTTAAGGTGTATACCGTGTATGGTGAGATCTACAGGGCCGCATGTGCCAGCTATATGTGTGTGTATGTATACACACACACACACACACACACACACACACATATATATATATATATATATATATATATAAAACTGCACCATTTTAAATCTTCTGCAAACCACCATTCTAAAGCCAGCACCACTGTCATAATAAGTCAGGGTACCTGATGACATAAAACCAAAGTAATCTGCATGACAGTTGTAGTAGCTGAGGTTAATCACTGTCATTACTTAACAGCATGCTGGTGCAATAATGTAAAGTTTACTAAATATGGTTGGGTATCCTTCTGGCAACGCCACGGGAAATTTTTTCATCACACATACGCAATTTCGGCACCAAACCAATAAAGTTAACACTTCCAGAGTGTGACATGCAACAGAACCAATATTTCAACCTTGTTATGAGGCACTTTAGAGACACGTACGAATTATATGTGAAGTGGCTGACATGTTGTCTTCTCTTAACGTTCAGAGAATTTAATTAAATGTTTGCTTCGATACACGCGTTACGGCATATATGCAATTCCGATTTCAAATTCATCCTCACTCTGAATTTCACAATTATAAAATACGATAAAACATTATTAAATATTACAATTAATTACGTATTTGAAATGGCAGTTAAATATCTGCAGATTTATCTCTTTTTTCCTCATTACTATACAAACATTTACATGGTGGTCAGTAGATCTAAATGCATCTGCCAGTCACTTCTATCAACATCACAAAACAGAGAAACTGGTGTAAAAGAAGATAGATACATATTCCAGAACCATGTTAATGGCTTCTCACATCACTAAACCTTGTTCTGGACCTCAAGATCAACTCTGTAAAAACAACTACCAAACTATACTGCAGAAAGACACCTGTAACTTTCATTTTGTTTCTTATGAAGCTTCAATGGGTACAGGATTCTTCCGTGGGGGCAAAATGGTCGAGGTGTGAAGCTGACCATTCACCTACATCTACTGCCAAGGTCAAGAATGAGTGCAGCTACACCTGCACTCCCCAGCAATGACTTAATTGTACACCTTTACCCTTGTTATGAAGGTTGCATCGCATGAACAAACAACAAACGCTATTGTAATTGTTTGCATAAGCTTCATAGATAAGGGAGAGGAGGAGAAGCAGGAAGATTCCAACATACGTGCGTAAAAAAAACCTACCAGAAGTACACAAAGCCTCTCCTTTGTCTTGCCCTTAATCTTCTTCATATATGTCCAGCAAATTACTCCCACATTCTTAAAGATTTCATTAAAAATGTCACCTTGAAAAGCAAACTTGCAGATTTGAAACTGCTTTACAAAGTACTTTGGAAATAACAAGTTGGCACTTGGGTTTTTAGCCGTCTATAACGAGACTTGGGGGACCGCGTTGGGGTAGCACAGTGGTTAAGGTGCTGTGCTACAAATCGGAAGGTCGCTGGTTTGATCCCAGCTGGTGTCAGTGGATTTTTCATCGACATAAAATCCCTCTGATCGCACTATGGCCCTGGGGTCGACTCAGCCTCTAACAGAAATGAGTACCGGGAGTATTTCCTGGGGGTAAAGGCGGCCGGTGCGTAAGGCTGACAACCTTACCACCATCCTGTGCAGTTGTCACGAAATCTGGGAACCTTAACTTCCTGGAACCCTCTGGGCCTGTAACGGGACTGATTTACCTTTACACTGTCACGTAATCTGGGAACCTTAACTTCCTGGAACCCTCCGGGCCCCTCTGGGCCTGTAACGGGACTGATTTACCATTACATTCTCACGTAATCTGGGAACCTTAACTTCCTGGAACCCTCCGGGCCCCTCTGGGCCTGTAACGGGACTGATTTACCATTACATTCTCACGTAATCTGGGAACCTTAACTTCCTGGAACCCTCTGGGCCCCTCTGGGCCTGTAACAGGACTGATTTACCTTTACATTGTCACGTAATCTGGGAACCTTAACTTCCTGGAACCCTCCGGGCCCCTCTGGGCCTGTAACGGGACTGATTTACCTTTACA
>Ga0123357_10013118_pt1 | contig 10726 bp, 6 predicted proteins | sample TergutEmb28metaG_FD_89873 | JGI IMG/M metagenome (GOLD analysis project Ga0123357, IMG submission 89873) | Embiratermes neotenicus P4 segment gut microbial communities from Petit-Saut dam, French Guiana - Emb289 P4 | ecosystem: Host-associated > Arthropoda: Insects > Digestive system > Gut ...
TATTTTTTTTTTTATTTTTTTTTTATTATTAAAAATATATATAAAAGTGCTAGTTTAATATATTATAAAAAAGAGGGGGGGGGGGGGGGGGGGGGGGGGGGGGGGGACATTATGTACTGGAGCAGCAGGTAAAAATATGCTGCAATTTAAACGAATGTCTCAGTGTAATTACAGCTGTTGCTATGATTTTGGCATATTAGAAACTGGTGAGACGGCAAGGTATTTGTGTAAAGGTATAAAAAACACAATTAACAAAAGTGCAATGAAATGCTGCAGTACTGTATCAAACGGTACGCAGTGCCGAAGCTTGCACCACATTCCGCAATTTCGTCGCTACAATCCGAACACGAAACATGTGCTGCTCTCATTTATTGGTTTCTCTTGTCTGCGACGTTTGGGAACCTCCACTGCGTCACTTAGCCCAGAAAAATTGTATGCTGCTGTACATTCTATATAACTGAATTTTTAATTCTACAAAAAACCGTTCTGCTTGCTAAGTTTGCGTTAATAGCTCTAGTTTTGAGCCTCAATGGAAGATCTTAAATTGAACTTACACTTCGTATATAGGTAACAAAATATTTCAATATACTAGTTTGGTATTTGATTGTAGAGGCGAAGGAAATTTACGAAGAATTTTACGACAGCCGGAAACCTGGTACGACACGCAAATTCAGAGATTTGTTTGCTGCACTGATAGGCACTTTCAAATCCAGTTGATGTTGGTGGCAGTTAACCATGAGCAACCTGATCCGACCAGTCATCAAGATATCAACACGTGGCGCAGTTGAAGAGGCGCTGCGCTACTGGCCGCAAGGTCAGGAGTTCGATTCCCGATTGTGTCATTTGAATTTTTCACTTAATGTAGCACTGAGGTCGACTCAGCCTCTAACAGAAAAGGGTACCAGGAATATTTCCTGGGAGGTAAAGGCGGCCGGCGCGTAGGGCTGACAAACTTACCACCTTCATGTGTCGACTATCTGGAAATCTGGGAGTCTCAGCCTCATGAAACCCTCAAAGCCTCTCCAGGCCTGTAGAGGCATTGCTTTATAACAGGGGTATCTTGATATTAACTTTTCCTTGCTTGTTTCTTTTATGTAGGTACTTAACAATCCTGTATTAGTATGGAACCCAAAGTCAATCACTGCGTTTAACCACCTCCTTTGAATTTAATACTGAACTCATTCACTAAAGTTAACATGTTCTTGACCTTCGAGTACCTGTTTGGTGCCTTCAGTGGAGTTTCACAAGCCGATTTTTGTATTCATTAATCAATGTTCCTGTTACGTTGTAAACCTCTTAAGTAAGTTTCTCGTAAACTGTGTTTTACGATACCGTTTTCCACATATTTTATCTGTTTAATCGGACTCATTTAACCGTATTATCTACAAATAAGGATAGGGAATTTTCCTAAAACAAAGACCGAAAGGACGCGGTGAGGGAATATCGCGGTCAAATGGGTAGGACTCTTGCTTTGTATTTCAGCGTTTCCTGTTTAATTTTGACCCACATAACGACAAAATAGTTCGAGGTCTTTCGTGCTTCTTAAATAAATGAATAATACTCGACTTGGTGGGTGACTGAAGGCATAGAGATAAAAGGAGACACAAATTTATGCGATGCGGTTTTTTAATTATTTTTTTCTTTTTTACTGACGCTTTCTGCAGCGTCACTTTCACTTCGTGACTTTCCATAACGTTGACAGACTGGGTGATTAACGTACTTAATTTGCGGGGTGTGGAAGGCAGATATTTTGACCTAATTTAATGTGTTATATGTCAACCATACTTTATTGAAGGGACTGAGTTAGACTTCGAAAAACTCAAGCTTTCGGTCCCCGGGCACGATTTGAGCCGACAACTCGCTCATGCGGAGACAGACAACACAATTCGATAACGATGCAAGTGGTTCTAATCTGAGAGTAATGATTCATGTGCGTGGGTACCATAAACGTTTATGTTGATATGTTTCGAAGGCTGACGCCTCACGAAATTGTTAATTAAATTCAGTCTTAAGCACTATATTTTGCCTTTATTTGCATTAAATTTATCGTACTTCAGTATCTAATATAGGCCCACTGTTACTTGTAATTACAATTTGAAATTCTAAATTGCTGAAATGATATTCATAATGCAAGCAGTAAATATTGCATATTTATTTTATTCGCGTTATGCCACAATTACGACAATTAAAAAAAATATATTTTCTTAATGACCAGCGGATAGTGCTCCTCATATTTTCTGCAACATTTTTAATAGTTTCGAATGAGCAAGAGTAAGCTTATGTTACCAGTAATCTGAGCGAACTATCAATACGCCGCTCTTAGTATATCGATTTTGCTACCTAATACTTTCTTCTGATGTGTGTCGAGGTACTAAATCCCAAATCATGTTAGGAATCTCGTGCAACCGACCGTATTTTCAACATATATTTTACTACTTATTACCTTTGACATAACTATGAGCATGCATTTACGTATTGCAATTAAATTTACTCTCGCGAAATACGCAATTTGTCATTGGTGTAATTTGCCTAGTTAACTGAAATTATGAAGGCCACATTACCAGCATCATACCATGAAGAGTGGCGACAAGTTCAACCTCAACGCTTTAGAGTTATAGAGTTAGCCGTCATTTGTAATTGTGTTGTATTGTAATCAGTACCTTTTAACCCACATATAAGAACTAGAGGGTAATGGTTTTGGAGCAGAATTGAAAAATAAGCTCCTATGTCCGCGCAGTCTCTGTGAAGCAAGTACCAAATACGCTATAAGATTTATTTTTTTATACCGTTGAGTTTAAAAATGTATTCTACTTAAGAAGCTGCCAACTACAGAAATGACACATTATAGGGTTCTTGAATCTCGCTTATCACTGGTAACCGCAGTATTATCTAATATATTTTTGTTCAACATTGAATTAAGACATGTAACTTTGAATTTATTTAAAATTTCTTTCATAAGTAGGAATTTGGGGACCGAGGTGACAACATCCCTTGTAAATTCGGCTCAGTAATTTTCCGCTTTTGTGCAATCATGATCTCTCCAGATATTAAATTAGATAGTATAAACCTGCCAGTCCATAGTACGTAAAGTATACTGACACTCTTTCAATTTTCAGCACATAATCTCACACATACTTCAGGCGGAGGAAGAAGAAATACACATTGATTATTGGCGTGGAATTCTCTTGGAAAGTTATCACTTGGAAGGCCGAAGAAATGGAAAAGTACACACAGAATATAGATAAGTGTGTATATTACTAACGTATTAACTGATTTTCATTGGCTCAGCATGCGGTCCAGTCACAGGCTAATGAGCGGAAATGAGTATCCAGGAATTATTGCCAGTTATTTCCCTATATTAGTTTGCATATAATGATTGTGAAACCGACTGACCACTGGGTTAATCTATTATTCAAGCAGTTTCCTTTACATTTTTTATCTGTGATCAAAATGGATATATACCCCTTTTGGTCGTACGCTGATAAGTTCCCGTCGTCGGGTATCAAAATGAGAACTGATAAGGTAGTTTAAATTAATTAATGTAAATTTTATCCAGAAGGAATTTATGGAACTCGGGCACAGCTGACTACACCTGGGAGAAATTCCACACTACCAAAGCTTACTGTTTCTGTGATAACATTATGGCAAAAAAAATATTCATATATTGTAATGAGCTACTGGCGCAGTGCCACTTTAGGTGTGGTCAAGGAGAGCGTTCCGAATTTGGTAGTAAGGGCATATTGGAGGAGATTTTGACCTACATATGAATGAAACGTGACAGGAAAAGGAACCAATGAGACTTCATTTTACTTTGTTCTAGCATGTTCAGTAATTATAAACCCCCATAACAGGCAAAACTTATTGGAATTTTACCAGATTTTAACCGTTCCAAAACCTTTACAACGAGGTCATTGTTTGGAAATACCTGGTTATCCTTTCCGAGATGGATTGTGAGTCATTCAATTTCGCAAGTCGAATTTGAATACACCTACCAATATCCGTATGACACTGCCAAAGACCTGCTGCCGCAGCGTTTAGTTCATGCACCATTGACACTCACCGAATGACATAGTGGCCACAGGGCAATAAGGAGCCTGTCTATCTAACGATTTTGTATCTGCTGATTAAGCTGTGGTACTCACATTATCATATATTGATTCTCTAAAGCTTTGTGACTCTGTTCAATGGCCTGGGCTTGGTTCGTTGTTTTTGAGGTTTACATTTAACATAAACACGCGACTTTTCGGGATGCGCCTTAACTTTGTATTCAAGTTGTCATTTGATCCTAGTCTTTTAGCGACTATCATAAAAGTGTGGTATATGAATGGTTTCCAGTTCGAATCTGTCACCAACTGTACAAGAAAAATGAAGAAATATTTTATAAAATAATTTCCCATTCACATGAAGGCGGAAATAGAGCAAATACATTAGAAGTCGTGCACATTAGACACAGCCTGTTTATTGCACATTGCGACTGTTACGTAGCTCATCTTTGTACATCACCAACATTTTAAAGCCATCTTTCCTTTATTTTCCCAGAGTGAATTTTCTTGCTTTCGGGAGCAAAAATATTTTATTTAGCGAATGGTAAGCATTTTATATGTATCATTTACCGAGCACGCTGATGTAGAGGTAATACTATAAAGTTGTGTTAGGAAGGCGCCAGTTTGAATCTCTGTCAGAACACTGACACTTCTGGCAGTTTTTGTGGTTTTCTTCAGCCTGTACAAACAGTTGCCTGTACAATATATTAAGCCACGATCACTTTTTTTTTTAAATGCTTCCGTTTTTATCGCTTGTTTTCCGTCTTACCATAGAGGCTAGGTTATACAGGGCGTCTCTAAAATCTGAGGCAAAATTTCGGGATTAGTTCCCTCATACCAAAACCATGAAAACCATGTTTATGAACATGGGGCAGGGAAGACTTTCTTCCAGATTTGTTAAGGAATATTCTGCTAAAATATTTCGCGAGGCGATTCTTTGTCACAAATCTTTATTTACATCCACAGCACATACTTCACATTGGTTACAAGAAACAAAGAAACAGATACAAGAAGTACTTACGTACCTTAGACACAAATGAGTATCACAGGCAATTTGCAGGCTTCAGAGGCTTGTGTTTCATAGGAATTATAGTCTGGGTGCAGTCAGTGTAGTAAAATAAAAACCACAAACCACATACTCAGAATATGACGGTTAAGAAGGTAGTTTCTTTGCGAGGTTGAAACTCTCCCTCTTTTCCCATATTTGTCATCGTTGTACTCTTTCATTTCTTCTGTGCGATTCTGTGTCGTGCTGCGTGAATGTCTGTTACAATGTAAACGGGCTTGATAAGTGACCGGTCCAGATGTCGTGACTTGTTTTGCGTTCTGTGAACACACTAAAATGAAATAACATCTAAAAATTGTTGCTGCACTTCATAAGAATATTTGTTGAGAAATTAGACGTGTCTGAGATGGGATGTTTTCTCAGTAGGCTGCAGAAACACCTGCAATGTTGTCTTAAGTATAACTGCATTTAAAGATTTACCAAACAGCCGTGGATGGCAATTGAATTATCGTTTCGAATCTTGATAAAAAGCTCGTAACACTTGTTTTCTCCAGTCTTTTAGGAAGAAAAATATATTTGAGTTGGTCATGATATTTTCTTCTGTTTTTCACACCGACCTCCCTTGATATTATATAAATTTGTGCAAGTTACTTTCGGACTTGTTTACTCTGTCTCACCCACACAACTATTTGACTTTTTCTCGGAATGCTTGAAAATTCTTGGCGTTACGGTCATATATCCAACACTATTGTCGATCAACTTTTGGAGACGTGCAAAAGTTGAAGTCTTAAAGTGGATTGACATCGGTATAAATTACAGCAGTAAACAGAGTAGTGTTAATAAGGTCTAAACGCAAAAGAACCCACCCTGTTTCTTGAAGATGCATTTTAAAATATTTCTTTCATTTACAGCTAGGTTTCCACTGTCGCTTTTTTAATGTTTGTGGGACAAAATTGTGTGTATTTTGCGCAGATTGCGTTGAATCAATCAAAACTTCTACGTTACTGTTTCATGATAATGTGGAAATACATTCGTATAACATTTTGTATCCTTTAGTTCTGTTTTACAATTAATTATAATATCTAATTTAATCTGCTCGTGTATGTACAATATATATCCAACATTATTTACTGCTACATCCTTTAGCACAGCACGTGGCTTCTAAGAGAAAAGCTGAAGCAGCAAATAAGCATTGAGCGTAATGTGTAGAACTTCAATGATCCGGGTGGTGGGACAATACTATATTGGTCATGAATACAAATTTTACTGTAGAGTTTACTTTCAACATATCTTTGAAATGGACGTACTTTTATTTAGACTGTTATATCAATGTCCCATACTAATTTTAACCAACAAATCTCGTCTACACCATGGCTGGCCTGAAATAATTATCTTCAGTTATTTGTTATCAGTGAGCTGACACAACGACGAAAATACGAATTACAAGCGCAACACTGGAACATAGGGGCAATCACATGAAACTATTCAGCACACACATGAAAACAGTAAAATAATTAAAAATAAAAATACAAACACACACAGTAATTCTAATTACGCTTCTTAAGCGGCGTTTGCATGAGGTGTCGAACTTGAAACCGGATGGACCACACTAAATGTTCAGTGTCACGTCATTTATTGGCATGCACAAGAATTGTGAAGTATAACTAAATGACAAATATTTAAAAGTATACAGAAAGATATTTCGACTTTAAATATCGAACAGCCTTATAATTACATAAAACTTGTAAATGTATTTTGATATGAGCCATCCCCTTGTGTTATACAATAAGATAAAGTGATTTATTCATTTTTAATGTTTTCCATCCTGAAGTGTTTATAACAAATAAATACTTTTCAGTCAATAACACAACACTTTATTTTATATACAATAAAAATAGTATATTGTCAGGGCGACATGTTTCGACTTATTAGGTCACCTTCAGGACCTCTGGGAAACAGATCCAAGAGCTATCTATATTTCAAAGCATTGTGGGATCCCAAATGCTTATAGATTACTTTATATGAATACGTAAGTTTGTATATATTGGAATTTGTGTGGCGGTCTTAGCATTAAAAGTTTAAAAATTGTCTGAGGTGGTGGTATATTAGTATATTAATATACCACCAGCTCAGATAATTTTTAACCTTTTAATCCTAAGACCGCCACACAGATTCCACTATATACAAACTTACGTATTTCACATTCATATAACATAATCTGTAAGCATTTGGGATTCCAACGTGCGATGAAATATAGACAGCTCCTGGATCTGTTTCTCAGAGGGCCTGAAGATGACCTAGTAAAGTTCGAAACATGTCGCCCTGACAATATACTATTTTTATTGTATATGAAATAAAGTGTTATTGACTGACACGTTGTACTTATGTAATTTATTCAGTCAAAACACAACGCATATATAGTCATTAATACACAGTTGACAAAATGTTTCGTTTCTAGTGAACCATCTTCAGGCTAATACTTAATATATGGACATGGTGTATTTAGCGAGTGCGTACATTATGGGATCCCATATTGTTTTAAAGATATATCGGCCAATAGATTTTAAACTTGAATTTTAAAATAAAAATGGGTTGTAGACAATGTGAGATCCCATAATGTATGCACTCACTAAATGCACCATGTCCATGTATTAAGTATTGGCCTGAAGATGGTTTACTAGAACCGAAACATGTTGCCATCTATGTATTAATGACTATATATGTGTTGTGTTTTGACTGAATAAATCTCTTTATCATATTGTAAATGTATCTGTAGACGTTTCTCTAAAAAACTACCCTGTAAGATCCAATGGCTACACTTGTCATTTTCCTGGTTATTCGTACGCCATGTTGCTTTAAGTGCAATGTCCCTGTCCCATTATGAGGCGCAGTAAGATCCACTGGCTACTCTTTTTTTGCCGTCTCTTTTTTTTCTGTCATGTTCTTCACGCCACCTTTTAGACAGCTGAGTTACGTCATCAGGCTGTGTAAATCAGCCAGTCACTGTTGCCATTACTGCCTTTAATATTCGTATTGCATTGTCCTTATTTTTATTTCAGCAACCAAATGCACTATTGTGCATTTGGTTGCTGAAATAAACATTAAGTACCATGCTGTAAAATGCAAAGACTGGCCAAATGTAAAATTCTTATGGCATTGTCACTATGCAGTCTGTTAAGCAATTCCAGTTTACGGTACCTTCCATGGAAATCCGATAAGTATTTATCTAATGAAGCTTGTTTCTGTAGTACAGAAGTGAAGAATAAAAAACCAACTAGATGCCACTTATTATTTTATTGTACTTCTTATAGGCTCAACATGTTTCGGGCATAGTATTGCCCGAAACATGTTGAGCCTATAAGAAGTACAATAAAATAATTAGTGACATCTAGTTAGTTTTTTATTCTTCAGTTATCACAATGATGCACGGTCCAATAAACATCAGGTTCATAGTCCAGAAGCTTTATTTCCTTCTTCAAAACACTTCGTCACTGAATTATATCCCGAATCAGTTCGAATCAGTTTTCTTTATCCAAACGTTGTTTATATAATCGTTCTCTCTTCTTCCCTACTACTTTTGTAACTTGAGGTTCTTCCAATGAAAACGCTATACGCATTTTAAATTTCTGCCACTTGGTCCTCCCTCTGTATTCGTCATCATTTAGTTCACTTCATGACATTAGGTAAGTGATACAGATGATACATCTAAACATTAATTTTTTATAAATAACTACAAGCATTTTTAATCGGCTGTTAATTATTTGGACGTCCCTTTGTGCCACTCCATTTCCTTTTATTTTCGGAACATGAAGTAAAATGCGAATGCTTCTTTTCGTGTTACTCAGATCATTCTGTTATAAATCCATGCATTTGAAAAAGTGTCATGTATATATAAATATATTTCTATAATGCCAAATCAGGGCATGCCTCCTGTAGCTGAACCACTGCAACGCAATGATATTTCGGATATCTTATTTTTTAGGGCGGGGGGGGATTAGAATCCCTTGGCTCTTGCCACAAAACACATAGTTAATGCTGTGAAATAGGCCACGAAGTCTTCCTCCAAAATCATAATTCAAAACAATCTGGTTTTTAAACAGATTATGTTATGCGTTGAAAGGTGAAATGCAACGCTGCATACTCGTAAAAATGCACAGATTTTTTTTAATGCTCTCTTGTGTAGGGTGTCACCAAATATGGTGTCGGTTTTCTTTGCCTCTGATGCCAAACAACTATGAGAGCCAGGGTAAATAATTGAGCCTGGACTGCTTATGCTCGGCACTCTTTACGAGCCTGTGTACAAATATCTGCCATTTGCGTCTATTTGTCTAGCAACGTGACGTAATAAATGTGGCAGCAACATTCTCGATTAACTTGCGGATAAATAACAATATATCATGTCCTAAATGCTGCCATAAATTAAAATCCTTGTTAGTGCTGATAGTGCTTTATATTACATAGGCTAAAGAGAAGAGGCGTATGGAAGATTCTTCAGCATACGGGTGAGCTCACCTGCTGCGTACAGGGTGATTCTGAATGTCGTATCCACGACTGTTGAATAAGTGGCTCGTGAAGTGACAATATATATTACCCGGATTTTGGAAACAAGAATATCTAAAGTTGATGCGAATGTGCGTGTATTAGCCAGATTGTGACGTGCGTGGAATGGTGAATCTGATAAATAGACATATATATATATATATATACACGCACACCCATACACACACACAAATATATATGTTTGTGTGTGTGTGTTTATCGGTACCTACGGGCACTGTTCTGTGAACACGGGAGAATTAATATTTGAATGCTGGCTCCAAGACCAATAAAAACGCAATTTCCTGCCATTTTTGTCATCACAAGTAACGCAATTTGAAAAATATGGGTTTATAGCAAGGGAGATTACATACCCTCCGCTGCTATTACGAGTACTAGGTAACTCTCTTGTGTGCATGTTCGGATGATTCAACAAGCATACTACTACTAGTACTACTACTACTACTACTACTACTACTACTACTGCTACCAAAACCACTATCATCACCACCACCGCCGCTGCTGCTGCTGCTGCTGCTACTACTACTACTACTACTACTACTATTATACTGCTACCACCACCAAAACTACTACTACGACGACGACCACCACCACAACCACCACAACCACCACAACCACCACTACCACTACTACTACCAACACCACTACTAATACTACTACTAAAAGCGAGTTCTCCACAGAGTGCTATCTAGTGCTTCCTCCTTCAATTACCAGTATCCTTCGTTTCCTTAAGGTGATCCAGCAGCTGCTTACTTCTTCGTCTTCTTCTTGCCGTAAATCTTATCCTTCCTTCTGCCTTTCCTTGAGTAGCGTGTTTTAGAAGGCAGTTCCTACGCAATATGTGACCAACCCAGTTAAGGTTTCTTATTTTTATTATTTGTAGGGGATTCCTCTCCTTCTTGACTCCCTGTACGAGGGGTGCTGATAAGTCCTTAGCCTGATCAGGACGGAAACAAGCTACAGCGACCAAACTTGGGATTTATTCAACATACTCCCCACGAAGCTCAATATACTTCTTAGCCCGTTGCTATAACTTTTGCAAGCTAATCAAAAAAAAAAAATCGGAAGGTTTTCCGTCCAACCAGGTCTCCGCGGCAGCAATGACCTCCGCGTCGGACGA
>Ga0123357_10013120_pt1 | contig 10726 bp, 3 predicted proteins | sample TergutEmb28metaG_FD_89873 | JGI IMG/M metagenome (GOLD analysis project Ga0123357, IMG submission 89873) | Embiratermes neotenicus P4 segment gut microbial communities from Petit-Saut dam, French Guiana - Emb289 P4 | ecosystem: Host-associated > Arthropoda: Insects > Digestive system > Gut ...
AAAATATTACAACCTTTACACATAAAAAAAAAAAAAAAAAAAAAAAAAAAAACAAATTAGAATGTTACACACTATTTTTTATAAACTGAATACTCTAAAATATTTTTAAAATGTTATACAATATTTATGATTCAAAGCTGCAATTCCGCATGTTTTAAATATTAATATACACCATATGTTTTGAGAGGTAAAATAAATTCATTTTATATTTTTAAAATGACAGTAGTCTGTAATATCGACGACGTCTGACGGTGTTAGTATGAACTTATTTTGGGCAATTCATTGTTATGTTTACATTGGCACCTCATGTTGTGTTATTTTAACAACAAAAGCAACTCTTTTTTAACTTCCAGGAGAAAGGTTCCATTATGCGCACCGTATCGTTTGGTATCCTAAAGTACGGAATGACTTGATAATACGACAAGGTTTAAGATTTCTTTTTAGTTTCATCAGGTTACCAACTTAATAAGGTTAATATTCGAGTATGACTATAGCACTTCAACACATAGGCAACAGCATAATCAGCACCATTCTCAGTTCTCATTGCACATAGGACTAATTATGTTTACAAACGCATGTCCTTGTTGTAACTACGCAGCTGTATACAGTGCAATACACAAAGCCGTCAGTTACAAGAGATTTGTTTCTAAACTCATGGTATGTGTATAATCAATTATCGTTTGATGGTACTCCTGATGGAAATATTTGTGCGCACTAGAATTTCCTATGTTGTTTGAAATAAAAACTGCTATTATCACTTGATAAAACAACTAGTAGACTCGAAAGTGCACAATCTTATTTCGTTCAGTTAAGTAACCACATGCAGCTGAGACTTTCGGATTTCGATAGCCAGCAGAGGTAAATATAGGAACTCGGCGCCAGTATGGTTCTTCTCTATGTTGTTCTGCGTCCCTTGATATATCATACTCATCTATCCGTTGATAAAACAATCCCTTTGTATTCTACAACTTGGCGTTGATTGTGGGACGGATTGAAGAATGTGATTCATCGTATCCTGACACAGAGACCAGTTCTACGACCTTTCCAGCATGCTACCCACTGAACACCTTCCAACAGACTATGCCCATCAGAAGACATAGGTGTGGAAGGGTGGACAAAAGTGGATCTTAAAGAAGTAAATTTCGGAATGTTAAATATATATATATATATATATATATTTGGTTTAGGTTAATGTTAAATGACTCCATCCTTCAATCGCGGTTATGAAATATCTGATTGCACAATTTGTGAGATATTTCTGGACCAGGCGAGCGATACGCGGTTTGTCGCAAAGGATATGATTACATGTACGTGGAGATGATTTTATATAACGGATATTTTCATTTGTTTGTTACTGTATTATGTGGCTAATTCTTTGGTATGTTGGTTATTTGGCTAGTCAGTTAATAGGCTCTTCAGTCATTCATTCGTTCAGTCATTCAGCCAGTCATTCAGTCGTGGAGTTAAAAAATTACTTTGTAAATGTCAAATTTTACATCACACAGTCTTAGTTATCTAAACTTATTTGAAAAATAATCTCCTGTTTTTCAATAAGCTATACGTTGCAACCCAAATAAGTCATCATCAGGCTTTATACAATACTTAAAACCTGCTTTTACATGTTCTTTTATGAACGGCGATGAAGACCAATTGGGATTGCATCATGTAGCTGCTTGAAAACAGAATTTATGTTTCTGTAATTAATACAGTTGTGCTAGGTCTCATTTAATTTATTGATGTCTTACGGAACACAGAAGGATGTAACGTATCAAGTTGGTCAGTTATTTGTTTGTTTATTTAGTTGTTCGGCTGGGTCATTAGTTCTGTAGTTAGCAGTAAAGGCTGTCATGAGACCTCAGGTCTTCTGAGATGTTATGCGGTGCAGGATGGTAGTTGATTATCGACTTCTTGGGATAACATCTTGGTTCCATTTTCATGGTTCAAACACCCAAATAATTAATCCTCTTGGACAGCTTGACCCATGAATTTAGGCTTCCCCGCAACGTCGTTATCCAACCACCAACCTACAAAGTGTAACATCGCAGAAGAAAGAAGGCCTCATGTACGCAGCGGCAGAAGCCTGAGAATTCGCACTGACTGACAAGTCACATTTACACCGCAGAATTCAATCCGTGCTCCAGCATCTTCGATTAGTGACGGCTGACGCCACTTGTGAAAGGTGCTTGAAGCTCTCACAGTCTTAGAGTCGCTGGCGCCTTCGTTATTTCTCTCGCTTTCTCTCCCTTTATTCGCATCACTTCTTCTGGTTCCCCATAGCACCCCACCACGAACTCGGCGACAGTACCTCGTGGCATAGAGAACGGAGTGTATTTTCTTCGCCTACCTCAACATCCGAATCCCGGAAGAACTTAATCGTCGTCCCCTGTGACCACTCCATCTCACTGCCCAGTGCCCCAGACATTGCCACACTACTCTTACAACAGAGTTCAATCAATAACTTGCCGTTTACATTTTCGCACGGTCACATTGCCACCGAGTGAGGAGAAACGATGCAATACAAAGTGTGACAGACGATATGTGTATACAGAGACCAACGGAAAGACACACAAAGAATGACTGTGAAGAAAAACAATCAAATTCCAATATGTCACTTCTCAGAATAGACTGAAAGAACTTACCCGAGGAGTAACAAAAGGAAAGGGGAGATTTGTCGAACTGTTTTCTGATAGAAGTTATTCGAAGGAAGTATTACGTATACTGCTCAAAGTCATTTATTTCGAAATATATCCATAGAATAATTTGATGTCAGAATTATATTGTTTTTATTTTTAATTGAAGTGTCGTATTAAAATAATTATATATTTAATTGGTGGATTTTTTGTACATATACAGCGTTTAAAATTCTGTCAAAGCGACAGTATACGTAGTTTTGACGTTTTGCTGACCGTGCGTCTTCGTATATTTATCTCAGTAATTAAGCAACTTGATGCGCAAAATTTTTGTTTTACAATAAGTTTATTTCATGCCTCTACATGTTTCGAGCACACGTGCTCATCATCAGGAAATCAAAATTGCATTATGCAACCTCTGGTATCATCACACCTATAGATGGCCGTCTCGTGCACCTGTGCATCAAGTTGGTTAATTACTGAGATAAAAACTCTATGTAGTGTTCACACACACTAACCAGAAGGGGTCTTTCTTGTCAGTACAAGTAAAAATATTAACTTCAACATAGACGTAGAAACAGTTCATTTCCCACATAAAATATTGGCGTCAATAAAGCATAAATGAATTACGATGAATTGGTTAATTCCGTGAAATATTAGGAAAGTCGCACCTGTTATTTAACCACGTATACAATGGAAAATAACATTGAAATTAAATTAAGAAATATCGGCGTTAAAATACTCTCCCATAATTTAAATAGCAGCAATGAAACACGTCGACATTTCCTCAGTCATATCAACCAACTGCTTTCACCTCAGAAAATTTCGAAACTTCATACACTGTCTCCTTGCTGATACCTTCTCAGGTTTTAATTACTTCCGCTTTACATCATAATCACCACTGCCCTAGACACGAATTTGATAAAGCAGCCTCAAATTCTGCATGTACTGTTGTTATACGTAAACTCTACCCAGCCGGCACATAAAAGTTTTCGGCACAGACTACCAGGCGGACCTTGGACCGTTCGAGCGATATTTCATCTCTGCTGCATGTGAAGGGTCCTGGAATTACGTATGTATTCACACATAGTCTACGACTCTAATTTCGCTATGATCTAATGGATTAATTGGTTATTTTATCCTTCACATTAATAGCACACATACTGTCGTGACGATTACACTGATTAGGCCATCTACTGTACAGTTTCCTCTGCACGATTACTTTTTGGCAGGTCTAAATACTTTCATCAGTATCTTAAGCTCAAACTTGGTATGTCTTTTTCTTTAGGATAACATGACTACCAAATTTCACTCGCATACAAAAGTAAAACAATAGGTTTGAATGCTATTTTAAAATTATACATTTCTTTGCGTGTTGTAGTAGGTAGGTTAAACACTTTTTACAGGCCACGAAAGTCCTTAGGTTGAGTAGAGGTATAGCTCTACTCTTTCTAGGACCTCGACACTAGATGGAGATGGTGAGGTCAGCCCCACGTCCCGGCTGCCTCTACCCCCGGAAAAAACCCGGTACCCATTTTACAGGAGGCTGGGTGGGCCCCAGAACCGATGTAGAAGTGAAGAAAATCTCGTCCCCACCGGGATTCGATCCCGGACCGTCCAGCCCGTAGTCAGGTGCTATACCGAATGAGCTACCCGGCCCACCGAGTGTTGTACTATAAAGAGAAATAAACAAATGACCATGGAACACAACAACTTTTTATAAAATATCAGTAAAGGTATTTGTTGCTACCCCGCGAATTCATCATCAGGCTAAATTTAGAACACTTTAAAAAGGAATATACAAATTGTATTGCTGGAAATGAGATTTCTTCTACGGTGTTAAAAAGTTAGCCTGATAACGAACTCGCGAGTTGGAAACATGTAACTATATTGATATTTTACAAAAACTGTGTTCCATGATCATTTGTTTATTTCTTGCATTGTAGATACTACTGCAGTTTATTGTATCATACCCTTTTACAGGCGACACTGTGGAGGTACTTTCTATCAAATTCTCCCAAATTTCCAAAATTTGGAACTTTCCCACGCGTCGCTCATTTGTTCTGCTAGCAAGGCCAAAATGTAGATAAAGTTGAGTATAGTAAGCTGGTGGAATGGCACCGTCAGGACCATACGGCAGTACTCGGAACAAACTGTAATAAGGACACTTGTCCGCCATAAATTTCACATGGATTCAGTGAGTGACCGGCGACTAACCGAAAAAAGCCACGGAAAATCTGTGATCATTCTCGGTGCAGAGTCCAAAATTAAAATAAGAGCACTCCCGATTAAAAACTAGACATGTTAACGCCTCAGTCAGCTTCCTCGGTTGTATGAAATAATGTCCATTTATTACTTTCAGAGTGATACAAAATGCATTCACTCACTGCTGATTCTATCTAATAGCATTTCATGATTAAAAGCTTTTCCCAGAAAAGACGTACTTCTGTATGAACTCACAATTACAATTTGCCTCTCCATTTTATGTGCAGCAGAGCAGAACAATGAAGTTCAATTTCTGGAGGTTCATACAGAGACTAGTAAAGCTGAACTCTTGCAATCGTAAGGTGCAGTTGGAAGTTTCCTCCAAAAATTTGGGACAAAGTTGTAATGCTTTGTCCCGTTATTTCCAGACCAATTGACTCTACACTTGGCTATTGTTGCGGAAGAATGCTTCCTGTCGCGGGTGGTATCCTAGGAGTGTTTCACTAGAGTCACGTTGTTTGCTTTCTCTAGACTTAAAACGGACTACTGTACAGAAATGATTACTGAATTTCTGTGTGGCAAAGCCATTAACTATAGACATCACCAATGTGGTAGTGACCAATCACGTTGTTACTGTTAAGCCTTCATTTGTTTCTCCTAGTCTAATGGAAGTTTCGTCAGAATAACTGGGTCTGATAAAAAGATGTCTGAACCAGACGTCTACTGTGACAACTGAATTAAATTTTAATACATCCACAGTACATGTATTAATAAGAATATAACATAAGTAGATTGTCCTTGGTGTGAATGTTTCGGGATAAAGCGTTGCTAAACATAGAACAACATTAATTTGTCTACATGCCAATATATTATTACCTTAAGCATTATGAAATAATGGAAAGTAAAATGAAAATAAGTTATAGATGTAATAGACTGTTCTATCGCGATAAATGTAGGATTTAGTATTATAATGGTTGAAAAATGTTATTTCACATATGATAAATTCACAGATATTCCTGTATATTATCTAAAATAAATGGCTATTTTATAATTATTTTATATTTATCTTTGATCTTTTAACATAATTTTCAATGGGTGATTTAATTGCCTTTCCGCATGTATATTTGTTAACAGCCAACGTGCCACGTCATTCTCAGGTCAGGTAATATGTAGGTTTTGCATAAAGTTGGGACTGGACTGGACTGCCATTGCAGACTTCTGCCAACCTAGTAAACTGCATTTCCCTAACGAAAACACAATCTGATTATTCTCTCTCTCTCTGGCTCTCATTTAGTCGGGCCATTTCTTTTTTTTTGGGGGGGGGAGGGGGGGGGAGCAGTGGAGCGCGGGCTCAGCTGCAAACGTTACAGTATCCTCTCATCAAGCCCGGCAGACCCATAACGTGTAAGCCTGCTTTATGGCGGCGTAGTCTAGTAACGAGACGGAATATACAGGACTTGGAAACTCTTTGCTTCAAGTAGGCTTATTTGTTTACTTTGAGTAGCAATTCAGTTTAAACGAACCTACTCTTATGTCAATAAAAGATTTAAGAATATGCGATTGAGATACCACGTTTGACTATACGTAGCAGACTTTGTATCTTCAACCGTGATGACAAGATAACTTGTATATTTATAAAGAATGAATTCGAAAAATGTGTTGAATTCTTGTTAGTTACACCCTACAACCAATGTGTGGTTATGAAAACATGTGACGTTATTAAGTTAAATATTTCCAGCTACTTTACAACCGAGTGACACTATCTACACAATTCTGAAAATATATAACAGCTTCCGGTAGACATACTATCTTAATACGCCACCACACGCCAATATTACTAACTCATCACAATATTAAACGTGGATCTCTATTCGAATTTTACGACCTGTTTATCTCTTTCCCAATAATGTAATGCAATACTACGAATCAAAGTGACAATGATAATAATCATAAAAAATCATACAATTTCACAACACAACAAATAGTTTATTACGTCAAAAGCACAACAATATTATATAATTTTTAGTATTTTGTTATGGCAACATGTTTCGGTCTTATTAGACCGTCTTCAGTCCAGCATTCAGAGATATGAGGTACAATCAGTGCATATCATGTACTGTTGGATCCCATATTACTTACAAGGTGTTGGCGAAACTAATTAAGAATATAAAACTTCATATACATGAACTTAAGAACCAAGAATAAACTGTTATATTCTTAGTTAGTTTCGCCTACACCCTGTAAGTAATATGGTATACCACATTACACAGTACGCCCTGATTTTACCTCTTACTGAAGATCGTTGGCTTGAAGATGGTCTAAAGAAAGACCGAAACATTTTGCCATAACAAAATACCAATAATTATATAATATTGTTTTATTTTTGACATAATGAACTATTTGTTTTATTGTGAGAATTGAAACACAACGGGATATCTTCGATTATAAATATCATACACTTTGTACATATCTCTGACGATACTAGTACATAGCTATTTGTAAACGCAGAGATGCAGGCTTCAGTGTAATCTTCGTGGGTCTGATTACTGTAGCACGGTGAAAGCAGTAATGTTGTCTGGGTTCTCGAATTCAGAGCCTCAGTGTGAAATCCTGCTGAAGGCATGAATGTTTCTACGAGTTTATCACAATCCACTCGCTTGATTCTGGAGTGCTGTGAGCAAGTCGCTTCTCATGTAGACAAACACAATTTAAGGCCGCGAAAGCCGGGAGTATGAATACAAGGTTAAATAGAAAAGCCGAAGACATAGCAGAATATCCTCGGAAATCTTGAGGTCGTAACGTGAGTGTAGTGCTATTTCAACGCATGCATGTACATATTAATTTACATTTTCTCTGTGATTTACTGTGTTTTGTATTCGGGAAAACTCGGGTTCTAATCTCGACGCGGAAGCCAAGTATATTCGCTGAATTTCGCCTTTTATTCTTCTCAATTCCTTCAGTGAAATATTGACAGGGTGAAATAAAATACGCAAAAATCGCATACTTCAGTGTGATTCACTACCACTTTTTCATTTTAAAGTGTACAAGCCAGACGCTTGAACAGAATTCCTTAAATAAACCGAGCAAGAAAGAAACATGCTTAGTCCGAACTTCATATTCGGCCCGCTGATTGATTCAATGCGGAACTGAAATTTCAAGCCTTATGTAATACAATGCAGTGGCAAGTGGTTGAACACAGCCGTGAGAATATCAAATCTTCAAATCCTGAAATTTTCCAGTAACACTCCTCCCTGTGCATAACAAGAAGGTGTAACTCCACTAATTTTTCAGCTAGACTATGATAGGCGGTGGGACTTCAGTTCCACGGTACCATAGTCTTAACCCAGCAAAAGAGCTGCAGTAACCACTAAGGTTTCTTCAGAGTATAGGTTACATATTCAAAACACAAATACGTATCTATCTTTTTCTTGACAACGGTAGTATTCTTGAAGGCATCACAGTGTTTTATTATAATGCATTTAATTTAGTGCCGAAGTTTTACGTTAAAACTCTTTTGACATTTTTTAAGTACACTCCATCGCTTTCAGTATTGACGCAATAGAACGGAAATAGTTCATTAAAGTACATCCTGTTTGAATAATGAGCATGGCAAAAAAGGAAATCCAATAACCGATGGAGTGGCTAGAAGGTGTGTTATTGAGCGGCGTAAGCTACCCCAAGCTTCAATATAAACTAGGGAAATCCTTTTAGGAAGTACGTACACAGTTTCTACAATTAGTAGCAGGATTTTTACTGTAGAAATTGTATACGTTAAAACATACATTATTCTGTTCATTTCTTCTGTGTATTAACTTATATTTCTGATAATATTTTTCGGTCACAGTGTTGTTGTAGTCTTTCGACAACCAATGCCCGTATCAATGTCTTGCACATTTGGTATAATTTTAACACCCATATTTATAGAAAGCTTGTAGGAAGTAATTTTAGATTCTACGAGGCAACTATTACGATATCTCCATATATTTCTCCAGACGTCCATGAAATGCAGTCACTAAAATGAAGAATGTTAAGTCAGCTGTGAGAAAAGTGTTATAAGCTGGGGCCTACGAATTCGAAGTCCATTGGCACGAAATACCGCTTTGCTTCAAGTGAACACTGTAGTGGCCTCTAATCCCGTCATTGTTTGGAAACACTTAGACCACCAAAATACTTGTGCCAAGATCTAAACGGTCTTTGTGTCCCAGCTTCAGTTTGCGCGAGGCAGAAGCTTCTCTGTTGTTATCATTCCAAACCAGTTCACTCGCACCTACCAAACATCAAGCATTGCATGCAGCCGCACGAGATGTTTATGCGACTAGAAATACAGCTAATTGGATCAGCGTTTGTGTAAGTGCACTGCATTGCCATTTGCTTATAATAGAAATTTAATCTCCGTAAAAACGAGAGATAGATTACTGCTCTAGTATTTTTTAATCATGTGCTACGTGCTTTTAGACCATCATCATAGCAGAACTAATTAACCATTTTTTTACACAGTGTAAGTTTATGCACTGCAGTAAGTGTCGATCTTTCGCAACATTTCGAAAGAATTAAAATGTTTCAGGGTTTTGGAGGAACCATTGCTGCCTTCTGCGGAGTAAAAATTTCTCCGAAATACTGGGGGAAAAATATTGTCCTAATATTATGCAACAGCTAAAATATTCAAAAGAAAATGCAGTATCAACAGGCAGTCAGCAGCATTTAAGGCTATCGCAGTACATTTGTCAATAAAGTTTATTTACAGTATTAAAAAGGCATTTTCTTTCGTTATAATAAACTAAATACACAACTGGAACAACGCTATGTTGTATATGTTTCCATTCATATTTTGTTCATTCTAAATTTCATCATGATCATATCACATGTCCTAGGTAAATGAAATTGTTGATTTTCATTGTAATAATGCACGAATTTATTAAAGTGTCTTCTGTATTTGGTGAATGTTTAGGGGTCAAACATAAATAATTTAAATGCTTTACATCTGTGCTAATATCTAAAACAAAGCGAATAAAGTTTACTAAAGATACGAACTGAGTGAATTCACGATGGGTCGTGTAGCTTTTCCATTGATAACCTTAATTATACGGTATAAGTCCACAGATATTTAAGTAATTATTCTTTCATATGCACGAATGAAGTCGAAAACACAACTCTACCATTTCTAATTTTTTTTCGTGTTTTTATTAACTGTTTGTTTCAGTACAAATTGCCAGCATTTTATAGATCATTGCATCATGTAAATATACATTATCCCTATACGTAGATTAAGTAGCTTATTTTCCCATTCAACCTAAAGAAGAATTAAACAGAAAATAATTAACTAGGTTCCTTCGCGAATGTCGTTCGCCACTGAAGTTCAAAAGAAATAATGTGATATTTGTTGCAGAGTTTTTGTAAGTTTCATTACAAGGAGAAAACTAACAAAAATATTCGCATCGCCAAGGAAATACGATTCATTTCTTAACCCTTTTTACCGCCTTATTACGGCGTACTGAATTAATGACATATACAACTGACAAATAAAAGAGAATAACTCTACTTCGGAGCAGATGAGCTCGACGTTTGTTAGCTATAAGTGAACCGTAAATTTTAGACCCTCTGCTTTCTTTCGTTCTTTCTTTCTTGCATTCCTCTCTTTTTTATATGTAAGTCATTAATTATCATGCCATACATACAGAAGGGTATTTCTTTTAATATATGGGTATTATAAGGCAGCAAATAGTGTAGCTTGTTGTTAGGCTTGTAAATGTACCTCTCTGTCTGTTCGAAGGAGCGGTAGCTTATTACTTATTTATAGCATCCGGATTTTTGTTGCTGCCTTTTTCACAAATGGGTGTGGAGTCAGCGACAGGGTTGCTTTGTGGAAGTAGGGGGGGGGGGGGGGGGGGGAT
>Ga0123357_10013121_pt1 | contig 10726 bp, 8 predicted proteins | sample TergutEmb28metaG_FD_89873 | JGI IMG/M metagenome (GOLD analysis project Ga0123357, IMG submission 89873) | Embiratermes neotenicus P4 segment gut microbial communities from Petit-Saut dam, French Guiana - Emb289 P4 | ecosystem: Host-associated > Arthropoda: Insects > Digestive system > Gut ...
CCCTAGAACAGGCCAAGAAGGCCCAGAATAGATATATATGGCTCTACTCTTTCTTTAACCTTGGCATTAGATGGGGTGAGTGATCAGCTCCACACCTTGGCCTCTTTACCTCCGGGAATGCCCCGGTACCCATTGTATAGGAGCATGGTTCAACCCCAGGGCCGGTCTGGACGGTTGCGAAAAATCTCGACCTCCACCGGGTTTCGATACCCGGACCGTCCAGCCCGTAGCGAGTTGCTATACCGACTGAGTTACCCCGGCCCGCGGAATAAAACACATACAAATTTTAAAATACAGCGAAACATTTTAAATATCCCTCGAAAAATTGCGAGAATTTTTGTACCGTAATTGGCAATCCTGGAGAAATATCAGGGCGATATAATTGCATCTTTGCTCTCTGGCACGTAAACCTTCCCGAAGGTAGACTTTCTCCATGGAAGGACGGTTGGGCAACGTTATCGCGAGTTGTCCTTCACAACCATGAAACCCTGTATCACTTTACGCTAACATCATCAACTGATACAAGAGACGAAACGTAAACAAACGTATTAAGCTGATTCATCAAGTACGATGAACTTTACTACAGCTTATGTAAAAACTGTTAACAGACCTGGACACAGTCTGTCTTCTGTCGCAACGAACTAGAGACAAGATGGGCGAAGATTCCCAGACTGTTTGTTTATTTATAAGGTGTAAGTTGCAGTGCTAAATTTCAGATAGCACAGAGTGACACAGTGAAATATTTTGGTATCGGGTATATCGATTTGCCGATAATCTAAAAATGTTCGATTCTTTTATTCCTTTGAATACTAAAAGAAACCCGTGTTTTACATACGTATACTCAGTTCGTACCTGACAGAGAACAACCTTCTTCCATTATAAGAACCACTCCTTGAATGCTGTGTATGGTTATATTGGTTTATATTGTAAGAAATATACGGAATTGTTAATGCACTGTGTGGCAAAAATACACAGTTCGTATCCAAAATTGGCAGTACATGTGAAGGGTTAAGCTGTCCTGTCTAAAAACTAATACCATTGCTCGGTTAAAATTGTACGTTGTAAAATGGAATTTTTTATGGTAGGCCAAATTAATAATCCCATCAAGCGGGCATGTGGCGGGCTGAGACACTGCAGCTCCACTATTTCTTAGTGTTGACACTGGAAGGAAGTGAGATAGGGTAGACGGGACAATGACTCTGTGCGGACTGGGCGGTCCGGAGGTCTAATCCGTTTGGAGGGGAGATTTTGCGCACCCGTCCAGATTGTCCCTGGTGCCCATTCAACCTGCTATTCAATGGGTACCGGATTTTTTCCGCGGGTAAACCGGCCGGGGTGCGGCGCTAACCACCCACTCCCATCTAGCGCCGAGGTTAAAGAAAGTGAAGAGCTATTATTTTAATACAATAAAATAAAATAAATACAATGTAATGCATAAATATTTTATTTTGTACAATGACGAACCAATGCATAATTAATTGACAAATTACTATACCGCTCCAATTTGTCAATTAATTTTGCATTGGTTGGTCATTGTACAATATAATATAAGATGTACGGTACATGTATTAAAATAGTATCTATACAAATATAATATATAATATATGAATGTATAATATATATAATATAATATAATATAATATAATATAATATAATATAATATAATATGATAAGATATGATACGATATGATATGATATGATATGATATGATATATGATATGATATGATATAATATAATAAAATATAATATAATATAATATAACAAAAAATAAATAAGAATAAAAAAGAGAAGCACTATATCCTCCTGTGAGCCTGCATGAAGCTGACCCCTCACCCTCTTCTAGTGTCGGGATCAAGAAAGAATAGAGCTATACCTCTACTTTCCCTATGGGCCGTACGGCCTGTACAGAGCCTCAGTGCCTGTACAAAAGGGTTCAATTTACCTTAACTTTTCTACCTTTTAACTAGAAGAAGGCAAGTGGCCACTTTTGAGGGAAAGTGCCCCCGGTCCCTCACAGCCGGTCTGGACAGTTTTGCTGTACATAACAAAATAACGTAATAAGAACGCGTGAAGTCGAGAGAGGCAATACGCACATGCGCAGTATGATTTCCTGCCTTGTCTTAGCCCTAAAGATCATAGCCACCCAAACAACAGCCATGTACCCATTTTATCCTTGACTGGTGCTTTAGTGTATAGGTATTTGATCTCGTCCGTGTTGTGTAAATTTGGATGCTGGAGAAGTATTTGGTATTTTAATCTTTGCATAATTTGGAATTAGGTTTTTTGAAGATAGTTTTGATTCAAATATATGTTAGCATTGTAATTGTATATTTTCCTTTCTAAGTCTTCATATTTATGGAAGTGTCCTTGACTGGTGCGAAGGTTGTGTTAGACTGAAAACTTATATATTTGTATTAACCATTTTATCCGTTTTAAGAGCAGTTTCCCTGCCCATTTACTTTAAGCTAGTTTAGCCCTCCACATGCTAATATTAGTACCAAATAATTAATATAAATATTCAAGCCTCCTGGAATGTTGACAGCTAAGTAGGTATCGGCGTTTGGAAGGTGCAACGTACCGTCTTCTTCAGGAACTGCACTTGGTAGCTACTTACAACACGGCACGGCGTTACACTGTAGGAGACTCGAACCATAGCTTTGTTGCAACGGAATTCAAGAATGAAAACTTTGTAAAATAATACCACGTCGCGCAAAGTACAATTCACAGAATCGTATAGAATTACAGTACGAATTCTCACTACAATACACGAAGACCCAAATCTAATAAAAGCCTTTATATGTATGTATATATATATGTATATATATATATATATATATTTAAGAAAACTATTTAGTTCATATTTTATTTTTGTATCTAATATTCTGTGTCCTAACATTTTTAAAAAACAATAACTGTAGACAAGCGACCCCTTAGATTTCATTATATCTTCTTTTATAAAATATTTGTATTGAAGTGCCCGGGGATGTCCTAAGTACAGGTACAAACATGTAACACGCGTGTAGAGGCACATTTTGGATCACAATAAGCCTGTGTTTTGTTCCACTGAATAGATGTGGTTTATTTAGTAACAGAGACAACGGGATGGCTGGCATGAAGATTGAGATAACTCGGTGTCGCCTCTGGAAGGAAATTTAGCGCAAGGATTCCTTATTTTGTGGGCTTCAGAATTTTGTGGTCTCAAATAAGAACCTGAAGCTTCAATTGGTAAAAAAAAATTCGACTTAGGCCAACATTTTCTTTATTATGTAAGCAAGTATTAGCTTCTCAGGGAATGCTGTGTTCCAAGCAATTTTATGAATCAAAGGGACAGTTAAGTTAGAATAGTTATATATATATCCTGTCGCTTTATTCAAAATGCGAATACAACGCGAGTTCTAAAGTTTCAATTTAAGGTCTCATAATTGTCAGAAATATGTGCATAATGACAAACACACGTGTCGTTACGTAAGTGAACTACTTCAACATTAGTAATAACGGTTGTATTTGCAAGACCTTTTTTTCCATTGTCATAATATACCCAATAAAAATACACTGAGTTTCCGAAGAGAACTGCACCCTGCTCCATTTGAACCACCAATCCCAAAGTGTGACATGTTGTGGGCATTTTTGTCCCTTTGGACAAGTTCTTGTACATTTTGCAGTCACTAACATTCACGAACCTTCTCAGAAACCTGCTTGTTCTTTCACATGTTCTTCCGTTCACATTTCACTGCCAACAAAAATGCTATTAGTTAAACATAACTGATTCAGCCAGTGTTCTGTTTGTACATTTTTTCCCGCGCCATAATAAGTGGATCACTCCCTCCAGGACATGGAGGGTCCTCGCGTATCAAGACACAGGAGATAGCGTCCAGTATGAAGGGTAGCTGAGAATATATCGAATAAACAGTCAGTGACTGTTGATAAGGAGTGGTCCTCTCGTTTTGGCGGGGGGAGCGGGGTTTTAGTAGGGGCTAGAAACTTCTCGCCCTAAAAAATTAACGTCTTATGGAATGAGAAATATATTTAGATCTAAGTGGGAGGAAGTTACAGGAGATAGAAGGAAAGTTGTAGTAATGGGTTTCATGATGCAGACTGCACAACAAACAGTATTAAAGTAAAAAGTAAATACATCCCTCTTCACATCATTGTTGCATATGTAGGGGGCGTGGAAGTATAACTCCACCTATTTTTAACTTGATGTTAGATGAAGATGAGTAACGCCCCTGCTTTACCCCCCCCTCCCCCAAACTAAAGCTGGTGCCCATTAAATAGGAAGCTGGGAGGCCAAATAACACTAGTTACATTATCCATTTCGATGAGATGGGCAGGGCATGTAGAACAAGGCCACTGTAGGATTTGTGTGGGAAAGTCTGGAGGAAAAATAAAACACTTGCAAGAACTAGATGTAGATAAGAGGATATTATTATAATGGATTAGGAAAAACAACGTGGGAGAGGGTGCAACAAATTAAGTTGGTTCAGAATATGGACAAGAGGTTGACTGTTGTGTGGGCCCGGTAGCTCAGTCGGTATAGCGACTGACTACGGGTTGGACGGTCCGGGAACGAATCCCGGTGGGGACGAGATTTTCCGCCCGTCCGGACCGGTCCTGGGGCCCACCCAGCCTCCCGTAAAATGGATACCGGGTCTTTCCCGGGGGTAAAGTGCGGCTGGGGCGTGCTGCTGACCACTCACCCCCTTCTAGTGCCGCGGTCATGGAAGAGTAGAGCTATACCTCTACCCACCCTCTGGGCCACAGCGGGCCTGTAAAGGGAACACTTTTTTTAGGTTGGCTGTTGTGATAATGGCAATGAACCATCGGGGTTCAGTGAAATGCGGGCACGTTCTTGAGTAACTTAATGACTATCAGCTTCTCAAGGAAGACACATATTTACACTGTTTGCTTCATGTCGATATTTCATTCTAAAACTTTCGCATTCGGAAGTGCGAGACGCTGAATTGTATGGTATAAAGAATAATATGACTCATATGTTTATCACGCTTAGAATTTCTAACTTGAGACATAACATTAGGCTGTTTGGAATGTAGATAAAGAGACTGTCTCTTTTATAACGTCCCTAAGCACTGCAGGTGTCACGGGTTATTGCGTCGGTTGCGGGTTTTCTATGCCATAAACTTGCTATGCTCAGGGTTCGTGAGTCAGGGGCGCGCTAAAATACACAAGGCTAGAAGAACGTCTACATGGAGTACTGAAGATTACTTAAAAACTGAGTCAGGATCCTTTTTATGATTTATGTTTGAGATTTTTAAACCCTATTCTTTGTAAGTTTGTACCAAAGTTTCAGGTAAACTGCTATAGCAGGATTAATTCTATAAAGTCTCCAAATTCAGGCGCAGTTAACTTTGATGGCACAAATGGAGAGAGTGCGCGAAATTCGTGTGCACGTAGATCGGTGTGTTTCTGCAGTCAGAGCGATGGAGGTGCCAGTACTGGCGTGCTTACGTAGCAGCTGCAGTCACGTGACTGTAGTAGGAGGGACGTAAGGTTTGTGAGACACGCGCTGAATGTTGTCATATAAAATGACTGGGACTTTGTGGATGTAAACCTGCTATAACTCCAACTTCACGGGCAAGGGTTTAGGACCAAGAGTAACATTAACATAAGGAGAAGATGCTGTGCTGTAGAACAGAGCACTCAGGAGAATGTTTTGGCCTTAGATCGAGAAGGTGACGTCGGGTGAAGGTGTGTAATGAGGATCTTCATGATTTGTACTTCTCCTTGTTTATCATTAGGACGATAAAGTCAAGCAGGATGAGAAAATTGTGACGTGTTACTGTCGTGAGTTATGAAAGTGGTCAAGAATTTTGGGCGTTAAAAGGTCTTAAAAAAAAGTCACTTTGAACAACTGGACCCATATGGGAGAATGATATTAAAATGCATCTAAAATAAAAATGGCACATATATACTAGAGTAACGTTCTTCAGGACGGGGGCTAGTGGAAGCCTGTTCTTGAAAAGGTAATGAACTTTGGGTTTAGTGAAGTATGGACAATTACTTGACTACTTTATCAACTCTTAATAAAAAATTATTTGTGGTGTGTAATAATTAATAGAGTTGAATTTGACTTACTGTTCCTAAACGCATTCGTATTAACCTAAAATAGCTTAATAAAGTGCCGGAACATCTAGAGAGAGACTATTGCTCTTCTGGACTATTACGCACCCGCTGGGTAAGAGCCCAGAAGAGCGCAATTATCATCTAATTCGCAGCGGAAGCTTGAAATCGCGCGTTTCCGCCATATTTCTCTCACTTTTGTAGTATTCTGATTGTTTTATTTGTTAGCCTGTTTTATTTGTTAGCCTGTTTTATTTGTTAGCCTGTTTTATTATTTGTGCACTTGTTTCAGTTCCTTGTTTTGTCTCTTTTTCTTTGTTTCTTTCATTTATTTACTTCCTTTAATTTGCTTTTTTCTTATGTTTATTTTTTATGTTTTTCTTATTCTTCTTATTCTTTTCAGATGTTCCTTTTTTCTGTTTCTACCTCAGTTCTTCCTTCCTTTTTTAATTCTTTCTTGCGGCGCTTCGCTTCTATTCCTTCCTTTTGGAGCTGTTGATCTACTTCTTTTGCTCTATTTATTTGATCCATTTCTTTTCAATACACCCTTTCACTACAGACCACGTAACACAGATTTATGCTGTGTTCTCATGTACCATTTCAGTCGCACAGTGTCCTCACAGTAAACCAGGATCATCTTAGGGTTCCAGATAGTGTAGCACCCCAGTTCTGAACCCCCAATAAGGGGTTGTTTCAGTGCATAAGTGACCAAAGTTGTAGAGCGCCCTGCGGCAGGCTGTTAGACAGTCGGACTGACCGAGCGGGCAGTTGGTGGTTCCCGCTTTCTCAGATCCACGCTCTGCCAGCAGTAGGTGACGGACAGGGCTCTGTGTCGGTCTTACCACGTCCGCACTAACCAGGTGGTGGGGCCCACAAGAGAAGTGTCGCTCGCTCTTTGACAGTGTCGTGTCGTGTCCTGTCCTGCCGTGTCGTGTCGTGTTCTGCGATTGAGTTAGGAGTTGTTGTGGTATAGCTCAACTTACCACTGTAATAATTCTGTTTCCTAAGCCAGCGTGTACGAGATAAATCAGTTGTAAATCTACATTTATTGTGCTCTTCGGTTTCCCCGAAAATTTTGTATTAACTTGCTATATTTGATAAAGCTCGGCGCGTTTTCAAGTTTATTAAACTAGCAAAGTAATTAAATACGGACTAATTAGCATCAAGTGTACCAAAATGATTATCAACTTCGTGCGAGCCAAGCACCTTAAATTTCATGACTTTCTTGTATATTATTGGTGAAGGGACATAGAGGTGTGGGCTTGTGGATGAGTGAATACCCACTGGACCCTCAAGTCAACCAGTACAGAAGTACAAGTACATATCTGCAAGTAAGGCATAAAATGAAGGAAATGTCGACACAGCATTTGGTGGTGCAAGTGTGTAGAATTGTGCATCAAGTGTTCAGTTTCGTGACGGCAGCTCTAAATGTTTCTTTAAAAAACTGATTTAAATGTCTTCGGAGTAACTCCAGATAAATGGTGTGTGCCTAATAATGTTAACAGAAGGATGATGTCCTCCATGTCGTCTGCTGTTATTGAAGGTTCTCTACTCTCTTTCTGAAAGAAAGAGGTGCTTTTAATATTTCGGCATTACAGTATTAGCCTTTTAGTAAAGATTATAGCACAAACACTGAAAAGTTAAAGTCCACCATAACTAAACACCGGAGAAAAATATTTTATTAAGTAACTTTAGAGAAAGAAGCAGAGAGACTTCTTTAAAACATAAAACGTTACCTCCAAAGGAATCTTGAAAACCTCACACACATGTTAAATAATCTCCACATTTTTGTAGTGTTTGTCGTAATTAAACCTTGTACGAAGGGATATGTCCAGGTTAAAAAGCTGTGAGATTTGAGGGAATAATTTTATTTGAATTTTCAATGTGAATTATTCTTCAGGTGTGTTGTGTGCTAAATGAAAAATCGCCCATAATTCGAAGCGTTGAATCAAGTATTAAAAGTGACATGCTGTGGCCATATTGGTGAGAAAAGATGTGTGGTGATTTTGCTCGCGAGGTGATATGATGAAATGATGATGTGACAACATTATGCTCCAGTCTCGCTGCTGTTGCTCCGGCCGACGGCTCCGAGTTTTCTGTCTGCTGGTTGTCATCTCACTTCTGCAGAGTTGTGGAAACTTCAGGTTTGTATTGCGTTAACTTATTAATAATATTGTCAATAACACAGCCTCTCTGTTACCGACAATCATAAAATAGTGTTTTGCGTCCATTAACACTTTGAAATAAAAAATTAACATGGCAATATTTAAAGACCCAGTCCGTACCGCGCAGTATACACACTCCGTCTCGGTTATAAACACCATCAGTTAATGATGTATAGGAAAACAATCGCTATTTGTTCTGAGATACATACAAAACACATAAATAGAGTAGAAATATTTGGCGTTAAACCAGGTGGTAAGCATGGTAACCACAGTGCCTGGAAGTGTTAAAGAAACGTTTCGCTGTGTGGAGAGAGGAGCTCGAGCAGAAATTTAACTTTGCGCCTTGCAGTTGTAGATATTTGGGTATCGTTTATATTTCATTATTTTAAATTTCCCGCCAATGTAAGAATTTGCCTCATTAAAGAAACTTAAGCTTTAATGCAATTTCCCGAAAAGCACCGCTTTGCTTGGAACTTTCCCAAATTTCGGTGCCTTGTCTTTCTGATGACCGTGCTAGTAAGACGAACTAACTGTGATTTTTTGGTTAATTGATACTGACAGTGCAGGACCGAAATACTGGGAGGAAGCCCATACTGGTTCTGCCTTTTTCTCATCAAAATTCTCACACATATTCGTCCCGGAATCGAATCTGGACCTGCGCAAAGAAAAGCCGACAATAAACGTCTGCACATTTACAAGGTCTGAAACATTAAACGAAAAACTTTCCTGCCTGCACTGCCCGATACAGGAGGGAGCATTGTTATGTTTGGCGGCTTCCAGACTTTACCCCGTTTGTGCCTTCGGTAAGAGGGTTATCATGATAAAGATAAGTCTGTAGCATTGGTGGAATGATATTGACAGGGAAACCCGAATTACTGAGGAAAACCCGCCCCAGCGCTACTTTTTCCACCACAAATCCCACACGGATTGACCCGAGATCGAAATCGCTTCAATTTGTTGACGGGTAGGCGCCTATTCGCCCGATCCCCTACATGGCCACCTGACACTCCTAACAATTACACGCAAATGTCTAGTTCCTGACTGACACTGAACACGTTGCTTCTGCGTTACAGATCCCATTGCTGGATGCTGTTAGGAAAATAATCGCTTTTGGAGAAAGATACATGGTAAATAAAAACAATAGCCTGTACGGGGGAGGAAGAATTTTAAATTTTGAATCATGTGATCGTGTGCGGTAGCCTATAGGCTATATTTACCAGACATGTGAGCCTGTTGACCTGTAGTCCTTGGCTTTAAAGCACATACAGGAATAAATCTGCCTTTAAAGGTTTAACTCAGGTTTTCTTATAAACCATGCCAGATTAAATAGCAAAGGTCCAGTTTGCGGAATTACGAAGTGCAAAAGCGTGCGCAATTTCACCGTGAGGGTAGTAGAAACGGGCGGCTGAAGTGTGGTTTCTATGACGAAGGTGTCGGTACTTAAGCGCAGATATGTCGTGAAATAATTGCAAAACTAATCAATAATGAACTGGAAATTATGTGCAAGGAAGAGAACATTGCTTACAGTCACCGATAAAAACTACAAGCCCTCCTTACTTACCTACCTACTTACTTACTTACTTACTTACTTACTTACTTATTTACTTACTTACTTACTTACTTACTCCATGGAGCAGAGTTCTTATTGAGAAACTAACCGGTTCTCAGGTATTCAAGAAATTCCCCGCATTTTATGTTACCCGAAGGTTCATTACCACATTCACAAATGCCCACCAACCATCCCTATCCTGAGCCAGCTCGATCCACTCCATACTCCACATCCCACTTCCTGAAGATCCATCTTCATGTTATCCTCCCATCTACGCCTGGTTCTAGTAAGTGGTCTCTTTCCTTCAAGTTTCCGCATCAAAACCCTGTATACGCCTCTCCTCTCCCCTATACGCGCTACATACCCCGCCCATCTCAATCTTCTCGATTTGATCACACGAAAAATATTGGGTTAACAACTCCCCTCCCCGTCAAAATAGTCGTTTTATGGATTTGAACATGTAATTTTGTAAGGCTCACGTCCAGGACGGTCCTGGGGACCACTGGGTAATTCCCAAGGATAAAGCGGCTGGGGCGTGGCGTTTACCACCCATCCCATATACCGCCTAAGTTAAAGAAACAGTACAGCGTTACCTCTCCTCCTCCTCTAAGCCTTCCTGTACTGTTTTAATGTGAACTTCTAAATTATCCATTGACGAGCACACATACGACCCTTCAGAGTGGCGGCGGTGTGCCCTTTATCTTCCGTAAAACGATACTGAGACGTGTTACGATGTGTTGTAGCTCTACACGTCCACGGTTCAAATTCCGGGTTGTTCTCTAGTATGACTGTAATATTTGCATTCTGTCTGATTTTCCTCAGGACACGGTCCGACGATATGCGGTCATAAGGTAAGCCCGAGCAGCTTTTAGCCGATGTTTTCCTGCCGCTCAGGTACCAGTGTGCAAATAAGTATCATATGCGAATATGTTC